>Ga0187892_10001672_pt1 | contig 49030 bp, 48 predicted proteins | sample MA1701073metaG_FD_139345 | JGI IMG/M metagenome (GOLD analysis project Ga0187892, IMG submission 139345) | Bio-ooze microbial communities from a basaltic lava cave in the Kipuka Kanohina Cave System on the Island of Hawaii, USA - MA170107-3 metaG ...
CGCGCGCGCATCCTCCTACGCTGGAGGCCGTGGCGTTCCCCGAGCGCCGGCTCAGCCGGCTGCGCCGTACCCCGGCGCTGCGCCGGCTCGTCGCCGAGACGCGGTTGGACGTGGCCGACCTGGTGGCGCCCCTGTTCGTCCGGGAGGGGATCGCCGAGCCGTGCCCGGTGGCGTCGATGCCGGGCGTCGTCCAGCACACGCGCCGGTCACTGGTCAAAGAGGTCCGGGCGCTGGCCGGCCTGGGTGTGCCCGGCGTGATCCTGTTCGGCATTCCGGCCGCCAAGGACGCCGAGGGGAGCGCGGCGTGGGCACCCGACGGCGTGGTGCAGCTGGCGTTGCGTGACCTGCGCGACGAGGTGGGCGACGCCGTCGTCCTCATCGCCGACCTGTGCCTGGACGAGTACACCGATTCCGGCCAGTGCGGCGTCACCGGCGCCGACGGGCACCTGGACGACGACGCCACCCTCGCCCGCTACCGGCAGGTGGCCGTGGCCCAGGCCGAGGCGGGGGCCGGCGTGGTCGCCCCCAGCGGGATGGTGGACGGCCAGGTGGCCGCCGTCCGCGGTGCGCTGGACGAGGCCGGGCACGGTCGGGTGGCGATCCTCGCCTACTCGGCCAAGTACGCATCGGCGCTGTACGGGCCTTTCCGCGACGCGGCCGGCGTGACCCTGGCCGGTGGCGCCGACCGACGCGGCCACCAGCAGGACCACCGAAACCGGCGGGAGGCCCTGGCCGAGGTGGCCGAGGACGTGGCCGAGGGCGCCGACGCGGTGATGGTGAAACCGGCGCTCGCCTACCTCGACGTCATCGCCGCGGTGCGGTCGGCGGTCGACGTGCCGGTGGCCGCCTATCACGTCAGCGGCGAGTACGCGATGCTCAAGGCGGCGGCCGAGCGCGGCTGGATCGACGGCGCGGCCGTCGCCGCCGAGCACCTGGGCGCCATCAAGCGCGCGGGGGCCGACCTCATCCTCACCTACCTGGCCCGGGAGGTGGCCGAGACCCTCGATGGGTGACTCAGGCACCGCGGCCGCGGCACCCGGGTCGCTGTACGAGCGGGCGTGCCGCGTGACCCCCGGCGGCGTCAACTCGCCCGTGCGGTCGTTCCGCTCCGTGGGCGGGACGCCCTACTTCGTGGCCAGGGCCGAGGGAGCCCACGTGGTCGACACCGGCGGCCGCCGCTACCTCGACTACGTCCAGTCCTACGGCGCCTCGATCCTGGGCCACGCCCACCCGGCCGTGGTCGATGCCGTCCAGCGGGCCGCGGCCGCCGGCACGACCTACGGCGCTCCCACCGAGGGGGAGGTCATGCTGGCCGAGGTCGTCGTCGACCGGGTGCCGGGCTGCGAGCTGGTGCGGCTGGTGTCCAGCGGCACCGAGGCGGCGATGACGGCAGTCCGCCTGGCCCGCGGCTTCACCGGCCGGCCCGGCATCGTGAAGTTCGCCGGCTGCTACCACGGCCACAGCGACGCGCTGCTGGCCGCCGGGGGGAGCGGGGTCGCCACCTTGGGGCTCGCCGGCTCCGACGGTGTCCCGCCGGGCGCGGTGGCCGACACCGTGGTGGCGCCGTACAACACGGTGCCCGGGATCGACGAGGACGTCGCGGCGGTGATCGTCGAACCGGTCGCCGCCAACATGGGCCTGGTACCGCCGGCACCGGGCTTCCTGGCCGGACTGCGCACCGCCTGCGACGCGGCCGGCGCGCTGCTCGTGTTCGACGAGGTCATCACCGGCTTCCGCCTCGGGCCGGCGGGAGCCAGCGCCGCCCTCGGCGTCACGCCCGATCTGTGGTGCTTCGGCAAGGTGCTGGGCGGCGGCCTGCCCCTGGCCGCCGTCGGTGGCCGGCGCGAGGTGATGCAGCACCTGGCGCCGCTCGGTTCGGTGTACCAGGCCGGCACGCTGTCGGGGAACCCGCTGGCCACTGCGGCCGGCCTGGCCGTGCTGGCCCGGCTCGACGCCGCCGCCTACACGATGCTGGCGGGGCGGGCCGCCGAACTGGCCGCCGGGCTGACCGAGGTCCTCACCGACGCCGGCCTGGCCGTCCAGGTCCCGGTGGTCGGACCGCTGCTCGGCCTGTTCTTCGCCGACGCACCGGTGGCCGACTACGACGGCGCCCGGCAGGCGTGCGACAACGGCATCTACGCCCGCTTCTTCCGGGCCATGCTGGAGCGAGGCGTCGCGCTCCCACCCGGGCCCTACGAGGTGCTGTTCCCCAGCCTCGCCCACACGCGCGACGACATCGAGCGGACCGTCGACCTGGCCCGGGCGGCGGCCGCCGACGTTTGAGCGTCCGCCGTCAGCCGGCGGCTGCCGCGGTCGCCCGCTCCTGGAGCAGGCCCACCACCAGGTCGCGCATGGAGAAGACGCCGAGGAGCGCCCCCTCGTCGTCCACCACGACCAGGTGACGGAAGCTCTTCTCCCGCATGATGCGGGCGGCGTCCATGACCTCGATGTCCGGCGCCACCGTAGACAGGCGGCCGGTCACGTAGTCGCTCACGGTGGCCGCCGTGCCGTCGGCGCCGCGGGCCACGGCCCGGAGGGCGTCGCGGTCGGTGATGATGCCCGACGGCTTGCCGTCGGTGAGCACCACGGCCGAACCGATGCCCCGCTCGATCATCCGCACCGCGGCGTCGTGGAAGCTGTCCGTCGGCTTCACCGTCAACACCGCCCGCGTCACCAGGTCCCCGATCTCCATGGCCGGCACTCTAGCGACGCGCCCGCCCCGAGCGAACCCCGAGCGAACTTGGCGCCAAATCGCACGCCAGGGCGTGCGATTTCGCGCCCGGTTCGCTCTCGGGGCCGGGGGCCGGGGGGCAGCCCGGACCGGCCGTCGCCAGGTCGCCGCCGGCGGTGGTCAGGCGCTCGTCATGGACGAAGATCGTCGCCCGCCCCGGGAGCCCGAACCCACCCGCCCGCCCACCGATGCGGCGTGCTCCAGCCGGGCCAGGAGATCTGTGGTCGGGGCCATGCGGGGCGTTCTCGCAGTCGCTCGGTCGCGAGCGCTCGTTCCGGCCCGCGCGGCGAAGGTGCGCATCGACAGCCCGGTGCCGGTTCGAAGAGCCCGAACGTGGCCGGCCCAGCAGCCTCGGCCTGCACCGACCACCCTGGCCCGGGCCTGCTCGACGACGGCCCGCGGGACCCGGTCGACGCCCCGGGTGCGCCTCGTGGGCCACGACCTCCATGACGGTGCGGGCCACCGGGCCCCACGGCGAGGCGCGGACCGCGACGGCCGGGCGGCACCGGTCGGCCAGCGATCCCCGGTCGATCGCCGTCTCGATCGCCTCGCCCGGCCACTCGGCCACTCGGCCCCTGGGACGTCGGGACCGACCTCCACCTTGCGGAACCCGAGGCGACTCATGCTTCGACCATCAGCCGGGCGACGGTGGCCGTGAACTCGACCACGGCGGTCCAGTCGTGCCAGCGCGGGTCCGGCCGTCGGCACACGGCCAGCTCGCTGGTGACCCGCTCGTCACGGGCCCGGGTGAGCCGAGCCGGCGGACGAGCTGGGGTGGCGGCGCCATCGTTGCCTTCGTACAGGGCGGCGTGAGCGCCGCCTCGTCGAGGCCGCGCTGTGTGTCCAGCGCGGCCATGTCGACGTAGTCCCTGGTCTGGTTCCGGGTGAGCGCCAGCCAGGCCTTCACCACCGCGTCTCCGGCCGGGTGGGCACGACGATCGGTCGGGCTCCGGCATCGGCGGGTTCCACCTCCAACGGCCTGGACCGCCGGAGCTGGCGGATGCCGCTCTCGATGCCGCCGAGCGTTCCCGGGATGAGCTTGCCCGGCGTGTCCCGGGCGGTCGACCGTTTCGTCGAGAGCCTCGAGGTTCCCGAGCACGGCGTCGAAGCGCTCCGGCCAGATCGGCGAGGACGTGGTCGTGGTCGAACGAGAGCCGGTGCCGGTCGTGGTGGGCTGCTGCACTCTCACCGACCAGCACCGCCCCGGGGACGACCGCCTGCAGGCGGGCTGCGCGGGCGAGTACCGCCTCCAGCGTCGGCGGCCCCCCTGGGGGGGCCGCCGAACCCGGGCGTACCTGCTGCCGAATCGCACGCCAGGGCGTGCGATTTGGCGCCAAGTTCGTTCCCTGGGGGAAGGGGGGCAAGCCCTCCAGGGGGCAAGCGTGAATGTGAACACAATCACAACGAGGGAGTAGCATCCGGGCATGACGCTCGTGCACCGGGTGCTCTATCCCCGGCCGATCATCTCGCTCGAGGACCACGTGGCCCGCGGTGGTGGCAAGGGGCTGGCGCTGGCCGAGCGGATGAGCACCACGGCGCTCATCGACCGGGTGCTGGCGTCCGGGCTCCGGGGCCGGGGCGGCGCCGGGTTCCCGACCGGGCGCAAGTGGCAGACGGTGTCGGAGAACCGCTCCGTCGAGACGCCGGCCACCGTCATCGTCAACGCCGCCGAGGGCGAGCCCGGCACCTTCAAGGACCGCACGATCCTTCGTCGCAACCCGTATCTGGTCATCGAGGGGGCGCTGATCGCGGCGCGAGCGGTGGGGGCGGACCTGGTCATCTTCGCCATGAAGCGCTCCTTCGAGGGTGAGCTGGACCGGGTGCGGGAGGCCGTCGACCAGGTCGAGATGGCGGGGTGGGGCGAGGGCGTCAGGATCTCGATCTTCGAGGGGCCCGACGAGTACCTCTACGGCGAGGAGAGCGCCCTGTTGGAGACCATCGACGGCCGCTGGCCGTTCCCGCGCGTGGTGCCCACCTTCCGGCGGGGGATCGGCATGGCCACTCGGGCCGACGACGCCCCGGCCCCCGCACTGGTGAACAACACCGAGACGCTGGCCAACGTGCCCCGCATCGTCGCCCGCGGCTCCCAGTGGTTTCGCACCGTGGGCACCGAGCAGTCGCCGGGCACCGTCGTCTGCACCGTCACCGGGTATACCCGCCGCCACGGGGTGGGCGAGGTGCGCATGGGAACCCCGCTGCGGGAGGTGATCGATGCGGTGGGCGGCGGCGCCCGCAAGGGCCGGCACATCACCGCGGTCATGTCGGGTGTGGCCAACGCACTGGTCCCGGCCAGCCAGCTCGACGCCCCGGTCAGCTACGAGGGCATGGCTGCGGCGGGCAGCGGCCTCGGGTCGGCCGCCTTCATCGTGCTGGACGACACCGTCGACATGGCCGGGGTCGCGGCCGGGGTGGCGCGCTTCCTGGCCATCGAGTCCTGCGGCCAGTGCTCCCCCTGCAAGCTCGACGGGCTGGCGCTGGCGCAGCGCTTCGAGAAGCTCTGCGACTCCCAGGCCGTCGACAACGACGTCCGGGTGATCCAGAAGCGCCTGGGCACCGTGGCCGACCGGTCCCGCTGCTTCCTCGCCACCCAGCAGCAGCTGGTGATCAACAGCATCCTGGCCTTGTTCCCCGAGGCGGTGAAGGCGCACCTGGCCGGCACCGCCCCCGCCGTCGCGCCCGAGCTGATCGCCGAGCTGCTCGACATCGCCGACGGTGTGGCGGTGCTCGACACGCGCCACCGCCGCAAGCAGCCGGACTGGACCTACAACGCCACCGACTCCGGCACCGTGCCCGTCGAGCGCTACGCCAGCCTGGTGCCGCCCTGGCGGGCCTGAGGGCGGCAGCGGGCGGACATCGGGCGGCCGGTCAGGTGACCTTGAACTCGGCCTTCATGCCCCGGGTGAAGTGGGGTGGCGAGTTCTCCGGCGGAGCCGTGTCCTCGGAGGTGAGGCCGACGGGGATGAAGCACGCCACCAGGTAGTCGCCGGCCTCGAGGTCGGCCACGACGTAGTCGGTGTCCCCCTGGGCGACGAAGGCGGTGCCCACCCGGTCCACCTTGCTCTGCCCCTCCTCCTGGTCGAGGGCGAGGATCTCGTCGTAGGACTCGGTGACGCCGTCCTTCTTCTTGAGGATCACCAGCTCGTGCAGCTCCTGGCCGGCGTTGGTGAGGTCGAAGCTGGTCGGCCCGGCCTCGAACGTGGCCGGCAGGCCCTGGAAGGCGTAGTCGGCCGCCGTGACGTCGGCCGAGCCCCAGCCGCAGTTGGCCAGGTCGAAGTCGTGCACGCGCGCCCCGGCCGCCTGGACCTCGGGCGTGTCGAAGGCACCGCCGTCGCCGGTGGCGACGATCTTGTCCAGGGCGGCGAACAGAACCTGGGCATCGCTGGCGATCGCTGCCGGGACCGAGTCCCGCAACCGGTCGGCCAGGGGCTTGAGGTCCTCGGTGGCGAACTTCTTGAGCTCGGCCGCCAGCTCCGCTTCCGACAGCGACTCGAAGTCGATATCGGGCTCGGCCACCGTCTCGAGGGCCAGGGACTCCTCGCAGTACTCGGCGAACTCGGCCGCCGCCGCGGTGGTGGACGTTGCCGCCTCGCCGGCGTCGTCGTCGTCGTCACCGCATGCGGCGAGGCCCATCGCCAGCACCAGCACCGCGGCTACGCCTGTCAGTCGCCTCATGGCCGTCTCCCCTCGCAGGGTTCGGCGCACGATAGCGCCCGGCGCCGCTGCTAGCTTCGCCCGCAGTGTCCTCGTTCCTCGGTTCCAAAGGTTCCAGGCCCCGGTGGCTGGTGCCCGCCGCCATCGCCGCCGGCGTCCTGCTCCTGATCGTGCTGCCGATCGTGTCGTCCTACAACGGACTGGTGACCAAGCAGGAGTCGGTGGACCAGTCGTTCGCCGACCTCGACGGCCAGCTCCAGCGGCGCAACGATCTCATCCCCAACCTGGTCAGCGCCGTGCGGGGCATCTTGAACCAGGAGCAGGAGGTGTTCGGCGAGCTGGCCCGGGCCCGCTCGGCATACGCCGGCGCCAGTTCGCCCGAGGAGAAGTTCGCCGCCTCGGGCCAGGTCGAGGCGGGGATCGGCCGGCTGCTGGCCATCGTGGAGAACTTCCCGGAGCTGCGCAGCAGCGAGAACGTGCTGGACCTCCAGACCCAGCTCGAGGGCACCGAGAACCGGATCGCCCAGGCCCGCCGGGACTACAACGGCTCGGTGACGTCCTACAACGTGAACAGGCGGCGGTTCCCGCGCAGCATCGTGGCCGGTCTCTTCGGCTTCGACCGCAAGCCGCTGTTCGAGGCGGACGACGGGGCGCGCGAGGTTCCCGAGGTCGATCTGGGCGGGTCGTCGACGCCCCGTTGATGGCGCTCCCACGACGGGGTGCCGCGGCACTCGCGGTGGTGGGACTGGTTCTGGCGCAGTGGGCCGCGCCGGCCCGGGCCCAGAACATCCCGGACTTCACCTCCCCGGTGGTCGATGCGGCCGGCGTGGTCCCCGACGACGTGGAGGCCCGGGTGGCGGCCGGCCTGCTCGACTACCAGACCCGTTCGGGCAACCAGGTAGCGGTGGCCGTCGTGGCGACCACGGGCGGCGACTCCATCGAGGACTACAGCATCGACCTGGCTCGGCAGTGGGGCGTCGGCCGGGAGGGTGACGACAACGGCGTCGTGCTGGTGATCGCCGTCGAGGACCGCCGGCTCCGCATCGAAGTCGGCCGTGGCCTGGAGGGCACGCTCACCGATCTCCAGTCCGGGCGCATCATCCGGGACCGGCTGGTGCCGCTGCTGCGCGACGGGGACCTGGGCGGCGCCGTCGAGCAGGGCGCGGCCGCCATCCGCACCGAGCTGGGCGACACCGAGGTGGGCACGCTCCCGCCGATCCCCGAGCCCGAGCCGGCCGGCGGCGGGGGCGGGTTCCCCTGGCCGCTGGCCCTCATTCCGATCCTGGCCATGGTGTCCCTGGGCAACCGACGCCGCCGCGGCTTCGGCGGCGGGTTCGGTGCCGGACCGATCATCTGGGGCGGCGGCTGGGGTTCGTCGAGCGGTCGGGGCGGCGGCGGGTTCTCCGGCGGCGGCGGTTTCTCGGGTGGAGGCGGCGGCGGGTTCGGCGGAGGGGGCGCCAGTGGGAGCTGGTAGCCGGAGCCCGAAGCTGACCCGCGCCGGTCGCCAGGCGGTGGCCGCGGCCGTCGCTGCGGCCGAGGGGTTCACCGGGCTGCAGATCTGCGTCTACCTCGGGCGGGCCGGCGCCGACTCCCGGGCCCGGGCCGAGGAGCTGTTCGTCTCGTCGGGGTTGACGGCCCGACCGGGCGTCATGGTCCTGGTGGCTCCGCGCGAGCACCGGGTCGAGGTGGTGACCGCGCCGGCGGTCCGGGAGCGGATCCCCGACGATGCCGCGGCGGCCGCCGTCGATGCCATGACGACCCGGTTCGCCGCGGGCGACCTGGCGGCCGGCATCGTGGCCGGTGTGCGCCACCTGGCCGCGGCGGCCGGCCCCGGGGCGCCCGACGCCGACGCCGGCGACCTCCCCGATCTCCTGGACGGCTGACGCCGCTCCCCGCGGCGCCACGGTCGATGTTGGCGCTCGAAGGCGAACCCGTGACGCCGGCCGCCGACCGCCGCGGGCGATCAGGCGGCGGGGGCGACCCGGGCGATGGCGGCCACGGCCCTGTAGGCGGCCTCGGCCGGGCCCAGCTCATCAGGCCGCAGCAGGTTGGCCATGATGCGCAGCACCCACTCCATGAGGGTGCGTGACCGCATTCCCGTGCCGACCAGGGCCCGCATCAGCTCCGGCCGGCCGATGATCTTCACGAACGCCCGCGCCACCTTGTAGTACAGCTCGTACTCCTGCTGGACGCGCCGCCGGTAGCCCTGCAGCGCCAGCCCGTCACCGGTGTCCAGCGCCAGACCGACGGCGTCGGCGGCCATGCGGCCCGTCTCGTAGGCGTAGCAGATGCCCTCACCGTTGAAGGGGTTGATGGCGCCGCCGGCGTCACCCACCACGACGTGCGTCGGCCCGACCCGGGGGCCCACCGAGAAGGCCATCGGCAGCTTGCCCCCCGTCGGCGGGCCGCACGAGGTCTCGGGCCGGATGTCCCACGACGCCGGCGCGTACTCGGCGAAGGCAGCCATGAGGTGGCTGGTGTTGACGCCCTTCCACTGCTTGAAGGTGGACAGCAGCCCGATGCCGACGTTGATCCGGCCGTCACCCACGGGGAAGATCCAGCCGTACCCGGGAAGGACGTTGCCGTCCTTGTCGCGGATGTCGAGGTGGCTCTCGATCCACGGCTCGTCGTGGCGGGGAGAGCGGTAGTAGCCCCGGATGGCCATGCCCAGCGGGTAGGCGCGATCGCGGGATGCGCCGAGAGCCCGCCCGAACCGGGAGTTGGCGCCATCGGCCACCACCACGTACCGGGCGCGGACCTCCTCGCTGCCGCCGGTGCCCGCGCGCCGCACCACCGCGCCCCGGAGCAGGCCGGCGTCCATGACGGGCTCCACCGCCTCGGTGGCCTGCCACAAGGTGGCGCCCGCCTTCACCGCCCGCTCGATCACCAGGTGGTCGAGGTCCTTTCGGGTGACGACGTAGCCGTAGCTCGGGAAGTCGGGATGCTCGGGCCACCGCAGCTCCAGCGTCCGCCCGAAGGCGATGGAGCGCAGGCCGTCGAAGCGATGGTGCCCGGCCAGCTCGGGGCCGAGGCCCATGTCCTCGAGCTGGCGGACCGAGCGGGGGGTCAGGCCGTCGCCGCAGGTCTTGTCCCGCGGGTAGCGCTTCTTCTCGACGACGAGCACGTCGTGGCCGGCCTCGGCCAACCAGTAGGCGCACGCCGCGCCGGACGGCCCGCCCCCGACGACCAGGACATCAGGGCCGCTCACGCCTCGACGCTAGAGCCCTTCGCGCTCGTAGAGGACGACGGCGGCGATCTCCTCGTCCGACAGGTTGCCGAAGGCGGGCATGCCGCCGGTGGCGGGGCCGCGCTGGCCGCCCTCCCGGTCGGGGTCGCCGTAGGGCTGGCCGGCGAAGGGGCCGGAGCCGGTCTTGACCCAGTCGATGTGGTCCGCCTCGTCGGGGAACGTCAGCGCGGCTTCTCCGCCGGCCAGGGCCGGGAAGCTGCCGTTGCCCTCGCCGCTCGCCCCGTGGCACGCCGAGCAACCGGCCGAGCGGTACACCTCGGCGCCCAGCGCCATGGGGTCCAGCTCCTCCTCGCCGCCGCGCTCGCCGAAGGCGCCCATGTAGAGGATGGCCCAGAACGGCAGCACCAGCAGCACCGGCATGACCCAGGCGGGGATGCGGGTGCGGGTCTGCTCCTTGAAGTCGATGTAGGTCGGCCCGGCCGGCGCCTCGTCGACCAGCGCGGGTTTGGGGGCCGCCGGAGCCGCGACCGGTGGGGCGGTGGCGCCGGCGGCGGCGACGGCGGACGGGCCGGCGGTCGCCGGCACCGCCGAGTCGCCACCCGCCGCGGTGCCCCCTCCACCGGCCAGCCCGAGCGCGGCGCGCCGCTCCTGGGACCGGCGCAGGAGATGCTCGGGAACCTCGGTCACGCCGGCCGACTCTACTTGTGGCGCAACGCCGCCGACCAAGCGGCGCGAGCGCCTCCGGAGCCCCCGCCGCCGATGTGAAGTCGGCGAAGGGGCCGTGGTAGAACCGCCCGGTACCCGTCAGGCGCGGGTCCGGCAGTAGAATGTGATCAGTTTCACGAGTACCCGAGCCGCCGCCGCAGGAGAGAAAACGATGGTCGCCTTCCTGGTCTCAGTGATGATCACGGGGATCATGTGCGCCATCATCGTGGCCGTGGGCCGGCGCCGGCCCCCGGGGACCCCACTGACATGGGGCGAGGCGTTCCTGGCCGCCACGTTCCTGTTCGCCCTGATGCTGATGCTCTACGGGATCGTGCCCAACCAGTGGCTCCTGTGGGCGGACACCGAGCTCGGCTGGCGCAGCGACAGCTTCGGCATCCCCACGCCGTTCGGTCGCTTCTTCGAGGAGGGCATCACCTTCGGCGGCCGAGGCCGCGTGATGATCTCGGCGCTGGTGATCCGCGACCTCATCGCCGGCGGCATCTACGCCGTCGCCTTCGTCGGCCAGATCGTGGCGTGGAAGAAGTGGCAGACCCGCGGTCGCAAGCCTGCCGCCGTCGGCACCGTCAAGACCTCGGCCTTCGGCCGGCCCGTCGTGACGAAGGCATAAAGGAGAGGAGAAGCCGTGGCCAAGACCGACGCCAACCCCCCGCTCCCGGCTTTCCCGGGGGAGTACACCCTCACCGAGATGGCGCCCGAGGCGCTGTCGAAGTCGGTGAAGCCCAAGCAGTTCCTTCACATCGACCAGTCCGAGTGCATCATGTGCGAGGGCTGCGTCGACATCTGCCCGTGGAAGTGCATCCACATGCTCTCCACCGAGACCATCGCCGAGGCCGTCGGCACCGAGCAGCCCGGCCTGGACCCTGACGACCACGTGGTCTTCATCGTCGACGAGGATGTCTGCACGCGCTGTGGCCTGTGTGTCGACCGATGTCCGACCGGTGTCATCATCATGGGCAAGGCCGGGCTGGCCCCACGTGAGGGCGATCGCCATCAGCGCGACAGCAGCCACGGCTACGCCTACGGCATGCGGTTCTAGAGGGGAGATCCGGGACCACCGTGGCGAAGCGACTCGAACTCAAGTCACACTTCTCGAAGAAGTTGGCGGAGCGGAAGGAAAAGGTCCAGGGCAGCCAGTTCTGGGGCTCGGTCTTCCGCCCCGGCTCGATCTTCCGGAAGGGCTACACCGACAGCCCGCGCAACCGGTCGTACGTGATCATGAACTCGGTCATGTACCACCTCCACCCGGTGAAGGTGAAGCGCCATGCGGTGAAGGTGAGCTACACGCTGTGCCTCGGCGGGCTCTCGTTCTTCCTCTTCATCATCCTGACCGTCACCGGCATCTTCCTGATGTTCTTCTACCGCCCCACCGCGGCCCAGGCCTGGAACGACATCTCGGTGCTCCACACCTCGGTGGCCTTCGGCCTGCTGGTGCGGAACATGCACCGGTGGGCCGCCCACCTGATGGTCCTGTCGGTGTTCCTGCACATGGCCCGGGTCTTCTACCACGGTGCCTACAAGCCGCCCCGGGAGTTCAACTGGGTGATCGGCGTGGTGCTGCTCACCTTGACCCTGCTGCTCTCGTTCACCGGGTACCTCCTGCCGTGGGACCAGCTCGCCCTCTGGGCGGTCACGGTGGGGACCAACATGATGGGCTACACGCCGGTGTTCGGCGACCAGGTCCGCTTCGTGCTGCTGGGCGGGGTCGAGATCGGCACCGACACGCTGTTGCGGTGGTACGTCCTCCACGTGCTGATGTTGCCGTTCGTCATCGTCATCTTCATGGCCGTGCACTTCTGGCGGGTCCGCAAAGACGGCGGCATCTCGGGGCCCCTGTGATTCCTTTCGCGCCTCACTCGCTCGCTTCGCTCGCTCCGTTCGGGCGAGTTGATGGTGCCGGCCTTCGGCCGGCGATCAGGCCGCCGACCGGCGGAGCCGGCTCGGCGGCCGTTGTCCCGGGGGGCTGCGCCCCCCAGACCCCCATCAGCCGGCGGCGCCAACGGCCGGCGGTTGGAACCCTGATCGGAGGGGTGGATGGCTGAGGTTCCGGAACACCTGTTGCGGCGGTCGCAGGAGCGGCGTGCCTTTCTTTCAGGCGGTGGTGGCGCGGGTGACGGGGGGAGCGATGGTGGCGGCGGGGACAAGATCCCGGCCGGCCTGCTCCAACCCGCCGGAGGGGGCGGCGGCGGGACGGCCACCGCCACGGCACCGGCGGCCGCTCGCGTGGCGACCGGTCCGGCGCCGGGACTGGCCGGCCCCGCCGGTCACACCCAGCGACTGCTCACCGTGGTCAAGGCCGGATCGATCCAGGACGTCAAGGCGACCCCGACCGACAAGGTCCACGTCTGGCCCCACCTGCTGGTCGTGGAGTTCGTGGCCTCGCTGGCCATGACCGCCTTCCTCCTGGTGTTCTCGGCCTTCGTCAACGCGCCGTTGCTGGGCATGGCCAACCCGAACCTCACCCCCAACCCGTCCAAGGCGCCCTGGTACTTCCTCGGCCTCCAGGAGTTGCTGACCATGTTCCATCCGATGGTGGCGGGCGTGACCATTCCGGGGATGGGCCTGTTCGTCCTGGGCGCCGCCGGCTACATCGACAAGAACCCGAACTCCAAGCCCGAGGACCGCAAGCTCGCCATCGGCCTGATGACGATGTTCCTGATGTTCTGGGCCGTCCTGGTGATCATCGGCTCGTTCTTCCGGGGCGAGGGCTTCAACTTCATCCTCCCGTGGCGCCAGGGCGTCCACGAGATCTTCGACCTGTAGGGGTATCCGGTCCATGGAGAGCAGCACCGTCGTCCTTCTCGCCACCGGCGTGATCGTGGTCCTGGCGGCCGTGTTCGTCTTCACGACGTCGGCCCGTCGCGACCGCTCGGCCGCCCTGGACCGCGCCCGGGACCACGAGGCCCCGGACCTGGTCAGCGTCGGTGTGCCGGTGGCGACGGGCCGGGAGATCGAGCGGGCCGCCGCCGTGCAGCGCAAGAGCGCCGACCTGGCCGTCGCGGCGGGCGGCGCGCCGCCCGCCCGGCGCGCGCCGATGGAGCCCGAGGTGTTGGCCGTCACCCGACGCCAGTTCCTCAACCGCAGCATCGTCAACTTCTTCGGACTCGGCCTGGCCGGGTTCGGTGCCGCCAGCATCGGGTTCCTCTGGCCGACGCTGTCGGGAGGTTTCGGCTCCAAGATCCGGGCCGGGAACCTCACCGAGATCCTCGGCCAGATCGCCTCCACCCGCGAGCCCTTCTACCTGGCCGAGGCCAGGACATGGCTGGCGCCCTTCCCGGCAGAGGGCCTGGCGAAGGCTCGCGCCGCCTACACCGGCGGGGTGTTGACCGGTATGGAGGAGGGCGTCGTCGCCCTGTACCAGAAGTGCGTGCACCTCGGGTGCCGTGTGCCCTGGTGCAAGAGCGCCCAGTGGTTCGAGTGCCCCTGCCACGGCTCCCGGTACAACCGGGTCGGCGAGAAGAAGGGCGGCCCCGCCCCGCGCGGGCTCGACCGCTTCCCGGTCGAGGTGACCGGCGGCGTCGTCTTCGTCGACACGGGCTCGCTGGTGCAGGGCCCGCCCATCGGCACCAACACCACCGGGCAAGAGGCCGAGGGCCCGCACTGCGCATGAGCCCCTCCCGTTGACCTCGCCCGTGCTCGCCGTCACCACCCAGCAGAAGCTGGGGCTGGCCACCGTCGTCCTCCTCCTGGGCGGATGGGCCGTGTACATCGTCACCAACCTGCGCGACCGCCGGACCGAGCCCCTCGGTTCCGAGATGGAGCTGGCGCCCAACCGGCGGCCGTACTTCGACGACGAGGCGCTGGAAGGCCCGCGTCTCACCGGCACGCTCGTGGGCGGCCTGATCCTGATGGTGATCGTCGCCGTGGGCCTGCCGCTCTACTGGTTCAACGAGCCCAGCCGGCAGGAGGGTGCCGTCCGTGGGTTTGACAACCGGGCCGCCGGGCGGGGCTTTTTGTTGTTCCAGCCGTCGGACTCGCCGATCCCGGCCGGCAACGTCGGCCATTTCGGGTGCGGCGGCTGCCACGGCACCGAGGCGCAGGGCGGCTCCACCGTCTTCTCCCTCCCCGACGCCCGCGACCCCGCGCTGCCCTCGCGCCAGGTGACGTGGCGGGCCCCGGCACTGGACACCGTCCTGCGCACCTACTCCGAGGAGGAGGTGCGGTCGGTGCTGGTGTTCGGCCGGGCCAACACCCCGATGCCGGCGTGGGGCGTGCTGGGCGGTGGGCCGATGAACGACCAGCAGATCAACGACCTGATCGCCTACCTCGCCACCATCCAGCGCGATCCCGACGAGATCCGCACCAAGAACTTCACCGAGTTCGGCACCGACGGGCCCAAGCTGTTCGACGCCTTCTGCGCCCGCTGCCACACCCAGGGCTGGTCCTACGGAGAGCCCGCGGAGCCGGGCGGCGGGGCGTACGGGCCCAGCCTGGCCGGCGGGGCCACCGTGCGGCAGTTCCCGCGCCAGGACCAGCACGCCGAGTTCATCGCCGACGGTGCCGAGTACGCCAAGCCGTACGGAACCCGCGGCCTGGGCGGCGACGAGGGCGGCGGCATGCCGGGGTTCGGCGCCATGTTGACCGAGGCGCAGATCAAGGCCATCGTCGCCTACGAGCGGGGCCTGTGATGCCCACCGTCGTCGGGGCGCTCAGCTGGGACCCGCAGATCCGCGGTGCGTCCATCACCCTCACCGCCGTCTTCCTGCTGATCGGCAGCGTGTACCTGCTGCTGTCGACCAACATGGGGGCCCGCCTCGGCCTACTCCTCACGGTGGCCGGGCTCAGCGGGTGGATGGCGACCATGGGCGGTGTCTGGATGGTGTTCGGCATCGGGCTCAAGGGTGCCGATCCCGAGTGGAAGGTGCAGGACGTGGTGACCGGCGAGGCCGCCGCGTCCACCGTCGAGGTCATGGGCGACTTCCCCCGCAGCTGGTCGCCGCTGGTCACCGGCGACGCCGAGCTGGCCGATGCCGTCGCCGCCGCCGACCGGGTGCTGGCTCCGAGCGCCCCGGCGACGCCGTCCCACGGGGGGGAGGCCGAAGTCGTGGAGGAGGAGTTCGAGTCGCCCTTCAGCTCGACCGGCGACTACGTGCTGCTCGACGGCTACCGCCGCGGGGGTGAGGACTACTTCCTCACCCTTCGCCACCGCCCGCACTACGCCGTCGTCCAGGTCAAGCCGTCGTTCTTCGAGACCACGCCGTCCGGCCTGCGGCCGCAGGCCGACTACTCGGGCCCGACCACCACGGTGGTCATGCTGCGGGACCTCGGCAACCTGCGCTTCCCGCCCTTCATGTTCATGAGCACGTCGCTCATCATCTTCGGCGTGTCGTGTTACTCGCTTCACAAGCGGGACAAGGAGATCATGGCCGCCAAGGCGGCCGCCGCCGCCTCATAGCGTGGCCTTCGCCGAGGAGGCGAAAGCGGATAGCCTCCCCGCTGGTGGCCGAGTACCTCCCCATCTTCACCCTGCTGGTGCTGGCGACGCTGTTCGCCGCCGGTTCCTTCGTGGCCTCCGCGTTCCTGAACCCGAAGAAGCCGACGTCGGCCAAGACCGCCCCCTACGAGTGCGGCATCGTGCCCGAGCGCGAGCCGGCCGAGCGCTTCCCGGTCCGCTTCTACCTGGTGGCGATGATCTTCATCATCTTCGACATCGAGATCATCTTCCTGTACCCGTGGGCCGTGGTCTTCCGCCGTCTCGAGCTGTTCGGCCTCGTCGAGATGATCGTGTTCGCAGTGGCCGTGTTCATCTCGTTCCTGTACCTGTTGAGCAACGGCGCGCTCGACTGGGGACCGGTGCGCACGCTGCGCCGGTTGGAGGGCGGCGTCCTCTCGGCCGCCCGCACCACGTCGTCCACCGTGCGCCGGGTCGGCCGCCCCGGGGAGGTCTCGTAGTGCCGGGGCTGGCGGACCTGAACCACAACTTCCTCACCGGCACGCTGGAGAACGCGGTCAAGTGGGCGCGCCGCAACAGCGTGTGGCCGGCCACGTTCGGCCTGGCGTGTTGCGCCATCGAGATGATGGCCACCGGCGCGGCCCACTTCGACATCAGCCGCTTCGGCATGGAGGTGTTCCGGGCGTCGCCCCGCCAGGCCGACCTGATGATCGTGGCCGGGCGGGTGTCGCAGAAGATGGCTCCGGTGCTCCGCCAGGTGTACGACCAGATGATGGAGCCCAAGTGGGTGATCTCGATGGGGGTGTGCGCGTCCAGCGGCGGCATGTTCAACAACTACGCCATCGTCCAGGGCGTGGACCAGATCGTGCCCGTGGACGTCTACGCCCCGGGGTGCCCGCCGGGGCCCGAGACCCTGCTCCACTCCATCCTCACGCTCCACGACAAGATCCGTACCGGCGAGATCACCCGGCGCAAGGCCCCGGCGGGCACGGGCTCGTGACCGCTGACGCCCCGGTCGACGGCGATGCGCCGGCCCCTGAGCCGCAGCCGGAGCTGCTCCATGGCGCCCTGGTGTCGCGGTGGCGCGGGCAGGTGATCGCCCACCCGACGCGCGACGCCTACGTCCAGGTGATGAAAGGCTTGCGGGACAGCGGTTTTGACCTGTGCAGCGATCTGTGCGGGGTCGACTACCTCACCCACCCGGGCCGGCCGCTCCCCGGTGGCGTGGAGCCGGGCCGCTTCGAGGTGGTCGTCAACGTCGTTTCGACCACCCAGCGCCGGCGGGTGCGCGTCCGGGTCCAGGTGCCCGGCGACGACGCCCGGGTCGGCTCGCTCTTCGCCGTCTACCCGGGCAGCGAGGCCATGGAGCGCGAGGCGTTCGACCTCCTGGGCATCCGGTTCGAGGGCCACCCCGACCTCACCCGCATCTTGATGCCGGAGGACTGGGAGGGCCACCCGCTCCGCAAGGACTACCCGGTGGGCCGCGTGCCGGTGCAGTTCAAGGCGGCGGCGGCCACCCGGTGAGCGCTACCGACCGCCTGGGCACCTCCGAGGGAGCCCAGGAGATGGCGTCCCGCTCGGCCACGGGCGCCGACGAGCTCGACCGCGAGGGTGGCGTGCTGCGCATGCCGGAGGGCCCGGTGCTGGACCCCGGTGACCTGATCGTCGAGGTCGTCGAGGACGAGACGATGATCATCAACATGGGCCCGCAGCACCCCTCCACCCACGGGGTGCTCCGCCTGATGATCGAGCTGGACGGCGAGACGGTGCTGCGCACGAAGCCGGTCATCGGCTACCTCCACACCGGCATGGAGAAGACCGGCGAGGAGCTGACCTACCTGCAGGGCTGCACCAACGTCACCCGCATGGACTACCTGGCGCCGCTGTTCAACGAGTGCGTCTTCTCCATGGCCGTCGAGCAGCTCCTGGAGATCGAGGTGCCGCCGCGGGCCACGTGGACCCGCATGCTGCTGTGCGAGCTGAACCGGGTGTCGTCGCACCTGGTGTTCATGGCCACCAACGGCATGGACGTCGGCGCCGTGTCCATGATGATCTACGGCTTCCGCGAGCGGGAGATGATCCTCGCCTTCTTCGAGAAGTGCAGCGGCCTGCGGCTGAACCACGACTACATCCGTCCCGGCGGCGTGGCCGCCGATCTGCCCGACGGCTGGCGCGACGACGTGCTGGCCATCTGCGACTACATCCCGGGCCGGCTGGACCAGTACGACACCCTGCTGACCGGCCAGCCCATCTTTCACGAGCGCACGCAGGGCGTGGGCGTGATCACGCCGGAACAGGCGCTGGCCCTGTCCGCCACCGGGCCCATCCTGCGCTCGACCGGCCTGGCCTGGGACCTGCGCCGCGACCTGCCCTACCAGTACTACGAACAGCTCGAGTTCGACGTGATCGTCGGTACCTACGGCGACACCTTCGACCGCTACGCCGTCCGCCTCAACGAGATGCGCGAGTCCATCCGGATCATCCGCCAGATCGTCGACCTGATGCCGCCCGGGAACTACCGGGTGCAGGACAAGAAGGTGACACCGCCGCCCCGCCGTCGGATCAACGAGTCGATGGAGGCGCTGATCCACCACTTCAAGCTCTTCACCGAGGGCTTCCGGGTGCCCGAGGGCGAGGTGTACGTGTCGATCGAGTCGCCCCGTGGCGAGCTGGGGTGCTACCTCGTGTCGGATGGCAGCGCCAGGCCGTACCGGATGCACATCCGTGACCCAAGCTTCGCCAATCTCCAGAGCCTGCCGACGATGATGCGGGGCGGCTTCATCGCCGACGCCGTCGCCGTGATCTCCTCCGTCGACCCCGTCATGGGTGGCGTCGACCGATGATGCGCCCCCTCCTGGGCGAACCTGTCGTCAAATCGCACGCCAGGGCGCGCGATTTGGCACCAAGTTCGGGGGGGTGTGCCGCGTGGCCCGCCTGAACCCGGCGAACGAGCAGCGGGCGCGCGCCCTGATGGGGCTGTACCCGCGCCCGCGGTCGGCGCTGATGCCCATGCTGCACCTGGCCCAGGAGCAGGACGGGTGGCTGACCGCCGAGGCCATGGCGCACGTGGCCGAGCTGATCGGCATCACGCCGGCCGAGGTCTACGGCACGGCCAGCTTCTACGACATGCTCTTCACCGAACCGGTGGGTCGCCACCTGGTGTCGGTGTGCACGAACATCGCGTGCCTGCTCACCGGCGGCACCGAGCTCCTCGAGCACGCCGAGTCGGCGCTCGGGGTAAACGCCGGCGGCACCACGCCCGACGGCCAGTTCACCCTCGAGGAGGTGGAGTGCATCGGGTGGTGCGACAAGGCGCCGGCGGTGGCGGTGAACTGGCGCTACTTCGGGCCGGTGTCGCCCCAGGGATTCGACACGCTGTGCGACGACCTGCGGGCCGGGCGGTTGGCCGACACGGTGCCGCCGCACGGCACCTTGTGCCGGGTCCGGCGGACGGTGGGGCTGCCGGCCGGCGTGCCCGCCCACGGTCGCCCGATGGGCGACGAGCCACCCGGGCCGGCCCTCGCCGCGGGGGGCGGTGGCTAGGTGCCCCTCACCCACGCCGCCCCCATCGTCACCCGCCGCATCGGCACCCCGGACTCGTGGATGCTGAAGTCGTACCTGGCCGACGGCGGCTACCAGGGCCTGCGCAAGGCGCTGACCATGGCGCCCGGCGACATCACCGCCGAGGTGCTCACCTCCAACATCTTGGGCCGCGGCGGAGCCGGTTTCGAGGCCGGCAAGAAGTGGTCGATGATCCGCAAGGCCCAGCCCGTCTACCTCGTCATCAACGGCGACGAGAGCGAGCCGTCGACCTTCAAGGACCACATGCTGGTCGAGAACGACCCGCATCAACTGGTGGAGGGCGTGGCCATCTGCGCCTACGCCATCGGGGCGGCGCAGGCCTTCATCTTCATCCGGGGCGAGTTCGCCCTCGGGATGGAGCGGGTGACGGCGGCCGTCAACGAGGCCTACGAGCACGGCGCCCTCGGCGCCGACATCCTGGGCTCGTCGTTCTCGCTCGACGTGGTCGTCCATCCCGGTGCCGGCGCCTACATCTGCGGCGAGGAGACGGCGCTCATCGAGAGCCTCGAGGGCAAGCGTGGCTTCCCGCGCATCAAGCCCCCGTACTTCCCGGCGGCCATCGGCCTGTACGGGGCGCCGACCATCGTCAACAACGTCGAGACGGTTTCCAACCTGCCGTGGATCGTCAGCAACGGCGGGGCCGCGTTCGCCGCCCTCGGGCTCGGGCGCTCCACCGGCACCCGCATCTTCTCGCTCTCGGGGCATGTGAACCGCCCTGGGAACTACGAGATCGAGATGGTCAAGCACACCTTCCGCGACCTCATCTACGACCCCGAGCTGGGCGGCGGCATCCGGGGCGGCCGCGAGCTGAAGGCCATCGTGCCCGGTGGCGCCTCGGCGCCGTGGTTCGGCCCGCAGCACCTCGACGTGCCGCTCGGCCAGAACGAGGTGGGCGGCGCCGAGGGCGTGCTGCCGGGCGGCGGCGGGTCCATGCTCGGCTCCGGCTCCATCGTCGTCATGGACGAGACGACGTGCCCGGTCCGGGCCGCCTGGCGGCTGGCCCGGTTCTTCAACCGCGAGTCCTGCGGCCAGTGCACGCCGTGCCGCGAGGGCACCGGCTGGGTGGAGAAGGTCATGCGCCGCATCGAGGAGGGCGCCGGCCGCGACGAGGACCTGGAGCTCCTGGTCGACGTGTGCGACAACATCGCCCCCGGCCTGGCCTTCCCCTACCCGATGACCACCATCTGCTTCCTGGGGCCGTCGGTGGCCATGCCGGTAGTGTCCGCCATCCAGATGTTCCGTGACGACTTCCTGACGCACATCAAAGACGGCGCCTGCCCCTATGGCTGAGCCGCTCACCATCAGCGTCGACGGCCGGGAGGTGGCGGCCGAGAGGGGCGAGATGGTGATCGCCGCCGCCGAGCGGGCCGGCGTCTACATCCCCCGGTTCTGCTACCACCCGCGGATGCGGCCGGTCGGCATGTGCCGCATGTGCCTCGTCGAGATCAAGGGCCCCCGTGGCTTCTCGCTGCAGCCGGCCTGCTTCGTCCCGGTGGCGGACGGCCAGGAGATCGTCACCACTTCGCGAGCGGTCAAGAAGGCCCAGGACGGGGTCCTCGAGTTCCTGCTCGTCAACCACCCCCTGGACTGCCCCGTCTGCGACAAGGGCGGGGAGTGCCCGCTCCAGGACCAGACCGTCGCCTACGGCCCGGGCGAGACGCGCTTCGTCGAGGAGAAGCGCCACTGGGCCAAGCCGATCGCCCTCTCCGACCTGGTGTACCTCGACCGCGAGCGCTGCATCCAGTGCGACCGGTGCACGCGGTTCGCCGACGAGGTGGCCGGCGACGCACTCATCGAGTTCGTGGGCCGGGGCGCCGAGACCGAGGTGGCCACCTTTCCCGATCAGCCCTTCGCCTCCTACTTCTCGGGGAACACCGTGCAGATCTGCCCGGTCGGTGCGCTGCTGGCGCGGCCCTACCGGTTCAAGGCCCGGCCGTGGGACCTCGAGCAGGTCGAGAGCACCTGCACGGCCTGTTCGGTGGGGTGCCGCATCGCCGTGCAGTCGTCGGCCAACGCGCTCACCCGCTACCTCGGCCTGGACAGCGACCCGGTGAACCACGGTTGGTTGTGCGACATGGGCCGGTTCTCCTACGAGGCGGTCAACAGCGACCAGCGCGTGACGGCACCCATGGTTCGCAAGGGTGAGGAGCTGGTGGAGGCATCGTGGGGCGAGGCGCTGGAGGCGGCGGCCGCCGGCCTGCAGCAGGCCCGGACGGTCCACGGCCCCGGCGCGCTGGCGCTGCTCGGCGGCGCCCGGCTGGCCAACGAGGATGCCTACGCGTGGGCCCGGCTGGCCAAGGGCGTGCTGGGCACCGACAACGTCGACGCCCAGATGGGCGACGGGCTGCCCGCCGAGCTGGTCCTGGGCACCCCTCGGGCCACCATCGACGACGCCTGCGCGGCGCCGGCCGTCATCCTCCTGGCGCCCGACCTGAAGGAAGAGCTGCCGGTGCTGTACCTGCGGCTGCGCGGCGCGGTGGTGGACCGCGGGCTCCCCGTCGTCGAGTTCAGCTCGCGGCGCACGGGCATGTCCCGCTACTGCCGGGCCTCGCTGGCCTACCGTCCCGGCGAGGCAGCCGTGCTGGCTCGTGCCCTGCTCGCACGCGCTGATCCACGGGGTGAGGTGGCCGGCGTTCCGGCCGCGGCCGTCACCGAGGCGCGCCGCCTGCTGGCCTCCGGGGCCGTGCTCGTGCTGGGCCGGCCGTCGCTGGCCGAACCGGCGGCGTCCATCGCCGAGGCCGCCGCCGCGCTGATCGAGGGTGTGGACGGGTTGCGGGTGCTGCCCGCCCTGCGCCGGGCCAACGTGCTGGGTGCGCTGGACATGGGCCTGGCGCCGGGGATCCTGCCTGGCCGTGTCTCGCTCGACGAGGGCCGGGACTGGTTCACCGCGGCGTGGGGCAGCGCGCCCGAGGCCCGCGGGCTCGACGCGTCCGGGATCCTCGCGGCTGCGGCGGAGGGCCGATGCCAGGCGCTGGTCCTCCTCGGCGCCGACCCGATCGCCGACTTCCCCGACCGCCAGGTGGCCCGCCAGGCGCTGGCCGGCGCCGGCTTCGTGATCGCCGTCGACACCTTCCTCACCGCCTCCGCCCGCCAGGCCGACGTCGTGCTGCCCGCCGCCGGGTTCGCCGAGCGCCCGGGGACCACCACCAACCTGGAGGGCCGCGTCACCCGGCTGGGGCAGAAGATCGTCCCCAGTGGCGTGGCCTGGCCGGACTGGATGATCGCCACCGAGCTGAGTGCCCGGCTCGGCGCCGACCTGGGATTCAGCGACGTCGACGGCATCTGGGACGAGATCGAGCGGGTCGCCCCCTCGCACCGCGGGATCAGCCGTGCCGTGCTCGCCCACCGTGGCAATCGGGACGGCGTGCTGGCACCGCTGGTCGGCGGCGCGCCGCCCGTTGCGGCATCGCCTGGCGATGCGCCGCCGCACCCGCCGGCCTCGGTGCGCTTCGTCGCCGGGCCGGGCGCGCCGGCCGTGCCCGCGCAGGACTCGTACTCCCTTCGCTTGATCTCCGGCCGCAGCCTCTACGGCGGGGGCACCACCGTCCAGCACGCGCCGTCGCTGGCCGGCCTGGCCGCCGCCGCCACCATCGTCGCCCATCCCGCCGACCTGGCCGGTCTGGGGCTGAGCGGTGGAGGCCGCCTGCGCGCCCGCTCGCCCCGCGGCGCCGTCGAGGTCGACGCCGTGCCCGACGCCGGTGTGCCGCGGGGCACCGTGTGGTTCCCGTTCAACCCCCGCACCGGCGCCGGTGCGGGCGACCTCATCGACGCGGCGGCCGCCATCACCGACGTGCGTCTGGAAACACTGTGATCCTCGCCGGGGACCCGCTGTTCCTCGGGGGCGTCGACGGCGGCGTGGTGATCGTCGTGCTGGTCAAGACGCTGGTCGCCTTCGCCGTCCTCATGGTGTCGGTGCTGTTCATGGTGTGGTTCGAGCGCAAGGTCGTCTCGGACATGCAGAGCCGTATCGGCCCCAACCGGGCCGGGCCCTGGGGCCTGCTGCAGACCCTGGCGGACGGCATCAAGCTGTTCTTCAAGGAGGACCTGCTCCCGGACCGGGCCGACCGGCGCATCTTCAAGCTGGCGCCCTACCTGTCGCTGGTGCCGGCGTTCCTCGCCTTCGCGGTGGTCCCGGTCGGCGGCGTCGTGACCGTCGCCGGCCACACCACCCGGCTCCAGCTGGCCGACCCACCCATGGGCATCCTGCTCCTGCTGGCGGTGTCCTCGGTGGCCGTCTACGGCGTCATGCTGGCCGGTTGGTCGTCAGGGTCGAAGTACCCGCTCCTCGGTTCGGTGCGGGCATCGGCGCAGATGGTCTCCTACGAGGCGGCGCTGGGGCTGTCGGTGGCCACCGTGGTGCTGATGACGGGCTCACTGCTCACCAGTGAGATCGTGGCCGACCAGTCGGGGGGCTCGGTCCTCGACTGGAACTTCTTCCGGCTCGGCTTCCTGCCGTTCGTCATCTTCGCCATCGCCGCCACGGCCGAGCTGAACCGGCCGCCCTTCGACCTCGTCGAGGCGGAGCAGGAGTTGGTCGGCGGGTTCAACACCGAGTACTCGTCGTTGCGTTTCGCCCTGTTCTTCCTGGCCGAGTTCATGGGCACCGTCACCTGGTCGGCCGTGATCGTCACGCTGTTCCTCGGCGGCCCGGCCGGCCCGGCGCCCGACGGCGGGTTCCTGGGCGCCGTCGTCCCGGTGGGCTGGTTCGTGGCCAAGGTGCTGGTGTTCCTGTTCACCTACGTCTGGCTCCGGGCCACGCTGCCGCGCTTCCGCTACGACCAGCTCATGGACCTGGGCTGGAAGAAGCTCATACCGCTGTCGCTGTTCTGGCTGCTGGTCGTGGCCGCCATCACCGTCGACCGCACGTACGTGTTCTTCGGCCTGGCTGCTGGTGCGGTGCTGGCGCTCGCCATGACCCGGGCGTTGCGCCTCGGGCGCGAGCGCCTCGCCCCCGGCGTTCCCGCGATGGCCGAGGAGTCCTAGCGGTGGGCTACCTCGACGGGTTCAAGGTCACGCTGAAGACGATCCTCGAGGATCGGGTCACCGTCGAGTACCCCGACCAGAAGCGGCCGAAGCCCGAGCGCTTCCACGGCCGGCACGTCCTCAACCGCTACGAGGACGGCATGGAGAAGTGCATCGGCTGCGAGCTGTGCGCCGGTGTCTGCCCGGCCCGCTGCATCTACGTGCGCGGCGCCGACAACCCGCCCGACGACCCGGTGTCGCCCGGTGAGCGCTTCGGCTTCGTCTACGAGATCAACTACCTGCGCTGCATCCACTGCGACCTCTGCGTGGAGGCCTGCCCCACGGAGGCCATCACCGAGAGCAAGTTGTTCGAGTTCTCCTTCACCGACCGCAAGGACTCCATCTACACCAAGGCCGAGCTGGTGGTGGACGACGAGGGTCGACCCAGGCAGCTGCCGTTCGAGGACTGGCGCCCCGGCGACGACCAGCACACCTCCGCCTGGGTGCGGGCCACCAGTCCCTCCGGTGACGCCGATTTCGAGGGCGACGAGTCGTGGTCGGGGGAGCTGGGCTACGGCGTGCGCCGGCCCGAGCGCGGCCAGGCCGGGGAGGCGGCGCAGTGACGTCTGCTCTCGTGCTGGCCGCCACCAAGGTCGACCTCACCGTGTTCGTGGCGGCGGCCGTCATGGTGCTGGCCGGCGCCGCCGGCGTGGTCATCTCGGCCAACCCCGTCCACGCCGCCCTCTCGCTGGTGCTGACGCTGTTCGGCGTGGCCGTCCTCTTCGTGGCCCAGGAGGCGCACTTCCTCGCCGCCGTCCAGGTGATCGTCTACGCCGGCGCCATCGTGGTGCTGTTCCTCTTCGTCATCATGCTGCTCGGCGTGGACCGCCAGGAGAACGTGCGCCGCGACCCGCTCCGCGCCCAGCGCCCGGTGGCCGTCCTGCTCGGCCTGGCGTCGCTGGCCGCCATCGTGCTCCTGGCCCAGGGGACCGATTGGGTCACCGGCGCGCCGTCGGTGGCCGGTCCGGCCAGCGGTCCGGGGGCAAACGTGGAGAAGCTGGCCGAGTCCATCTTCACCCGCTACCTCCTCGCCTTCGAGATCACCTCGGTGCTCCTGGTCATCGCCGTGGTCGGCGCCGTCGTGCTGGCCCGCCGCAGCGCGGAGCCGCCGGCCGACGACCCGGCCGACGACCCGGCCGACGACGAGGGGTCGATCGAACCCCATGGCGCCGCCGTGGACGAAGCGCCCGTCCCGTGAGCATCGACGGGTCGTGGTACCTCACGCTGGCCGCCGTGCTGTTCACCATCGGTGCCGTGGGCCTGCTGGTCCGGCGCAACGTCCTGGTGATGTTCATGTGCGTCGAGCTGATGCTGAACGCCGTCAACCTCACCTTCGTGACCTTCGCCCGCATGCTCGACGACATCGGCGGGCAGGCGCTGGTCTTCTTCGTGCTGGTGGTGGCGGCGGCCGAGGTCGTCGTCGGCCTCGGCATCATCGTGGCCATCTTCCGTCGGCGCGTCGGGGCCACCGCCGACGACCTCAACATGCTGAGGGGCTAGGCGGTCGTGCTCGATGTCGCCTACCTGATCCCGGCCTTCCCGCTGGCCGGCTTCGTGATCCTGACGCTGCTGGGCAGGCGGGGCGGTGACCCCCGCGCCGGGTGGATCGCCACGGCGGCGATGGCCGGTTCGTTCCTGTGCGCAGTCAGCGCCTTCTTCCAACTGCTGGGGGAGGACCACGAGCACCGGATGGTGGTCAAGCACCTGTTCACCTGGATGGAGGCGGGCGGCTTCCGCGTCGAGGCCGGCCTGCTGCTCGACCCGCTGTCGGTCACCATGGCCTTGTTCGTCACCGGGGTGGGGACGCTCATCCACCTCTACTCCATCGGCTACATGAAGGGCGACGAGCGGTTCCCCCGCTTCTTCGTGTACCTCAACCTCTTCGCCTTCTCGATGCTCATGCTCGTGCTGGGCGACAGCCTCCTGCTGACGTTCCTCGGTTGGGAGGGCGTGGGCGCCTGCTCATACCTGCTCATCTCGTTCTGGTTCGAGCGGGACTCGGCGGCCAGCGCCGGCAAGAAGGCGTTCGTGGTGAACCGGGTCGGCGACTTCGGCTTCATGATCGCCATGTTCCTGTGCTTCGGCGCCTTCGGCACCCTCCAGTACGCCGGCATCTTCGCCGGGGTGGAGGAGGCTGCGTCGACCACGGTGACGGCCATCGCGCTGCTCCTCTTCGTCGGCGCCTGCGGCAAGTCGGCCCAGTTGCCGCTCTTCGTGTGGCTGCCCGACGCCATGGAGGGCCCCACGCCGGTGTCGGCCCTCATCCACGCCGCCACCATGGTGACGGCCGGCGTCTACCTTCTCGCCCGCATGAACCCGGTCCTGGGCCTGGCCGACGACGCCCTCACCGTGGTCGCCGTCGTCGGCGCCGCCACCGCGCTCTTCGCGGCGACCATCGCCTGCGCCCAGAACGACATCAAGAAGGTGCTGGCCTACTCGACCATCAGCCAGCTCGGCTACATGTTCCTCGCCGTCGGCTCGGGGGCCTACGTGGCCGCCATCTTCCACATGGTGACCCACGCCTTCTTCAAGGCACTGCTGTTCCTCGGCGCCGGGTCGGTGATCCACGGCCTGCACGACGAGCAGGACATGAAGCGGATGGGCGGCCTGAAGAAGTGGATGCCCGTCACCGCCGGCACGTTCATCGTGGGCTGGCTGGCCATCGCCGGTGTGCCGCCGTTCGCCGGGTTCTGGTCCAAGGACGAGGTCCTGCTGGCCGCTTACGAGAAGAGCGTGCTGCTCTGGGCCGTCGGCCTGGTGACCGCCCTGCTGACCGCCTACTACATGAGCCGCCAGGTGTTCCTCGTCTTCTACGGCGGCGAGCGCTGGCGTGAGGGCAAGAAGGAGAGGGCCCACGGCGCGCACGGCGGGGGCCAGCCGCACGAGTCGCCGTGGTTGATGGCCGCCCCCCTGGTCGTGCTGGCCGGGCTGGCCGTGGTCGCCGGCGGCCTGAACCTGCCCTTCAAGGGTTTCCACTACCTGGAGGAGTGGCTCGAGCCGGTGTTCGGCGAGAACCTGCACCAGTCCGAGGCCGCCGGCAGTCTCAAGCTGACGCTGGCGGCTGCCGCGGTGGCGGCCGCCCTGGCCGGCATCGCCTTCGCGGCCAGCACGTTCCTGCGGGCCCGCCGCAACGACGCCTTCGAACCGGCCGTCCTGAAGCGGGCCTGGGGGGTCGACGGGCTCTACTCGGCGCTCATCGAGACGCCCGGCCGGGCCCTGGCGGCGTTCTCGGCCTTCGTCATAGACCGCAAGGTGATCGACGGCGCCGTCAACGGCGCGGCCGGGCTGGTCCGGCTGGGCGGCGGGCGCCTGCGGCGCATCCAGACCGGCTACGTCCGCAACTACGCGCTGGGCGTGGCGCTCGGCACCGCCCTGCTGCTCGGCTGGGTCCTCGTGCGGACCGGGGTCTGAGCGGACATGGGCGACGACATCCCGCTGCTGACCACGATCGTGCTCCTGCCGGCCGTCGCCGCCGCGCTCGTCGCATTGGTCCCCAGGGAGCGGGCCGACCTGATCCGGGCCGTTGCCATGGTGGCCGCGGTCGCCACGGGAGTGCTCACCGCCGTTCTGGCCGTCGACTTCGAGGTGGCCGCCCCCGGCTTCCAGTTCGTCTCCGATCACGTTTGGATCGGGGACTTCGGGATCTCGTGGATCCTCGGTGTCGACGGCATCTCGCTGTTCCTCGTCGTGCTGACCGGCGTGCTGTTCCCGATCGCCCTGGCGGCCACGCGCGTCCAGCGCGACCTCAAGGCCTACACCGCCTGGATGCTGCTGCTGGAAGCCGGCTGCCTCGGCGCCTTCCTGGCCCTCGACCTGTTCGTGTTCTTCGTCTTCTTCGAGATCACCCTCGTCCCGATGTACTTCATCATCAGCGGCTGGGGCTACGACAACCGTGTCTACGCCTCGCTCAAGTTCTTCCTCTTCACGTTGTTCGGTTCCGCCTTCCTCCTCGTCGGCATGCTGGCCCTGGTGTTCCTCAGCGCCGACGGGGCGGCGGTCACCTTCGACCTGCGGGAGCTGATGGAGCGGGCACCGCTGGCCGAGAGCACGGCGCGCTGGCTGTTCCTGGCCTTCGTCGCCGCCTTCGCCGTCAAGATCCCGGTCTTCCCGGTGCACACCTGGCTGCCCGACGCCCACACCGAGGCGCCCACCGCCGGGTCGGTGATCCTGGCCGGGGTGCTGCTCAAGCTGGGGACCTATGGGCTGGTCCGCTTCGCCGTCACCCTCTTCCCGGCCGCGGCCGTCGACCTGGCCCCCCTGCTGCTGACCCTGGCCGTGATCGGCATCATCTACGGGGCCCTGGTGGCCACCGTCCAGAGCGACCTCAAGCGGCTGGTGGCCTACTCGTCGGTGGCCCACCTGGGCTTCATCGTGCTGGGCACCTTCGCCTTCACCGCGGCGGGCGTGTCGGGCGGCGTCCTGCAGATGGTGAACCACGGCTTGTCGACCGGCGCCCTGTTCCTGCTGGTCGGGATGATCTCCGACCGTCGCCACACCCGGCAGATCTCCGAGTTGAACGGGCTTCAGAAGTCGATGCCGTTGATGGCGGTGGTGTTCACCGTGGTCATGCTCTCGTCCATCGGGCTGCCCGGCCTCAACGGTTTCGTCGGTGAGTTCCTGATCCTCATCGGGACGTTCGTCACCGCTCGCTGGTGGGCCGTGGTGGCGACCGCGGGCGTGATCCTGGCTGCCCTCTACCTGCTGTGGGCGTACCAGCGCGTGTTCCACGGCACCCCCACCGGGGACAACGTCGGGCTCCCCGACCTCACGTGGCGCGAGCGGGCCGTGCTGGCGCCGCTGGTCGTGCTGATCGTGTTCCTCGGCGTGTACCCCAAGCCCGCGCTGGACCGCATCAACCCGGCGGTGGAGCGGGTCATCCGGCGGGTCGAGGCATCCTCGGACTACCGCCAGCCGGCCGTGGCGGCGCGGCTCCAGCCGGTGCCGGCTGCGGCAGATGCCAATGCCGAGCCGGCCGAGGGTGGCCACGAATGAGGAGCCTGCTCCTCGCCCAGGCGGAGCAGCCGCTCCCGCTCATCGACGTCCCCGACGTCGAGTACTCGGCCATGGCGCCCGCCCTGATCCTCATCGGTGGTGCCCTGTTCCTCCTGCTGATCGTCTCGCTGGTGCGCCGCCCTCCGGCGTGGCTGTGGCCCCTGCTCACCGTCGGCGTGGGCGGTGCCGCCATGGGCGCGTCGCTGTGGCTGTGGTTCGATGTGCGTGACGACGGGCCGATGCGGGCGGTGGCCGACGCGCTCGTCGTCGACGGGTTCGCCGTCTTCTTCCTGGTCCTCATCAGCGCCACGGTCGTCCTCGGCGCGCTCCTCGGTGAGGGCTTCTTGCAGCGCGAGGGCGTGCAGGGGCCCGAGTTCTACGTGTTGATGATGCTGTCGGCGTCGGGCGGCATGTTCATGGCGTCGGCCAACGACCTGATCGTGCTGTTCCTCGGACTGGAGATCCTGTCCATCGCCCTGTACGTGCTGGCCGGCTTCCAGGGCCGCCGGCGCCAGTCCCGTGAGGCGGCGATGAAGTACTTCGTGCTGGGCGCCTTCTCCTCGGCGCTCTTCCTCTACGGGATCGCCCTGGTCTACGGGTCGACCGGCTCCACCAACCTGGTGTCGGTGGCGCAGTACCTCGCCGGCAACGTGGCGACCAGCAACGGCGTCCTGCTGGCCGGCATGGTCCTGCTGCTCGTGGGCCTCGGGTTCAAGGTGGCGGTCGTGCCCTTCCACACCTGGACGCCGGACGTCTACCAGGGCTCCCCGTCGCCGGTGACCGGCTTCATGGCCGCCGCGGCCAAGGCCGCCGGGTTCGCCGGGCTCCTCCGGGTGTTCTTCTCGACCTTCTCGACGCTCCGCCTGGACTGGCGACCCGTGGTGTGGGTGCTGGCGGTCGTCACCCTGCTGGTCGGCTCGGTGCTGGCCGTCGTGCAGAACGACGTGAAGCGGATGCTGGCCTACTCGTCCATCAGCCACGCCGGGTACGTGATGATCGGGCTCCAGGCGGCCAGCGAGCGGGGGATCGCCGGTTCGCTGTTCTACCTGCTGGCCTACACCTTCATGGTGATGGGCAGCTTCGCCGTGATCACCGTGGTCGGCCGCCGGGGCGACGCCCGCCACGGGCTCGACGAGTACCGGGGTCTGGCCGCCCGCCGCCCGGCCCTGGCCCTGGCCTTCGCGGTGTTCCTGATGGCGCAGGCCGGCGTCCCGTTCACCACCGGCTTCCTGGCCAAGTTCTACGTGATCTCGGCGGCGGTGGAGGCCGAGTCGTATGCCCTGGCCCTCGTCGGCATGATCTCGGCGGTGATCGCCGCCTTCTTCTACCTGCGCCTCATCGTGGTGATGTACAGCCCCCCGCCCGCCGCCTCAGGCGACGCGGCCGAGCCCCGCCACCCGCTGCCGGTCAGCCACGCGGTGGCCGTGGCCGTCACCGCCGCGTTCACCGTCGCCTTCGGCCTGCTGCCCTCGGCCATGGTCACCTTCGCCCGCCAGGCCTCCCTGCTGCTGTAGCCGCGCGGCTCGCTGCTCACCGATCGGCGCCCCGCCACGCGTCGCGCAGCTTGACCCGACCGCCCGTCCGCAGGATCCCGCCGGTGTAGATGCGGCCGGCCAGCTTGATCAGCCCGTAGGTGAACGCGAGGACGAGGGCCACGCTGACCGGTACCTCCCACGGCGCCACATCGCCTACCGCCGCGCGCGGCAGCATCGTCATCGGGGCCATGGGCGGGACGAACGACAGCACGCGGCTGGCACCGCCGTTCGGTTCGCCGATCGCCGCGAAGGAGGCGAAGTACGAGGCCATCACGACCGCGGTGAGCGGGAAGGTGACGCTGCCGACCTCCTCGGGGCGCGACGCGGTGGCTCCCGCGGCGGCGAACGCACAGGCGTAGAGCGAGAACCCGAGCACGGTCCACATGGCGATGGCCAGGAACGTCAGCGGCGAGCCGGGCGGGATGTCGATCGCCGAACCGACGCTCAGCGCGGCCACGGCGCAGGCGACCCCCACCACCAGGACCTGCGTAAGGGCCAGCAGGCCCATGCCGATGACCTTGCCGGCCAGCAACTGGTGGGGCCGGACCGTCCCGAGGATCACCTCTGAGACCCGCGAGGTCTTCTCCTCGAGGACGGCGGTGGCGATGTTGGCCCCATAGCCCAGGATCATGAGGTACACGAAGAGGAGGCCGACGAACGCCACCGGCCGGTTGCTGTCGCGCACGGCCCGGCGAGGCGCCACCTCGTCGACCACGACCGGTGGTTGGTCGAGGATGCCCGCCACCCCGGCGTCGTCGATCCCCGAGGCGCGCAGGCGGTCGGCCACCCCCGCCCGGATGACGCCCTCGCGCAGGAACGCCACCAGGTCCTCGGGCGGGCCCTCGCCGACGACCAGCCGGATGCCGTCGATCACGGCCGCGTCGAGGTCGCCGTCGCTCAGCGCCGTCCGGGCCGACCCCTCGTCGGGGACCACGCTGGTCTCGATGTCGACACCGGGCAGCAGGCCGGCGTCGATGCCCGCCACCAGCTCCGGCGGCGCGTCGCCCACCAGAGCGACCTTCTCGGTCCGCCGGTCGTCGTCGCCCAGCAGGGTCGGTACGACGATGGCGGCTGTCGGCAGGAGGGCCAGGACGACGGTGCCGATCACGAAGGTCTTCGTCCGGGCCCGCTCGCGCACCTCGCGCCGGGCCACCAGCGCCACCAGCCGGCTCCCGGTCAACGGCCGACCGGCCCCGCGGCAGGCCGGTGGGTCTGCACGGCTTCGCGGAAGAGCTGCGACAGGCGCGGAAGCTCGAGCGCGAAGTCGACCACCCGGCCGGCGGACGCGGCCCGCGCCATCACCGCCATAGGGTCGACCGTCGGGTCCAGGTCGAGGCGGGTGCCGTGGTGGTCCCGGCCGGCCACCGCCACGCCGTGAATGTCCCGGGCCCAACCGTCGTCGACCCCCTCGACCAGCACCCGGAGCACCCGGCGCCCGGCGGCGCGCTTGAGGTCCGCCACGGCGCCCGACAACACCAGCCGGCCCTGGTCCACGACGGCCACCACGTCGCACAGGTCCTCGACCAGGTCGAGCTGGTGACTGGAGAAGATCACCGTCGTGCCGGCCGCGGCGCGCTCGGCCAGCACACCCGCCAGGGCGTCGACGGCCACCGGGTCGAGGCCCGAGAAGGGCTCGTCCAGGACCAGCAGGTCCGGGTCGTGGACCAGAGCGGCGGCCAGCTGCACTCGTTGCTGGTTGCCCAGCGACAGCGAGTCCACGGGATCGCCGGCCCGCTCGGCGACGCCCAGCCGGTCGAGCCAGGCGTCGGTGGCGGCGACGGCTGCGTCCCTGGACAGGCCGTGCAGCTGGCCGAAGTACGCGAGCTGGCCACGGACCTTCATCTTCGGGTACAGCCCGCGCTCCTCGGGCAGGTAGCCGAAGCGCTCCCGTTCGGCCTGGCCGACAAGGTGCCCGCCCCACCGCACCTCTCCCTGATCAGCCCGCACCAACCCGAAGACGATCTTCATGGCCGTGGACTTCCCGGCGCCGTTCGGTCCGAGGAGGCCGAAGAGCCGGCCGGGCATCACCGCCAGCGACAGATCGTCCAGGGCCACCACGTCGCCGTAGCGCCGGCTCAGGCCCGCCAGTTCCAGCACCAGGCGACGCTACTTTCGGTGCCGAGCCCTGGTGTCAGTCGGCCGTCCCACGCCGGCCACCCGCCGGTCGTCGGGCGAATCGCTCGGAGCCACGCCGCCGCCCTCGGGCAACACCGTGCCCGGTTCGGCCGGGGCGCTGGTCGCCGTCTCGAAGTCCTCGGCGCAGCCGGCGTTCGCCAGCACGATGTCGCCCGACCTTGCCGCTGAACGTCTCCGCCACCCCTGCCTCCTTGGCCTCCGTCGACGCACACGTTCGCCCCGTTTCGGCGGTTTGTCAACGAGGTCGACCCGACCGGGTCAGTGGCGGTTGCGGCTTCCTCAGCCCGGGCGGAAGGCCGGGAGGCCGTCGCCGTCGGTTGACACGGCGCGACCACCGGCGGCGACGGCCAGGGCGTTCCAGCGGGCGCGGTCCCACGCCCCGACGGCGTCGGCGATGACGCCGTCGGCGCCGACGAGGAACAGCGTCGGCACGGCCGTGATCGCGTACGCGGACGAGACCAGGTACGGGGCCGGTTCGGTGACGGTGGGCACCCGCTGGCCGTGGCGGGCCGCGTAGGCGGCCAGCTTGTCCGGCGGGTCCTGGCCCACGGCCAGGACCCGGGCACCGCCCTGCGCCAGCGCCTGGACCTTGGGCGCGGCCATCTGGCAGACCGGGCAGCTCACCTTGAAGAAGGCCAGCACGAGCGGCCCGTCCCGCCATGGGTCGGCGACGGCGGCGCCGGTGCCGGCGTCGGGCAGTGTGAACGACGGCGCGGCGGCGCCGGCGGCGAGCGGCATCGGGTCGATCGTATGGGACGCCGGTCGCTACTCGTGGGCGATGGCGGCCAGCAGGTCGGTCCGGGCGGCCCGCCGCGCCGGGAGTACGGCGGCGCCTACCCCGGCGCCGGCCGCGGCCACGACGAACGCGGCGAGGCGGCCGCCGGGAACGGCGGTCTCGGTGAGGCCCTGGTCGCGGAGCGCGGCGAGCATGGCCAGGGCGACCACGAGCCCGACGACCAGACCGAGCACCGCGCCCAGCGTGGCGATGATGACGCCCTCTCCCCTGACCATCGAGCGCACCTGCCGGCGGGCCATGCCGACGGCGCGCAGCAACCCGAGCTCTCGGGTCCGTTCGATGACCGAGAGCGCCAGGGTGTTCACGATGCCGACCAGGGCGATGACGACGGCCAGCGCCAGGAGGGCGTAGAAGAGATTGAGGATCCCGCTCGTCTCGTCGGCTATCCGGTCCTTGAACTCCTGCTGGTCCTGGACCTCGACGGTGCGAAACTCGGCCACGGCGGCCTCGATGGCCGCTCGCACGGCGGGTCGGTCGGCCGCGGCGGCGAGCTCGACCATCACGAACGAGTCCAGCTGGTCGGCGAAGTTGGCCTCGTAGTCCTCGAGCGAGAGGATGTACTCGCCCGTGAGCTGCTCCGCCGAGAAGACGGCATCGACCCGCACGGAGCGGGTGCCGGTGCGGGCGAACTCCATGGCCAGCGCGTCGCCCACGGCCAGACCCCGGTCGGCGGCCGCGTCCTCGTGGAGGGCCACACCGCCGTCACCGAGGTCGGCCAGGCGGCCGCTCGACACCTTGAGGTCGAGGACCCGTTCGAGTGCTCCGGCGTCGATGGCGCTCAGGTACTGCTCCTCGCCCCGGTCATCGCGCCAGGTCCCGTCGCGGAACGCGGCGGCGGCCTGCACGCCCGGTACGCGGCGGGCCCGACCGGTGACCTCGGGGCTGAAGCCGTCCGAGCCGGAGGCCGCCGCCAGTACCAGGTCGGCCTGGAACACCTCGTCGATGATCCGGCTGGTCGAGCGCCGGGCCGACGCCGCGAAGATCGTCACGAGGCTGACCAGAGCCAGCCCCACCATGAGCGCGGCCGCCGTGGACGCCGTCCTCCGTGGGTTGCGGGCCGCGTTCTCCCGGCCGAGCCGGCCGCTGATCCCCACGCGCAGGAGCGGTGCTCCGAGGACCCACGCCAGGGGGCGGGTGACGGCGGGGGCCACGAGGCTGGCCCCGACGAACCCGATCCCCGCACCGAGCCCGACGTTGGCGGCTCCGTTGCCGGCCCCGGCCGTCCCCGCCAGCAGCAGCGCGAACCCACCGGCGCTGACGACCAGCCCGACGACGGTCCGCCGCCGCAGGGGCGGGCCCGCGCCGCCGAACCCGTCGGTGATCGCAGCCATGGGTGTGACGCGGGCGGCGCGCCGTGCCGGCAGGGCGGCCGACGCCACCGTCACCACCAGGCCGACTGCGATCGAGATGACTGCGGTCCGCGGGCGGAAGACCGTCGCCGCGTCGGGAAGGTCGACGCCGGCCTGGCGCAGGAGCGCCTGCAGGGCTCCGGCCACCAGCACGCCGAGGCCCAGCCCGCCCGCCGATCCGACCAGCCCGACCACCACCGACTCGGCCAGCACCGAGCGGCGGATCTGGCCTCCGGTGGCGCCCAGCGCCCGGAACAGGCCCAGCTCCCGGGTGCGCTGCGCCACGAGGATCTGGAAGGTGTTCAAGATGATGAACGCGCCCACGAAGAGCGACACGCCGGCGAAGACCAGCAGCAAGGTTTCGAAGAACCCGAGGTCTCGCTGCACGCGGGCCGCGCTCTCGGCCGCGGCCGCCTGCCCGGTCACCGCCTCCAGCCCGGGCCCGAGGGCAGCCGCCACCCGGCGGCGCAACTCGGGCGGCCCGAGGCCGTCGTCGGCGGCCACCTCGATGCTGTCGAAGCCGTCGGCCCGGCCCAGCACGCGCCGGGCCGTCGTCTCGCCGAAGGCGGCCACCGAGATGCCGCCGAGGCCCTGACCGTCGCCCAGCTCGGCCACGCCCACCACCTCGAAGCGCGCCGGCGCCACCTGGGACAGGACCTGCACGGTGCGCCCGACGGTGACGCCGAGGCGCTCGGCGGTACCGCGGTCGACCAGGACCTCGCCGTCGCCCGCCGGCGGCCGACCCTGGCGCAGCGTGAGCGGGTTCAGGCGGGGCCGGTCGATCCACACGGTGCCGATCGACGGCCCGGAGGGCCGGTCCACGGGACCCTCGACGGCGACGACCTGCGCGAAGCCCACCAGGGTGCCGGCCGCCTCGGCGACGCCGTCTAGCGCGACGAGGGTGTCGAGCAGCGCAGCCGGCACGGCCGGCCGGTCGCCTCCACCGAGCCCCTCCTGGTCGTCCGCGAACCGCGAGGCGGCGCGAACCGACACGTCGGCACCGGCGTTCAGCGTGGCGAAGAACGTGTCGATGCTCCTGCGAACCGTGTCGGTCAGTACGAACGTGCCGGCCACGAAGGCCACCCCCAGCACGACCGATACGGCGGTGAGCGCGAGGCGGAGCTTGCGGGCCAGCAGGCTCCGGAGCGTGGCCCGTCCCATGGCCACAGCCTCGCCGCTCGGGCGCCGCCGCGCCGGCCACTCGCCGCCGGCCCCCGCCGTCCCCGGCTCTGGCGGCTCGCGAAGCGGCCTCACTAGGCTCCGCGGCTGGTGTCGGAGTTCCTGCGTAGCTACCTCAGCGTGCTGGTCTTCTGCGGTGCCGCCGTGATGATGGTGGGCGCCATGCTGGGCGCCGGGCGCCTGGTCCGGCCGGTGCGGCCGTCGGCGCAGAAGTACGTCGCCTACGAGAGCGGCGTCGACCCGGTGGGCACCGGGTGGTCGCAGAGCCAGATCCGCTACTACATCTTCGCCCTGCTGTTCGTGATGTTCGACGTGGAGGCCGTGTTCATCTTTCCCTGGGCCGTGCAGCTCGAGAGCCTGGGGGTGTTCGGCCTGGTCGAGATGCTGATCTTCGTGGTCATCCTCGCCCTCGGCATCCTCTACGCCTGGCGAAAGGGCGTGCTGCGGTGGGTCTAGTCGAGAAGGGCCGCATCCCCAAGCCGCTCACCCACCTGCTCAACCTCAGTCGGAAGTACTCGCTCTGGGTGTACCAGTGGGGCCTGGCCTGCTGCGCCATCGAGATGGGCGCGGCCTTCGGCTCACCCCGCTACGACGTCATGCGCCTCGGTGTGATCCCGTTCCCGGCCAGCGCCCGCCAGGCCGACCTGGTCGTGATCTCCGGCACAGTCACCGACAAGATGGCGCCGCCGATCCGCCGGCTCTACGAGCAGATGCCCGACCCGAAGTACGTCATCTCGATGGGAAGCTGTGCCAACTGCGGCGGCCCGTACTGGGACAGCTACTCGGTCACCAAGGGCGTCGACCAGATCATCCCCGTCGACGTCTACGTGCCGGGGTGCCCACCCAGGCCCGAGGCGCTGCTCGAGGGGATCGTGCTGCTCCAGCAGCGCATCCACAACGAGGACATGGCCGAGCGCTGGAGGGGCGACCCCATTGTCGTCGGCAGCTGAGACGGGCGACGACCTCCGGGAGTCGCTGGTCGACACGCTGCGCCAGAATCTGGCCGACGGCGTGGTGGGCAGCGAGATCGCCGGCGGCGACGCCTGGGTGCGGGTGCGGGCGACCGCCTGGAGGCAGGCCGCCGAGGTGTGCAGGAACGAGCTGGGCATGGACTACTTCTGCTTCCTGGCCGGCCTGGACTGGTTGGAGAACAAGGACCTGTCGGGCGAGAAGGTGTGGGACCCCGACGGGGGCGCGGCCAGCGCCGAGATCGGCGCCGAGGTCGATGGGACCACCGCGGACGGGTTCGCCACCGGCGTGGCCGGCGGGGGCTCCCGCTTCCAGGTGCTGGCCCGCCTGTACTCGACAACGGCCAAGCTCGGCATCACGCTGAAGGCCGATCTGGACGCCGCCGAGCCGCGGATCGACTCGTGGGTGGGGGTCTACCGCGGCGCCGACTGGCACGAACGGGAGGCATGGGAGATGTACGGCTTCCAGTTCGACGGCCACCCGGGGCTCCGCCACATGTACCTGCCCGGCGAGTTCGAGGGCCACCCCATGCGCAAGGACTTCCCGCTGCTGGCCCGCGAGGTCAAACCCTGGCCCGGCCTGGTGGACGTCGAGGCCATGCCCGGCGAGCACGAGGCGGCTGCCGAGGATGCGACGCCGCAGGAGGCCGAGGCCTGATGGCCGTGACGACGGACTGGCAGCGCGCCGCCTACATCGCGGGGCAGGCGGCGGACGCCCGGGTCAACGTGGAGCTGGAGACCGAGGGCATGACCCTCAACCTCGGCCCCCAGCACCCGGCCACCCACGGCACGCTGCGCATCGTGGTCCGCCTCGACGGCGAGCAGGTGGTGTGGGCCGAGCCGGTGGCCGGCTACATGCACCGGGGCTACGAGAAGCTGGCCGAGGTCCGCACCTACCCGCAGATCACCACGCTGGTCAACCGCATCGACTGGCTCGGGTCGTTCTGCAACGAGGTGCCGTTCATCCTGGCCGCGGAGCAGCTCATGGGCATCGAGGCGCCGCCCCGGGCCCAGTGGATCCGCACCATCTTGTTCGAGATGGGCCGGATGGCCAACATCATCCTGTTCGTGGGCGACATGGGAGTGCAGCTCGGCGCCATCACGCCCGTCTTCTACGCCTTTCGGGACCGCGAGCACGTGCTCAACCTCATCGAAGCGGCGACGGGAGGGCGATTCCATCCCAACTACGACCGCATCGGCGGCCTCAAGGAGGATCTGCCGCGGGGCTGGGTCGACGAGGCCAAGACGGCCATGCAGAAGGTCCGCGACTTCTGCGACGAGCTGGACGACCTCCTCATGGGCAACGAGATCTTCCAGAAGCGGACCCGAGGGATCGGCGTCATCCCGCCGGCCATCGGGCTGGAGTACGGGCTGTCGGGCGCCAACATCCGCGCCAGCGGCGTCGACTTCGACATCCGCCGGGACGAGGACTCACCGCTGGCCTGGAAGCACTGCGACTGGAAGGTGTGGACCCATCCTGACGGCGACTCGTTCGCCCGCTACTGGGTGCGCCTCCAAGAGACCCGGGAGGCGGCCAACATCGTCGACCAGCTGCTGGACGGGCTGCCCTCCGGCTCCATCCAGGCCAAGGTCCCCCGCATCATCAAGGTCCCGGCCGGTGAGGCCTGGTGCCACACCGAGAACCCCTTGGGGGAGATGGGCTATTACGTCGTCTCCAAGGGCGGGCTCGGGCCGTTCCGGGTCAAGATCCGCACCCCGTCGTTCAACAACGTGTCGATCGTCCCGTGGGTCCTGCGCGGCGTGTACGTGCCCGACGTCATCACGATCCTGGCGTCGCTCTACTTCATCCTGGGCGACATCGACCGCTGACCGCGCCCCCGCCATGGGTTTCGCCCGGGTACCGTTCGGGTGAAGACCGAACGGCGGACCGGCACCGCTTCGGCGCCGGGCGATTACTGGAGGTAGGGCATGCGCAAGAGCCTTCTCACCGTCGCGGCGGCGGCCGGCCTGGTGGCCACGGTGGCCCTGGCCGGGCCGGTGGCCGCCCACGACGACGACCATGGGCACGACAAGGACCGTGGCCGCCAGCGCGGCCGGCACCACCAGACCATTCGGCTGTCGGGTGCCCAGGAGGTGCCCGTCAACGTGCACGGCAACGACGACCGCGGGACGGTCACCGTGAAGCTGGACGACGACGCCGGGCGGATCTGCGTGCGCTTCGGGCCGCTGCGCCTGACGGCCGGCGAGCCGCTGCCGAACGCCGCGCACATCCATCGTGGCGTCGCAGGTGTCGCCGGCCCGGTGGTGGTTCCGCTCTTCGCGGCCGCCACTGCGCCCACCTCGTACCCGACCGGTAGGATCTGCGTCGCCGTCGCCGATCCGCTGCTGCACGAGATCGACGACAACCCGGCCGGGTTCTACGTCAATCTGCACAACGCCACGCACCCGTCCGGCGTGGTGCGCGGGCAGCTCAAGGGCACGTAAGCGCCCGCCCGCCTTCGGCTGGCCACCGCCCGCGGCGGGCTTTGCCCGGCTCGCGGTCGCGTCGCTAGGCTCCGGCCCGATGCGGGAGGAGCCGGTTGTCCTGGGCTGACCGGCGGGCGTGATGAACCCGGCGCTGGCCATCGATCTGGCGTGGTGGCAGTCGACCGGCATCAAGGTCGCCATCGTCTTGAACCTCATCCCGGCGGCGGCGGTGATCTTCGGCTACGTCTTCCTGCTGAAGATGATGAGCCACATGCAGAGCCGGCTGGGCCCGATGGAGGCCGGCCCGCACGGTTCCCTCCAGCTCCTGGCCGATGGCCTCAAGTTCCTCCAGAAGGAGGACATCATCCCGGCCAAGGCGGACCGCTTCGTGTTCGCGGCGGCGCCGCTCGTGGTGATGCTGTCCACCTTTCTGTTGTTCATCGTCATCCCGGCCGGGCCCGACCTCGTCGTCGAGGACCTCGATACCGGCATCTTCTTCGCCATGGCGGTTTCGTCGCTGTCGGTGCTCGGGATCCTCATGGCCGGCTGGGCGTCGGCCAACAAGTACTCCCTCATCGGCGCGCTGCGGGCCGCCGGGCAGCTCATCGCCTACGAGCTGCCGCTCATCCTCGCCGTGGTGGGTGTGATCGTGCAGGCCGGCACCATGAGCATGCAGGGGATCGTGGTGGCCCAGGCCGATGGTGAGATCTTCGGCATCGGCGCCTTCGGCAACCCGTTCATCCTCACCCAGTTCTTCGGCTTCGTCATCTTCCTGATCGCCGCCCAGGCCGAGCTGACCCAGGCGCCGTTCGACATGCCGGTGGCCGAGTCGGAGCTGGTCGCCGGCTACATGACCGAGTACACCGGCTTCCGCTTCCTGTTCTTCTTCATGGCCGAGTTCGGCACCGCGTTCGCCTTCTCGGCCATCGGCGCCACGCTGTTCCTGGGCGGCTGGTACGTGCCCGGCGTGGAGGGCAACCTGGCCAACGTGCTCGGGCCGGTCGTGCTCGGGACCAAGATCATGCTGGTCGCCTTCCTGATCTTCTGGATCCGGTTCAGCTACCCCCGCCTGCGCGAGGACCAGCTGCAGGCGCTGGCCTGGAAGTACCTGATCCCGCTGTCGTTGCTGAACATCGCCGTCACCGGCGTCTTGAAGGTGGTGATGTAGTGCCGCAGGTTCCCGGCCTCGTCAAGGGCCTCGCCGTCACCTTCAAGACCATGATGAAGCCGGCTGTGACGGTGCAGTACCCCCACGTGAAGGAGGACCCGCCGACGCGGGCCCGGGGCGTCATCGCCCTGAAGGAGGAGAACTGCACGGTCTGCATGCTGTGCGCCCGGCAGTGTCCCGACTGGTGCATCTACATCGAGGGCTACAAGGACAAGGCCCCGCCGCGGCGCGAGGGCGGCAAGCCCCGCACGGTCCAGAAGCTCGATCGCTTCGACATCGACTACAGCCTCTGCATGTACTGCGGCATCTGCGTGGAGGTCTGTCCCTTCGACGCGCTGTTCTGGAGCCCGGAGTACGAGTACTCCGAGGTCCGCATCGCCGATCTGCTCCACGACAAGGACAAGCTCGGCGAGTGGATGGTGGGCGTCCCGACGCCGCCACCGCTCGAGGTCGGCGCCGAGGCCAAGAAGGGCGCGAAGTGATCGCGCAGAACCTCATCTTCGGCGCCATCGCCGGAGCCATGGGCCTGGCCGCGCTGCGCGTCGTCACCACCAAGAACATCGTGCACGCCGCCCTGTACCTCGTGGTCGTGCTGGCCGGTGTGGCCGCCATCTACATCCTGCTGGCGGCGGAGTTCACCGCGGCCGTGCAGATCCTCGTCTACGTCGGCGCCATCCTGGTGCTCTTCCTGTTCGGCATCATGCTCACCCGGGCGCCGATCGGGCGCACGGCCGAGCTCGACAACGACCAGCGGGGCGTGGCGCTCGTCGTCGCGCTGTTCCTGCTCGGCGTCCTCGGGGCGGTCCTCCAGGACGCCTTCGGCTCCACCAAGCTGCCCGAGGACGCGGCCGTGCAGCGGTCGGCCGAGGTCGGCACCTCGATCTTCCAGACCTACGTGATCCCCTTCGAGGTCGTGTCGGTCCTCCTGCTGGCGGCCCTGGTGGGCGCGGTCGTCATCGCCAGGCGCGACTGATGTACCTCAACCAGTTCCTGTTCCTTGCCGCGTTCCTGTTCTGCGTCGGCGTCTACGGGGTGCTGGCCCGCAAGAACGGCGTCCTCGTGCTGATGTCGGTCGAGCTGATCCTGAACGCCGTCAACATCAACCTGGTGGCCTTCGGCGCCTTTCACGAGACCGTCGCCGGGCAGGTCTTCGCACTGTTCGTGATCGCCATCGCCGCCGCCGAGGTCGGGGTGGGCCTGGCCATCGTGCTGCTCATCTACCGCAACCGACAGTCGATCGACCTCACCGAGGCCGACCTCATGAAGGGCTAGGGACGTGCTCCGCAACGCATGGGTCATCCCCGCCCTGCCCGTGGCGTCGTTCTTCGTGATCCTCTTGCTCGGCAAGCGGATGCCCGGCAAGGGCCACGAGGTCGGCCTGGCCGCCGTCGGCCTGGCCTTCGTGCTGTCCCTCGTGGCCGCCGCCCAGTGGATCGACCGGCCGGCCACGTTGGAGGTGGAGCCGGCTGGCGCCGAAGCCGCGGTGGACCACGGCACCGTGCCCGCCGAGGCCGAGACCGGGCCAGAGGCGGACCACGGGGCGGCCACGCTGGACCTGGCCGCCGCCGAGGAGGAGGCCGAAGGCGAGCACGAGGTCGAGGCCATCCGCGCCCCGGTGGTGCGGGAGTTCACCTGGTACGACAACGGTGCCGTCACCGTCAAGGCGGGCACGCACATGGACGGTCTGGCCGTGGTGCTGGTGGTCGTCGTCACGCTCATCTCACTGCTGGTGCACGTGTTCTCCACCAACTACATGCACGACGACCGGCGCTACACCCACTTCTTCGCCGCCCTCAGCCTGTTCACGGCCGGCATGTTGATCATGGTGACCTCCAGCAACACCCTCCAGCTGCTGTTCGGCTGGGAGATGATGGGCGTCTGCTCGTTCATGCTGATCGGGCACTGGTGGGAGGAGAAGAACAACTCCGACGCCGCCCTCAAGGCGTTCTTCACCACCCGCACCGGCGACATCGGGCTGCTGATCGGCATCTCCATCCTGTTCTTCGGCGCCGGCCAGACCTTCGACATCGAGGCCCTGAACAACGCGGCCCTGTCGGGCACCATCGGCCGGTCCACCCTGGTGGCCGGAGCGGCCGCCTTGTTGTGTGCCGTGATCGGCAAGAGCGCGCAGTTCCCGCTCCACACCTGGCTCCCCGACGCCATGGCCGGGCCCACGCCGGTGTCCGCCCTGATCCACGCGGCCACGATGGTGGTGGCCGGGGTCTATCTCGTCGCCCGTCTCTACGGCGTGTTCTGGTCGGCCTTCGACATCGGCGGCGGCGGTATCAACCCGGTGGCGCTGTTCGGCGGCATCACCATCCTCATCGCCGCCGCGCTGGCGTTCGTGCAGGCCGACATCAAGAAGGTGCTGGCCTACTCCACCGTCAGCCAGCTCGGGTACATGGTGATGGCGCTGGGCGTCGGCGCGTGGACGGCCGGCATCTTCCACCTCTTCACGCACGCCTTCTTCAAGGGCCTGCTCTTCCTCGGCGCCGGCTCGGTCAGCCACGCCGTGCACAGCTTCGACATGAAGAAGGACATGGGCGGGCTGCGGACCTCGATGCCCACCACCTTCAAGACCTTCCTGATCGGCACCGTGGCGCTGGCCGGCATCCCGCCGGTGGCCGGCTTCTGGTCCAAGGACGAGATCCTGCTGGGTGCGGGCGAGAACGGCTACGGGCTGTTCCTCGTCGTCGGGTTGATCGGTGCTCTGATGACCGCCGCCTACATGACGCGATGCGTCTATCTCACCTTCTTCGGGCAGTACCGGGGCCACGGCCACCCCCACGAGTCGCCGCCGGCGATCACGATCCCGCTCGTCGTGCTGGCGGTGCTGTCGGTGGGCGCCGGGTTCCTCAACGCCCCGGGCATCGGACTGTTCGGCGAATGGACCGACAACGCCACCGTGCTCAGCGCCGGCGTCGCCCACCACGAGTTCTCGGTGAGCACGGCGGTGATCGGCTCGCTGGCCGGGCTCGTCGGCATCGCTCTCGGCTACGCGTACTACAGGCGCAACCTCGGGCCGCACCGCCTCACCGAGCGCAGCGCCGGGGCCAGGGGCGGCTACCGGTTCCTCGAGAACAAGTACTACCTGGACGTTCTCTACACCGACACGGTGGTCGGGTCGATCAAGGGCCCCATCGCCCGGGCCGCGTACTGGGTCAATCAGAACGTGCTCGACGGCATCGTGAACGCGGCCGGCACCGTGGCCCGGGCCAGTGGCCGGTTCGTCTACGACGTGATCGACCAGAAGGTCGTGGACGGCCTGGTGAACGGCGCCGGCGCCGGGGCCGAGGAGGGCGGCAGCGCCCTGCGGGTTCTGCAGACCGGCCGCGTCCAGCAGTACGCGGCGTTCCTGTTCGGCTCGGTCGTCGTCCTGGGCGGCGCCCTGGTGCTGTTCGTATGACGAGAAGGAGAGACGTGCGAAGGAGTGATGTGATGGTGACTCGCCGATGAGCGGGTTCGAGTCCTGGGCCCTCACGCTGGCCGTGTTCATCCCGGTGGTGGGCGTGGCGATCCTGGCCGTCATCCCGAGGGCCGAGGAGAAGGCCCTCAAGGTGGTCGCGCTCGTCACCACCGTTGCCACCGCCGGCGTCGGGGTCGCCATCCTGGCCGGCTTCGACTACGGCATGCGCGACGGGCTCCAGTTCGAGGTCAACAAGCCATGGATCGACGTCATCAACAGCCGGTACCACATCGGCATCGACGGCATCTCGCTGCCGCTGCTGGCCCTGTCGATGCTGATCACCGTGCTGTGCGTCGTCTATTCGTGGGACCACTTCCCCGAGCCGCACAACCCCAAGGCGTTCCTGATGCTGATGCTCATCCTCGAGGTGGGGATGAACGGCACGTTCGTCGGCCAGGACCTCATCCTGTTCTTCGTGTTCTTCGAGCTCGTGCTGCTGCCGATGTACTTCATGATCGGCGTGTGGGGTGGCGCCAACCGCCAGTACGCGTCGATCAAGTTCTTCCTCTACACGCTGTTCGGATCGGCCCTCATGATCCTGTCGTTCCTCGCGCTGTTCTTCCTCGCCGGGAACACCTTCGACATCCCCGAGCTGATCGCCAACGCCGGCAGCATCAGCCACACCACCCAGCTGTGGATCTTCGGGGGGTTGTTCATGGGCTTCGCCATCAAGGTGCCGATGTTCCCGTTCCACACCTGGCTGCCCGACGCCCACACCGAGGCGCCGACGGTCGGCTCGGTGATCCTGGCCGCCGTGCTGCTGAAGCTGGGCACCTACGGATTCGTCCGCATCGCCCTGCCCATCCTGCCCGAAGCCGCCGTGTCGTGGGCGCCGTGGATCGGGGGGCTCGCGGTCGTCGGCATCATCTACGGGGCGCTCGGTTGCCTGGCCCAGCGGGACATGAAGCGGCTCATCGCGTTCTCGTCGGTGGCGCACATGGGCTTCGTCATGCTGGGCATCGCCACCCTCACCGACTTCGGCATCAACGCGGCCGTCTTCGGCATGGTGGCCCACGGCCTCATCACCGGCATGCTGTTCTTCGTGGCCGGCTCCATCCAGGAGCGCTTCCACACCCGCGAGCTGTCCCGCCTCGGCGGGCTGCTGGTCCAGGCTCCGAAGCTGGGCTGGATCCTGGGCTTCTGCGCCATGGCATCGCTGGGTCTCCCGGGGCTGGCCGGGTTCTGGGGCGAGTTCCCGGCCATCCTGTCGGCCTACCAGCCGGCGCCCGGGCTCTCCGAACCGTTGTTCCGGACCTACATGGTGATTGCCGGCGTCGGCACGGTGCTGGCCGCCGGCTACCTGCTGTGGATGTACCAGCGGGTGGCCTTCGGCACGCCCAAGGAGGAGTTCGCCAAGTCCCACATCCACGATGTCCACGGTCCGGAGTGGCTGGCGTGGACGCCGCTGCTGCTGCTCGTACTCGGTCTCGGCGTGTACCCCCGCCTGCTGTTCGGTATGACCGACGAGGCCGTCCAGACCGTGGCGTCGGCGCTTCGGGCGGTCGGGGGCTAGGTGCTGCCCACGATCGCCGCCGAGGTCTTCCAGGCACCCCACCTCGACTACGCCGCGCTGGCGCCCGAGATCGTCCTGACCGGCGTGCTGGTCGTCATCTTGCTCGCCGACCTGGTGGTGGGGGAGACCCGCAAGTACGTCGTGACGCAGCTGGCCGGCATCGGCGTGCTGGCCAGCCTGGTGCCGATCATCGCCCTGGCCGTGGACGGCGCCGACCGCTCGATGTTCGGCGGCGCCTACGTCGTCGACAACTTCGCGCTCGTGCTGAAGGGCCTCTTCCTGGTGGTCGGCTACGTCGTGCTGCTTCTGTCGGCCAACTACATCGAGGAGGGCGACTACCACGAGGGCGAGTACTCGTTCCTGCTCCTGTCGTCGCTGCTCGGCATGGTCGTGATGGCGTCGTCGCGCGAGCTGATCACCATCTTCGTGGCCCTGGAGCTGCTCTCGATCCCCGCCTACATGCTGGCCGGCTGGCGGAAGCGGGACCTCAAGAGCAACGAGGCCGCCCTCAAGTACTACCTGCTGGGCGTGCTGGCGTCGGCCGTAATGCTGTACGGCATGTCGTTGATCTTCGGCGCGACGGGTTCGACCGTCCTGGCGGAGATCGGCGAGCAGACGGCCGGGTCGGTGGGCGACCAGCCCCTGGTCACCCTCGGCATCTTCCTCATCGTCGTCGGCTTCGCCTTCAAGGTCTCGGCGGTGCCCTTCCACTTCTGGGCCCCGGACGCCTACGAAGGCGCACCCACGCCGGTCACCGCCTTCCTGTCGGTGGCCTCCAAGACGGGCGGCTTCGTCGCCCTGCTGTCGTTGATCTACGTCGGGTTCCTCGGCCGGGCGGACGTCTGGGGACCGCTGTTCTGGGTCCTCGCCGCCCTCACCATGACGGTGGGCAACCTGGTGGCCCTGCGCCAGACCAACATCGTCCGAATGCTGGCGTACTCGTCGGTGGCCCAGGCCGGCTACATCCTGGTGCCCTTCGCGGTCGCGGGAGACAGCGCCAGGGCCATCGGTACCGCGCAGACGGCCAGCATCGTCTACCTACTCATCTACGCGGCGATGAACCTCGGCGCCTTCGCCATCGTCATCGCCGTGGCCGGCAAGACCCGCTCGGGGGAGATCTCCTCCTACGGCGGGCTGTTCACCTACGCCCCCGGCCTGACCGTCCTCATGACGATGTTCGTCTTCTCCCTGGCCGGGATCCCGCCGCTCGGTGGTTGGTTCGCCAAGCTCTACATCTTCCAGGCCGCCCTGGACGCCGCCACGCCGGCGGCGGTCATCCTGGCCGTCATCGCCGGTGTCAACTCGGTGATCGCACTCTTCTACTACTCGTCGATCGCCCGGGAGATGTGGATGCGGCCGGTACCCGACGACGACCGCACCCCCGTCCGCGTGCCGGCCTCGCTGGCCGCCTCGCTGGGCATCTGCGCCCTGGCCGTCGTGGTGATCGGCGTCTATCCGCAGGCCGTGGCCCGGCTGGGCGACCTGGCCAACCTGGCGGTTCGCTGAGCAGCTTCGAGGCGTTCCTCGATGCCGCGCTGTACGACCGCGCCCACGGCTTCTACGAGCGTGGGGGCTCGCCCGGCCGGCGGGGCGACTTCCTCACCAGCCCCGAGGTCGGCCCCTTGTTCGGTGCCGTCGTGGCCCGCGCCCTCGACACCTGGTGGGAGGCCGCCGATCGGCCCGAGCCCTACGTCGTGGTGGAGGCCGGAGCCGGGACCGGCGCGCTGGCCCGATCGGTGGAGGCCGCCCACCCGGCATGCCGGCACGCGCTGCAGTACGTCTTGGTCGAGCGGTCGGCGGCGCTGCGCCCGGCCGGCGCCTACGCCGACCTCCCGGCGGGTCCCCCGGCCGACGTGGTGCTGGCCAACGAGCTTCTCGACAACCTGCCGTTCCTCCTCCTCGAACGGGCCGCCGGCACGTGGTCCGAGGTCCGGGTGGCGTCAGCGGGCGGCCAGCTCGTGGAGCGCCTCGTGCCCGCCGCCGCCGAGCTGGCCGGCGAGGCAGAGGTGCTGGCGCCCGGCGCCCCCGATGGCGCCCGGATCCCCCTGCAGCGCAGGGCCGCCGCCTGGCTGGCCGACGCGCTGGCGCTGGCGCCCCGGGGGCGGGTCGTCGTGATCGACTACGCCGACACGACGCCCTCCCTCGCCCGACGGCCCTGGCCGGAGTGGCTGCGGACGTACCGGGCCCACGGCCGCGGCGGTCATCCGCTGGAGCAGCCCGGGACGCAGGACATCACCTGCGACGTCGCCGTCGACCAGCTGGCCCGGGTGCGCCCGCCCTCGTCGAACCGCGCCCAGGCCGACTTCCTGGCCGCCCACGGGCTCGCCGACCTGGTCGAGGCGGCCCGGGCCGAGTGGCACGCCCGTGCCCACCTCGGCGACCTCGACGCCCTCCGCGCCCGCAGCCGCCTCTCCGAAGCTGCCGCCCTCACCGACCCCGCCGGCCTCGGGGCCTTCCGCGCCCTCGAATGGCACAACCGCCGAACCGCGTAGGGAACTGGGGCGGTTTCCGGGTACCTGACCGGCCAGTTCGGGCCGCGGCGATGGTTGCCGTGATGCTCCTCGCGAGCTGCGCCGACCAGGGGGCCCCGCGATCGGGCCGACCGCCGTCCACCGATCCGGCCGGTGTGCCCACCACGGCGCCGACCACGCTGGGCACCGAACCGACGATGTCGACGACGACGGCGACGGCGGCGGCGGTGTCCCCGGCAACCCCGCCGACCGACCTCGACATCCAGAGCTCCGACGAGCAGCGCTGCGCCATCGCCGCCGAGGCCGGCGTGGACCTCGAGGGCTGCCCCGGGTGAGCTCCCCCGGAACCGCGCCTAGCGGACGGCGTCGACCCGGGTCGCCAACCAGCGCGACGCCACCATCGACCCACCCGCCACGGCCACGATCACCAGGCGCCCCAATCGCGGGAGGTCCCGGAAGTGGACGAGCGTGCCCACAACGTCTCCCGCGTCGCAGAGCCCGCCGGCCTCGACCCACCCCCGCACCGGCGCGTCGTGCCGCAGGGCCAGCAGCGCCCCCAGGCCGAGGGCGACATCGCGCGCTCCCATCGAGCGGGCGAACAGCTTGACCGCGGGGCGCGCCGCTTCGGCGCCGACCCACGGTCGTGAGGGCAGCGCGGGCGCCCCCATGGCCGTCAGTCCGAGCACGACCCTTCCGGCAGCCAGTGCGCCCGCCGCGCCCCTCGCCTGTCCGGAGTTCACCG
>Ga0187892_10001673_pt1 | contig 49027 bp, 29 predicted proteins | sample MA1701073metaG_FD_139345 | JGI IMG/M metagenome (GOLD analysis project Ga0187892, IMG submission 139345) | Bio-ooze microbial communities from a basaltic lava cave in the Kipuka Kanohina Cave System on the Island of Hawaii, USA - MA170107-3 metaG ...
AAAGAAGCACGTGGTAAATTTTCTGGAGAAGTTTGGTTATACCTGGGTGAACGGCGTTATCTGCCCGCTGCCACAGACTGAGTGAAGATGTTACCCAACATCTTGGTGTGTTTTCCCTATAGGCATTACGAGGTATTCTCCAAATTTGGTTGCAGCCAATCAAGACTCTCAGGTATGCTTCGTGCGCGGACGCAACAGGAATACCAACCTAGCTTCATTCCGCGGCGGGGTCCGTTCTTCAGAGGTTTCACTTAGAAGCTGTTTGAAAAGTCCGCTTGTCGGCCAGAGTCTGGTAAGTTTTGGATATGGAAAACAAAAACTACCCGACTGATCTGACCGACAAGCAATGGGAGCTTATCAAAGATTTGCTCCCCGAAGCCAAACTTGGTGGCCGTCCGCGGACAGTAGACCTGCGCCAAGTCCTCAACGCGCTCTTTTATGTCGAGGACAACGGTATCAAGTGGCGCGCGCTACCAAAGACTTTCCCAAGTGGCAAACCGTCTACTGGTACTTCGGGCGCTGGCGCGACGATGGAACCTGGCAGCGCATCCACGACAGCTTGCGCGCGCAAGTCCGTCAAGCCGAAGGGCGGCATAAACATCCGACCGCCGCCTGTATTGATTCGCAGAGCGTCGAGAGCGATTACGGCGGTGAGGGCTGCGGCTTTGACGGCGGCAAAAAAGTCAACGGATGCAAGCGCCACGCGCTGGTCGATACGCTCGGTTTGCTCTTGCGCGTCAAGGTGACCGGCGCGGACGCGTCAGATCAAGCCGGAGCTTTACTGCTGCTGGCGCGCTGGAACGGGGCCTGCAAAAAACTGAGCCGGATCTGGGCCGACGGGATGTATCGTGGCGACCGCTTGACGCTCCCGGCCTTGAGCTTGGGCATCCTGTGGACCACGGTGTTGCGCCCGGCCGGAGCCAAAGGCTTTGTGCTGCTGGCGCGGCGTTGGGTGGTCGAACGAACCTTTTCCTGGCTCAACCGGTCGCGGCGCTTAAGCAAAGATTACGAAGGCTTGACTGAGAGCAGCGAAGCCTGGATTTACCTCTCGATGACGAGGTTGATGTTGCGCCGGCTGGCCGTTTACTGACTTTTCAAACAGCTTCTTACATATTACTTCGCCATTTCGCCAGGAAGTTTTCAGCCCATGGGGAGCATCATCTTTGTTCACGGCACTGGCGTGCGCCGGACAGATTACGATGAGACTTTCAATTTGATTGAGAATGCGCTGCCGGCGGAATTGTCTGGCTGGAAGCTTTCACGTTGCTGCTGGGGCGAATTACACGACGATGGACTCCATGACCAAAGAGCTTCTATTCCGATCGAAGGCAAAGATGAGGAGTTGGAGGTTTGGGCCGTCCTCTATAATGACCCGCTTTATGAGCTTCGGCTCGTGGCAATGGCTGGCGGCGAAGGCGAAAAGTTCGTTCCCGGCAGGGCACCAATCTTGCAGCGGTTGCTAGAGGAGCTAGAACAATTTCAGCCCTCGGACGAATTCGCCGCATTGCTTGATCAGCGTGGGCTGTCAGACGCATGGCGGAAAGCGCTCACTGAAATTACCAGCGATGATGTGTTTGCTGAAGCCATACCGCAAGCCGGCTCATTCGATCGTGAGATAGCAGAGATCATCGGCCGGGCAGTAATGGCGCAAACGACGATCAATGCCCCGTTACCGGCGATCCCCGGCGTGGAGCGCGATCGCATCATTGAGCGCTTCGTCAACGAAACCAGCGCTGGCGAAGAAAAGGGCGTCGGCCAATTACTCGCCCGGATCAGGGATTCCATCAAAGGTCACATCAAAAAGGCCACAACGTATGCCACGCGCAATGCGCTCACGCTCGCCAGCGTCTCCGCTACCAGCTACAGCAGAAATAGACGAGTAGAGTTCAGCGACATGGCGACGCCAGCGGTCGGAGATATATTGCGCTACCAAACGCGCGGCGAAGCGATTCGCGATTTCATTCAGACACAAATCACGGCTGCGCCGGGACCGGCCATTCTGCTGGCTCACAGTCTTGGCGGCATCGCGTGCGTTGACCTGCTGGTGATGGAGAATATCCCAAAAGTCATAGGACTGATCACTGTCGGATCGCAAGCTCCATTGCTTTACGAAATGAACAGTCTCTACAGCCTGTGTTTTGGTCAACCTCTACCGGGTCATTTCCCCAAGCAATGGCTAAACTTTTATGACCCAAACGATTTCCTGAGTTATGTCGGCGGGCGAGTTTTTCCCGGACGCGTAACCGATTATAAGATCAACAGCGGCCAGCCATTCTGGCCATCGCATAGCGCATACTGGTCAGCGCCTGAGTTCTGGCCGAAAGTAGCCAATTTTGCCTCAGAGTGTATGGAGCTATGGAAAATGTCGAACGGTCAGACATCGAGAGACGGAACAGATGAGTGAAGAGATTCCCCCAAAAAACACAGCCGCCATCGTAGTCGGTATTGAGAAATACGCTTACAGTAAAGATTGGGATCTGCACGGGCCTGCCGATGACGCCGTGAGCTTTGTTGAATGGCTGCGAGGCCGTGATGTTCATCCCAACAAAATACGGCTCTTCCTTTCGCCCCTCACAACCGATCCGGAACGGAAGCGAACTCTCGAAACCCGATGCCGGAGGGCAGAAGTCACAGAGTGGCAGGACGCCACCTCAGACAACATCAGGAAAGCAATCCTGAGCCTGGACGGAGACGCTGCACAGGAAAACGATCTCCTCTATCTTTTCTGGAGCGGCCACGGAACGATGGATTACCATGACAATCGCTACCTCTTCTGCGCTGACGCTATCTCAAACTATAAGGCGTGCTTTGAGATCGGTAATATCTGGCGGTGGTTAAGGCACGAGAGGAAAAGGCAAATTAAGCGTCAGATCGGCATTGTAGACTCCTGCGCCGATTACTTTGGTGAGAAGCGACTCAAACGTGATGAGAGCAGCGGACCAGCAGTCGTTTCCTTGCCTGTGGATTCACAAGACCCGAAAGTGCGACAGTCCGTGCTTTATTCTGCCGCCAGAGGCGAGCGCGCCTTCTCTCACAACAATAGCCTGCACAAAACCGCAGACTTCTCCAAAGTCATACTGGAGCGGCTCAACCATGACAAGAGCGGGAAATGGCCGCCGGATTTCGATAAACTCGCCGAGAACACTCAGTCGCACTTCGAGGATCTGCGCCGAAATGGATTGAGCCAGCAAACACCGGTCTATTACATCATCGAATCGGAAAAGGGACGAAAAACTCTACTTGGAAATCTCATTGACCCTATAGACCAGTCTCGGCGAATCAGCGAAGTAAGAGAACGTGTCCTTGAGATCGAAACCTCTCCAGACGAGCGGTATAAATGCTACCTGGATACGCTCAGGCATCGCGGTCGCCACATCAACAATCCGGAAAATCCGGATCAAAGAAATCTGGATAAAATCCTGGGCAATTTGGCCGAGATGGAAATAAGCGCATACGCGCTGTCTCCCTTGATGGAATTCACCTGGCGCATGGCTCACAGCCGACATACCGATCTCGCCAACTGGGTAGAAGAGCAAGTCCAGGACAAAGCACAGTTGGTGGCGCTGAGGCGGCGGATTAATCAGGAAAAGCAGGAAGCCGCCGGGTTGGCCGCGTTGCGAAAGATTATGTATCTGATGATAGACATTGATGAGCCGGTCTCTATCAAACGCACTTTCCCAAACAATCTCAGATGTTGGTTGCATGACGGCGAGAGAGCCACCCCGCTCGACGAGATACCTTGTTCAAATTCGGCGAATGGACTGCGCGAAAGCGTTATCAAGCGGGTGAATGAGCTGGAATCCGGCCAATACACTGAGTACAACCAAGGTGATCTTTTCATCGAATTTTTTGTTTCCATCGAACGAGTGTTCCACGACATGGATCAGTGGGAATACGCTGTGAATACGAAGCTAGGAGTAATGTTTCCAGTAGTCGTGCGCTGGCGTGAAAGGACGTTTATTGGCGCTGGAATAATTCCCTGGCGTAATGTCGCGGACAGGATCAAAAATAGTCTTGGCTTATCCACTGTGTTTTGGCTTACCGGCCATAATTTGCCGCAGGAACAGATCATTGCGCACCTGCGCAAAGGGAGTTACGGTGTTTGCGTTGGACTGACAATCGCGCTTGCGGATGGCAATGAGGCTACGCGCAACCTGCTGCGATTTCTCTTTCATGGAGGCGTGCCGTTCGCCTTCTGGCCCCGTCAACATCACGCAGACTCGCAGTCTTTCACGCAAACCTTACAATCGAAGCTGGACAACACGCCAATTGACGAAATACCTAGAGCCTTAATGGAATTGCGCTACGAGGCCGCTGGTAACGGCGGTCATGCAGGAGAGGCGCTGACCGTGCTTTGGGATGACCCGCGTCGAAACCCGTTAGTGGAAAAACTCCAAAAACCATGACAAAGGAAAGAACGATGTCAACGAAAAACTGGATTATCTTCACAGGCGAGTCCACTCCGCACGACCGGATAGAGTCTGAGCATCCTGCCATTCCTCCCTGGCGTCAATTTGATGGCCAGGTAGATAAAGAGTACGAAGCCCTGCTCGACAAGATGAGAAAGACGCCATCGCGGGAACTGGAGAGGCGTGGCAAGAAGTTTCTGGTTACTGCCGAGGAAATAATCAGGATGGTCAATGCCGCGCTCTACTTGCGACGTCCGCTCCTGATCAGCGGCGAGCCTGGCTCCGGAAAATCGTCGCTGCTTTATGCTGTCGCCTATGAGCTTAAACTGGGCGAGGTCTTGAAGTGGTCCATTACTTCGCGAAGCAATCTGAAGGACGCTCTTTACCAATATGACGCCATAGGCCGCTTGCACAAACATCAGTTACAAAAAGAGAGGGGCGGCGACCGAGAAGATGACGGCAGTGGCTCAGGAATCGGCGATTACATACGTCTGGGGCCGCTGGGCACGGCGCTGCTCCCGACCAGGCGTCCACGCGCATTGCTCATTGACGACATAGGCAAAAGCGACTTCGACTTGCCCAATGACCTGCTGCACGTCTTTGAGGAGGGCGAGTTTAATATCTCCGAACTCGAACGATATAAAGACCTCGCCAAGGATAAAGATACAGATTTCACCGAGGTTCCGGTGAAGGATTATCACGGTCACACAGTCAAAATTCGGGATGGCCGAATCAAGTGCAATGAGTTTCCTTTCGTGATCATTACCAACAATGGCGAGCGTGAATTCCCAGCTTCCTTCTTGCGCCGCTGTCTGCAGTTCGAGATGCCGAAACCGATTGAGAAGTTGGGGGAAATCGTGCGCAAGCAGTTCGAAGACGCGCCGGAAATATACGAGCAAGCCGAGCCGGTCATCGAAAAATTTCTGGACAAAATAAAAGCCGGAGATCGAAAGCTGCTGACGACAGACCAACTGCTGAATGCTATTTACATGGTCAAGGGCGGTCACGGCATCGTTCCCGGCGAGGAAGACAAGTTTATTGACGACATACTGAAGCCACTGCCGCCTGTCGCATGATTATGGTCGAAGAACTGATTCAATTGCTGGAACCGGCCTGGCCGAAAATGGACTGCGAGTACGTGGCTGACGCGATCTGGCTTGCTCAATTTATCACCGATTTGGCCGCAAGGGATGAACGCGACGAACTTCGACCAAAGCAGCCGCCTCGTTTTGAAGACAAATTGACTGTTCCACCTGCGTCCACACCCGCCACTGTCCAGTCATCCGAAATCCTGCCATCCGACCCGACTCCAACAAAAACAAGCCGGGTTAAGCAGGAACCGGTTTACGCTGTTACAGACGCTCCGCAAGGGGAAGATCCTGCAATCAGGAGGCGCATATCGGGCGCGCCTGCGCTCCCTGATTCGTTAGCAATCAGCCAGGCGCTGCGGCCATTTTCGCGGCGTGTGAAGTCCAAGCGCGCTACAGTCCTCGATGAAGAGATGACCGCTCATCGCTCAGCCGAGTGCAACGGCCACATTCTGCCGGTTTTTCAGCCCGAATTGGAACGCTGGCTCTCGGTCGCAATAGTGGTCGAGGATTCGCCAGCCATGTCTGTCTGGAAGGAAACTATCAGAGAGTTGGCGGCGCTGATCGAGGGCCAGGGCGCATTCAAACGAGTAAGCAGATGGAGGCTTCGATTGCGCGAAGGCCAGGCGCGCCTCTTCACCATATCCGGGGTCGAGCGAGACTCGAACGCCTTGAATGGTCCTGCCGGACGTCAACTCATCATCCTGCTCAGCGATGGAGTTGCAAGCTGCTGGGCTGATGGATCAATGGCCAGCGTTCTGTCAAAATGGGCAGCGACTTGTTCGATAGTCGTCGGCCAGGTCCTGAGCGAAAGGCTATGGACACACACGGCGCTGGGAAAACCCTCCGCGCGCGTCAAAGTCTTATGGCCCGGCAGCCCAAACAGCCGGTTGATAGTCGAGCGTCCATGGTGGGACTTGGTTTTTGACGAAGAAGACGAAGAAGACGACCAGGATGCCGACAAAAAGGAAAATGACCGAGATGCCGGCAAGAAGAAAGAAGACATACCACTCACGCTGCCGGTGGTCGCGCTCAATCGCGAGCTGATCGAGGAGTGGGTCTGCATGTTGACCCAGCCCGGGTCGGTCTATAAAGCCGTTCTGCTCTCGCCTTCGCCGAATCACAGGATGGCTGCCCCCCTGCCATCGTCACAAGAAGTTATTTCTCCGGAACAGCGGGTTGAGCGATTTTACGCGCTGGTTTCCACAGACGCTTATCGCCTGGCCATCTATGTCTCCCTGATGCCTTTGACGCTTCCCGTTATGCGACTTGTACAGGCGGCCATGCTGCCTTCCCCCAGCCATGAACAGATCGCGGAATTGCTTCTGGGCGGGATCATCAAGCGTAAACGGCCAATCATTCCATCAGCCAATCAGGACGGGGAGACATCAGACAATTTGGATGATGAGGGGGATGCGGAATACGAGTTCTATCCGGGCGTAAACGAAATTCTCGAGAGACAATTTCGTCGTACCGAGTTGATTGATGTCATCCGCTACGTTTCTGAATACATCGCTGAGCAAACCGGATCTCCGTTCGAGATTGAAACTTTAATAGGGCGCCCTGAAGGAAAGGATGTTTTGCCAGCAGGCGCCAAGCCATTTGCGGACACCATTATTCCTGCGCTCGAACGCTTAGGGGCAAAGGATGTATTTCGTAAGCCAGTTGTAGAAGCTGGTAAGGGACAATCGGCGGGCAAGCATCTAACGGCTGTCGGGCATCTATCTGTTGGCCAAACTGTAAAAGCCGGAAACCTCAAAGTCGAGTTGTCGCCATACCGGTTTGAAACTGTCACGCTCGACAATCTCGGCAGGGTTACCAATCGCCGTTCAGGTACGGCCTGGCAGTTCGTCGAAGATTTAGGAGGTGAGGCCATGCTCGAAATGGTCGAGATACCCGGCGGGACTTTTTTGATGGGTGCGCCTGAAAGTGAAAAAGACAGCATGTCTCGAGAATGGCCCCAGCATCCGGTTAAGCTCTCTCCCTTTTTTATTGGCAAGTTCACAGTGACGCAGAAACAATGGAGGATTGTGGCGGGATGGCCGGAAATTGACCGTCGCCTGTTCCCCGATCCGGGATTGCCTAAGCACGACGATTTCCCCGTCCAAAGAATAAGTTGGGAGCAGGCGGAAGAGTTTTGCAGACGCTTATCGGCAAAGACTGGGAAAAAATATCGCTTGCCGACCGAAGCGGAGTGGGAGTATGCCTGCCGCGCCAGAACCGAAACACCATTCGCTTTTGGGGAAACGATTTCATCGGAGTTTGTCAATTACGACGGCAACCACCCATACAGCAAACTGTGGCGTCCCAATGGCGTGATATGGAGAAGGGACAGATATCGCAAATCAATCTTATCGGTGGGAAACTTGCGTGTGGCTAACGCATGGGGAATCTACGATATGCACGGGAACGTGCATGAATGGTGTTCTGACTATTATGGTGGATACAGCGCGGATGCGGCAGATAACCCTCAAGGCCCGCCGCAAGCTCCGCCAGTCGGCGAGCATCGCATAATACGGGGCGGCTCGTGGACAACCGATGCCCGCGTCTGCCGCTCGGCAAGTCGTAGCGGTGTTCGTCAGAAGAAAGTCCCAGACAACAACATCGGCTTTCGAATAGCGATCTCCGCCGGAAACCTGCTCATAATTAACTCAACCAGGGAGATCGTATGAATCCATCTCTGCCATCGGCATTCTTCGGACTACTCCTTCTCGCATTCATACTCGTCACAGGAATATCACTTCTGCTCTCCGCGCGACTTCTCCGCTGGCGGCGCTGGATCATGCTGGGTCTGCACGCGTCCTCGCTCGCCTTCGTCCTTGCGTTTGTCTTTTTCGAGTGGCCTAGATCGGAAGAGGCTCAACTCGCCGAGGTGGGGCAATACTACTCCCTTGATTCACTACCAGCCCAGACGCTCGCGATCGGCGGTCCCGGCCATGAACCTAAACCTGATTACATTCTGGACGCCGAATGCGAGGGCAAGTCGTGCTTCCGCGGCTTGATTGAGATTCGCTGCGCGCAGGGGAAAATGAACAAGCTCATCTGGAAAGCCTCCGGCGTGGAAGGTGAGTTCCGATTACGCAAAGCGAGCAGCGGAATAAAAGGCCGGTTCTACGATCTAATCGGGGTTTACCCCTGGGAAGAAAGCGAGATCGTACTGGAGAAAACACTGTCGCGCTACGTCGGAGAGTGGCGGCCGCCAGCAGGCAGCGCGCCGCGCCTACCTCTGAGTTTTACTCTTTCAATTGATCTGGATCCGGCAGGCGCCGCTCCCCGCTTTGTGATTGAACTCGCCAGGCCGCGCGTCGTTGAATTGCCGAACCAACGCAACGCCGCGGGCAAAAACATAGACACCGTCCACCTCACGTCCGAACCGATAGTGGCGTTACAAGCCAATATGGAGAATGATTTCCTGCCAACCGTGACGGTGAGCGCCGCCGCCCCGAAGTCGGAGATCAATGCTGATTTACAGCTTGCGCGCGCAATCGCGCCGACAACCTTGCCGCAGGCAAGAAAGGATACCGCCGATAACTCCGGCGTCGGCTCGAACATTGCGCAAAATGCGGCGAATAATACTTCGCTGAATCCCACTCAATCCGATCGAACGCCGGCGCCCGCCTCAACCGATGGCGGGAACGATGATTTTGTCATAAACCAGGGACTGTCGCGGATCGGCTACAGGTACGGGCAGCGTTTCGATCTCGGCGGAGAGAGTGGAACTATTGTGGTGATTGCCGCGCGCGGGGGGTTGCAGAGATGGCAAATGATCGCCGCAGTATTACTGCTGTGGATCGTTCCGATTTTGTTCTACCTGCCTCTGGCGAACTACGGCAGGTTGTTTGCGTTGCTGCCGACGATACAGTTGATGCTGGCGGTTCGTTTCGTACTCGGACTCCGTACGTACCTATGGCCTCCCTACAGCGCTGAAAGCCTGGAAGGTGGAATTCTCGCGGCGACGCTCATACCTCTACTGGTCTTCACGGGATGTTTTGCTTTCGGATTGCATGGCATCGGCTACCTGCGCGAGCAGGAAGGGTGGCGCACTCCCTGGTGGAGATATTTGCGCCGTTTCGACTTCCCGCCATTCATTTTTTACCTGACGGCCTTGATCGGGTATCTGCTGCTGTGGGCGTTACTCAAACCACCGGCTTCGGTCATCGTGGCCAAGCCGCAGGAGTTGACCTGGCTCTCGAATCTCATCCTCATCGCGCTATTGCCGCCGTTGGTCTGGCGCATAGGATTGCAGTTCGACCGCCAGCTCAGGCGAAACGACGGCGGTGACGCGAGATATTCTGAAGAAGCTGATGATCCGCTGACCCGCAAACTCGTTCGTCCTCCACTTGGACCCGCCGCCTCAACATTACGTCTCACCCTGGGTCGCGCTTTCCTGTTAGCAATGAGCTTTTTCGCGCTATTCATCGCCTCATGGTTGATCCCAAGCATGCTGTTTAAGCAGCGATGGCAAATAACTTCGATGATGATCGCCACAGGTGTGATCGGGCTGTTATGGCGAATGCTGCTGAATCAACTGGCGCTGGCTATGACGAATTTGGAAAGCCGCACAGTCCGGCAAGGGTGGTGGAAGAAATCGTCCGGCTGGCTGCTAAGACAATTGCAAATCGGTCAACGGACAATTGCGGTAGCGCTTTACAACATAGGCTGGGTCGTCTTCCTGGTGAGCGCGCTGCTGATCTTTAAGGGAGGATGGAACCTGGCCCATCGCTACCTGGGTCTCAGCCAACTCGGTTTCAATGCGGCGGCTCCCGAGGCGTTGCTGCCGTTCATTTCCATCCGAACAAATCTGTTCTTCGAGATCATTATTTTGATTCTGACCCTGCGGCTGCTGGCGACATTCTTCGAGAGGTGGAGCCAGGCTCATCAGGAATTCAGCGTCGTCGAAATGATCGCTCTCTTCGTTTCGCCGGTGGCGATGTACGCCTTATCGTTCACCGCATCGCAGGACTGGGGAGCGATGTTGGTGGATTGGCCCCCGCTGCTCTGCGCGATATTGGTGATCACAGGGTTATGGCCGCTGTGGAAGTACGCGGCGGGGCGACGCGAAGCCGCCGCCGCGCTGGCAATTGCGTTTATTGTAGTGGTTGCCGTCTTCTGGTCGCTCTATGCCTGGAAAGCCTCCACTATTGCCGTGAGGCTCCAGCCGGGCAGCACAATCACACATCGCATCATCTTGCGGGAAGGCGCTGAAGCCGCTCAGAGCGCGGCGACAACCGGTGGGACGAGATTGCTTATGGCCATAGAGCAGAATTGGAAGATGATGAATTATGCGGCCAACGGCGAGTGGGCGGGCGTTGGTTACGGCAACGCGCCAATACGCGACATTCGCAGCTTCCAACAGATTACACTGAGCGACCTGACTTACTCGGTTTATGTCTTGGCCGAACACGGCGCGCTCGGAGGCGTTGCTTTGCTGGTTTTATATCTGCTCTTCTTTCTGATTGTGTTACTGATGGCCTGGGATGCTTTACGCGACGAGCCACTCCGCCTGGCGCTGGTCTGCGCATTATCTCTGATGATCGTCTTCCCGGCGATCTACATGGGCGCAGCCAACGTCGGCGAGTGGTTGTTCACCGGGCAAGACATGCCATTGCTCGGATTGCGCTCGCGTTCAGACATACTCCGCACAGGGCTGATACTGGTGTTGCTGCTTGCGGCGCTCAAGCCCATTACCGTCTCTTCGGCGCAATCTCAAGGGTCAGCGGGATGGTTGGAGATGATCAAACATGGCGTCCGGCTCCTTCCCGCTCTGCTCCCCGGAGCGAAAACCCAGCAAATGAGGAGCCAAGCCGTAGACCCACGCGGCGCAATCTCGGCTATGGCGCTCAATCTGGCGCTGGTCGCCTTGCTCATCTTGGTCGCCGCCTGCTTCCCAATCAGCGGGATACTGCGGGTGAACGGCAAGAAAGAAGAGTTGAAAACCCTTGACCTGACCGACCTGAAGAATCGAGCTCGAACTTTGATCGAGAGGGGGCAGATATGGTTTGAGCCGGTCGCGCCGAACATCGCGCCGGGAAAGGGCTGTGCCGGCGGCGAGCTTAGAAACAGGGCCATAGACGCGCCCGATCAAACCGCCGCATATGAGCTCTGCATTGGCGGCAATGAAGACGGCACTTTGAATGAGTTGGTCAATGAGTGGAACAAGCGCGAACGTCGCGGCGATTCGTTTGATAAGCAATATGATCAAAAAGAGTTTTTCAAGCTCAAGCTCGAATCAATTGCAAGAACGAATGATCCTAAAATATCCGTTTCGCAACGCGCTGACGCATTGATCGTCTCGCCCGACATCTATCACTGGTCTTCGCCTTTCAACGCGCCACAGGGCTGGAATGGAGCGCTGACTGATGAATCGTCGGCAAACAATCGCGGCGGCGCATTAATCGGCGCCGGCCTGGTATTGCCGCTGCGCGCAATTGACATCGGGGTCCCGGATGAAGTCGAGCCGGTACAAGTCGGCGCCGGAGAAGAGTTCATAGAAAAAGTCGTCATCGGTAATTCGCAACGATACGTGGCAAAGCGCAAGTTCGAGATTTACGAAAAACAGTCCGACATCACGTCCGGCAGGGCGCCGATCTTTAAGGTCGAAACGGTCAAAGGCGCAGAAGGCGCGGTGCTGCGATCAGGAAGTGGGGACTTCGATCTCTTCGTCAATGGCTCCTCTCTGCTCGACAGCGCATCAGGCGTTATCCCGCCGATACGGCTCGATTTCGGCGACGTCATCGCTTATGCCCCGCGCCACTCCGGACGCCCGGCGCGCGTCGCGCCTCACGTCTTTACCTACAGCCGGGTCAGACTGGGCGTCTTTTCTTATCAGGCATGGTTGAACGGTGAGACGGATCGCGTTTATACGCAAGGCCCGCTGAGGTCTCTGGCGGAGCAAATCACCAAGGCTATCATTGCCGCCGGGCCGGCCGGGCAGGCTGCTGACAGCGACGTCACGCTAACTCTGGATACGGAAATCAATCGCGAGATGGATGACCTGTTGAATGAATGGCGTGGCAAGTTGGATAAGGATGTCCCATTGAAGAAGGTCTGCTCGCGGAGGCGAATGTCAATCACGCTGATGGAGACCGAGACCGGCAAATTGTTGGCGCTGGCATCAAACCCTGGCAAGCCCAAACCACCGGAATCCGGCGAGGCTTGCGATCAAGGGAATGAATCCGCCAATCTGAATTTCGTCTCTCACCGGATCGGCTCTGCGGTGAAGCCTTTCACTGCGGCGGCGACGCTGGAGTCTTTCCCCGATCTCGTGAGCATGACCGTGATTGATAATCGTCAATCAAACCAGCAGGTGTTGGGACTGCCGGTTAGTGGGAAGCGCGGTATTGCAGGAAGAGGCGGAGACACGGAGATCACCTGGGACGAATTCCTGCCGCATTCGGACAATTTATATGCCGTCGCGCTCTCACTGTTGGGCATGTGCGATTCAAAAGATGGTGGAGCGACGCCGCGCTTCCGATCCGGCATTCCGGCCTCACCGTTCCGACTGACGTTGACTCCGGGCGGATCGCTTCTCGGCGATCCGGTATGGGCGAATGAACATATGTTTGACTCGAAGACGAGAGCAATTGAACTGCTCGACCAGACGCCATTGGCGCGCAACCTGCAATCGTTGTTTGGAGTGCGCGCCGATTATCCGGCTGTCAGAAGCGCCCGATACGACACCTCGATCTGGTCGCAATTGCAACTCGGCCAGCCGCCCGAATCAAACAGCTTGGGCAAGATGAATCTCGTTTCGCCGGAAATCCCCAACCTGGCGCTGGCCGACGTGCGCAATTTCGACGATCTGAGGTCCTTCCTTCTGGGTGGTGAGATTGACGACCTGCCGGAATATGGGCGAGTCGGAAGCGCGTGGTCAAACGTTTACCTGACCCAATCGCTTGCGCGCATCGTAACTGGGCGGAAGATCAAAGCGCGGATTGTCGCCTCACCATCGGAGCCAGAGGCCGTAACCGAGTCCCGGAGCAGTCCCAATTCGTGGCGGCAAAAGATAATCGAAGGATTGGCTGGCGTCGTGAGCAATCCTGGCGGAACAGCGTGGCGGCAACTTGCCTCTTACAACGGGAATCTCGATGGAAAAAATTTCAAGATCATCGGCAAAACTGGCACTCTAGACCCTGACAACACGGCGGACAAAGAGGGACGGCTGATCAAAGGCGAATTGCTTTCCGACTCGATCTTCATCTTCACAGCCGGAATCTGGGATGGAGAAAAATTCACTGGTAGATCAATTACGGGCGCAATCTACCTGGAACAGGGCGGCGACCAGCAAGCGCAACGGCTGGCTGCGGATTTGATCAGGCGGCTCAACAACGACAAGACACGCTTCCAGTGGGGCGAAACGAGGTGAAAGTCCATTTCCCATACATCGAGAGCGCCTGCGAGCACGATGGAGACGTCAACCTCGTGGCCACCTGGCTGTTCGACTGGCTCGACCGGAATTCCCCGGGCGCCAGCCCGGTTGGCGACGCTAACCGTCCCGATGTGGCGAATCTGACGCTCTACTTGTGTTATCACCCATACGACCAGGGTTTCTTCTTCTCTTCGGACCGAAATGAAGTCCTGGCCGCCGCGCTGATGAAAGTTTATGAGCGCGAGCGGGAGCTGGATCATTCAGGCTATGGCGATTTGCTCTTCGATTTGACGCTGGATGGAAAGAGAGCCGATTGCCCGAAACTGACTTACCGCCGAAGCAAAGCCGTCCTGCTACTGGAAATCTGCTGGCATCCAACCGCGTCACAGACAATTCCGGGATTGCTCGGCCTCGCTCACAGACGCGAGCGGCCGATGAACGCCGGCAAACCTCTCGCCGCCGTTTTATCCGTCGAATACGGCGCTGAGATAGCCAGGCACGTAGATCGCTGGCAACTCTCGGCGCGCTGGCATAAGCCGGTTATCTATCTGCCGCGCGAGGGCAAAACGCTGCTGCTTGGCGAAGATGTGGGTTGCGATCTGTACACGCCAAACCTGCCTTCCCCGTTGGCCATCACTTACGACGGCGCAAGTAACGAATGGTCGTGGCGCGTAATCGGCGAAGAATGGGATCCAACAGGGCTGCAACAGGATCGGCAACGCGGAAGCCTCTATCTACGGTATGAGCGCGAGGACGAGGATTATCCGGTAGCTTTTGCGTTGCGAGGCGGCCCTCTGCTGCCGCCACGCTCTTTGATAGATCTCGAGCGCGAGAACCGGCTCGATTCTTTCCGCGTGGAGATTGTCGGTTGCCTGCTCCCGCTGTCTCATCCGCACGGCTATGGCGTCGTGCCCAACGATATTCCGGCCCAAATCAGAGGAAGAATTCAAACGGCAATCAAACTGCCCGGCGGCGGTTGGCTCTATTTTGACGAAATCGCCCAAGCCACTTACGTTTTGTTCAGAGGCGACGATCCCAGAAGGCTGGCGCATGGAATGACTGTCACGATGAGCTTGCCGGAAAATGTCGCATACGAACCTCTCCCCACAGTTTCGGAGAGAATCGCGCGAGCCGCAACAATCCTGCCGCCGGTGAACGCAGGAAAAAAACTCTCCGGCAAATGGTTGGAATTTCCATCATCAAGCAAGTTTCACGGTGAATTGCAACTCGATCAACCGATAGTCGCAACGCTCGCTCGCGGCTCGATCAATATCGCGGTGCCCAATGATCTGTTCGCTGATTACCGCGACAGCACTCTGGGCCGAGCGCCGGCGCGCATCATCTCAGAGGACGGACGACAGCACAAACTCGTTTTCAACGAATCCGCAAAACACCCTCTGATAATTCAACAAAAATGGTATCATCCCAATACGGCCACGGCGATTGATCTGGCGCCGCAAGACCAGTTCATTCTCGGCGCCACGCGATATCATCTGCGGCGAATCGAAGAAATGAACGATATTTTGAACATTGAGGCCGAATGAGGTGTAGATGAAGCTCTCAGAACTGAAGCGTTGGGTCTGGTATTCGCTGATCTTAGGCAGCGATCCGCCGCGCGTAACACTCCCTCCCGACGACGGGGATCTAGATGATCATCATCACGATTCTCTATATGACCGGCTTGTCTCTGAGGCAAGTTCATCTCGTCCTCGTATGCGTCAGGTAGTCGTCAAAAACCTGAGCGACCCCATACTGGTTGACGAGATCATCGGCCTGATGTTCGCCTTGCAAAACCCAAAACGCACTTTCGTCCCCGGTCATCACTGGTTGCCAGCCGCCATGAAGAATGCCGACAGTCTAAGGCTTCAACGCCGGATCATTTATGTCTACGCCCCGGCGGTTGATGAAGATGACGTCACTGAAACCGGAGACATTCAAACCGAAATCAAGAATGGTCTGCGCCTACGCCTGATCCAGTTGATTTTAGACAACGATGAGACACATTCGCTCGTGAAGTTCGTGTATAAACAGATCGTTGCGCAATTTTCCAGACTCAATCAACCATATAATGACGAACACAGAGACGCCGGGTATTTAGGTGATAATCTGCTCGACCTGCTCAAGGTCAATCTGAGTATTTGCCGTGTGAAATATCCAAACTCTTCTGGAAACGAACAGGAAACGGCTAAGATCACTGTCTTTATCACTGGAAAGAATCCGATACACGATCTGGCATTGATAAACAAACGCCAGGATGATGCCAAACAGCAGGTCAATCTAGCTTTGACCATCAGAGCCGTCTCAACCGAGGAAAGGCCTATTCGCCTTAATGCTCATCATTTCGAGGGCAATGACCTGTCTCCGCAAACCGTCACGGCACTATACATTGGAGATTGGCGTAAGGACTGGACCTTCACGGTCGGCTCTGCTGAACATGATGAGATCCGATGTGAGATGCTGGGTAAAGAATCAATTACTATTCACATCAGCGACCTGAAAAAGGAATTGGATCAATGGCGAATCGTCAAGAGAGGATGGGAACAACTTCCCTGGTTAGAGCAGGCGCTGCCACTCACTATTGAAGGCGTCCTGGATAAATCGCTTCTCTTCGTTCTGGCGACCCCTTCGGAGAGGCCGAGAATAATGCTTTCCGCCAGGGTGTTGCCCTTCAAATCGGATATATCTGCGTTGCTCGGAATGAATGATCTTCGCCAGTTACACCCTGCTCAATCAGTGGTCTCGGCCATCGAAGTGCGACGAGAACTTCTGTGGCTCATCCGGACGGAAGATGGCGCAGTTCATTGTTTCAACAGAAGCAATTTTAGCGAATCCTGGAGACGCGATGGACCGCTAACAACTGGTCAGGAATTTCCTTCCATCGGTGGGTACACGTATCGCTGGAAAGCCGCAACAGGTGAAACCGTCCCTGCCCAATTCTGTGGGCTGCTCTTCATTGATCCCAGCAGTGAGGATAAAGTAAAACACTCTCGGCTACTTTCTCAGGGTGAAGGCGCTGAGTTCGCCGTCAATATAGGGTTGTTTGCCAATGTCGGCTCGCCTGATTCTGCCCTGGGCAAAGACGGGGTGGTCAAACTCAAGTTTCATCAGGAAATTGATGGTCGCCCTTCATATGTGCTGCTGCCAGTCAAAGGCGCCCGAGCTCCGTTTTTCGCCTATCAACCATCTGTGCGTCCACTGGGCGCTACGAGCAGTTGGCTAATCTACAATCCAAAACCTCATGAAGAGAGCAGCCTGGTTCCGCTCGTTGGGCAGGAGATCGTCACTTTTGACGGCAACAATCCAATGGTGGTTGACGGCGCGAACAATACATTGATTTGCGGAACGAGCGTTTTTCAAATCAAGACTTCCGGCACTCCGCATATGGAACTCGTCAGTATGACTGAGGCAGGGACGTCCGACGCTCAGCCCACTTCAAGCCAAAAGCCTGACTTCAATCCTGCCGACCGCGCCACCATAGGGATTAAACTGAGATCCAAGGGTAAATGGCAAGGTTATAAACTGTCTGATTCTCCCATCACTGATAGTTTGGTATCAGTCGGCTGGGGATTGACCAACCCTAAAGCCAACAAAGAGAAGTTCCTCAAGGCCTACCATTCGGTGAGCGAGCCGAACGCGCGGCGTGAAGCGGCGTTTTACGAAAAATATAGATCACGCGCAAACAACATATTCATCATCGCGCCGGATGAAATATTGAGAGATGAGCCAGGCGATGCGCCGTGGGGAATACTCTTCCCGCTCCTGCGAGTAATCCAGGGACCGACGCTTGTCGAAACTGCGGCTATTGGATACGGCATGGCCACGCTTCTTGAGGCGCTGTCGGCCGACGAGATGATCAACTTCGACCTCGATTCCTCAATGCTCTGTCAGAACAAAGAGGGCCGCCTGGTTGTCGTGGATTTCGATAACATCTACCCGATGCTCAGCTCTCCGCCCCAAGAGGAACAATTGCGGGCGCTCGAGCGCGTTCTGGATTCGGGTAAGTTGCCGGCAAAGAACGCCTTGCTTCCCCCCGAAGCGCATGTATTTAGCGCAAGTCCACCCGGATTCGACCGTCAACTTGCATTGTCTAAAATCGGCGATCGCTTCAACACATACATGTTGGCTGTGATCCTGTTGCAACTGCACAACTTGGCGCAGCAGTCTTCCGAAACAGGTGGCCGCATTGTCATTCCGGAAGGCCGTCTTGCAAAACTAGCGGCAGAAGAGCGCGCCAATGTTGATGCCGCGCGCGGGCTTGATCTATTGTTGCGCGAGATGGTCGAGCCTGATCAGGAACGTCGGCCAGGCATCGCGGACGCCACAACCAAGCTGGCCTCGATAGTTAAAGATTTTGCGCGGCACAACGACGCAGATCGAGATAAGATAAGCAAGCTTGTCCCCCGCCTGTTTTCCGAATCTTGATCATTGTTGATCTTCAATCAACCAAAATCGAAGGAGGTCTGAGATGCAATTCGCCAGTCATAATTCGGAAGCGCCGTTCGTCAGTCATCATTCAGAAGCGCAAGGCCTGAACAACGAGGATTTTCATTTCGATAAAAAGCTATCGAATGCCCACGTTTTGGTCGTTGGCGACTTTGCAAGGTCTGCCTTTCCTGGGTTGGATAAACTCGCGAAGAGCGAACTCGAGGGAATTCTCAAGAACGGTGGCGTTTCAGTCGTTCCGCCTCCGGAGATGCTGGCTGACATCGCCATTAGGTTCAATAACAGGTTGCTTGAGTATCGAGCTGGCTACAAATCGGACCCGGAGAAGAGATTCCAATGCTGCGCGGTCTTTGCGGTAATTTCGGGGACGGAATTCTACTATCTGCCGATCGGCGATTGCCGCGTGGCCGTGCGGCGCGGAGACGTATTATTACTGCTCAACGGAACGGTTTGGCAGGATGCGGCGGGTAACCCGCTCTCTACAGTAATTACCGCCGACCAGGAGGTGAGGCGGGGGCCGGAAGAACGCCCTTCTCTCGTGATGGGCGTGCATCCGCTGTCACTTTCCAGGGCGGACGTAAACAAACTCGATCTCGCCCCCGATGACCAAGCCCTTCTCTACTCCGATGGCGTGGACAAAGCGATTTCACCGGCGCAGCTTCTCAATATCTTGCGTGACACCCGTGGCAATCCATCCGGTCATTTAGCCGAAGCGATGGTGGCGAAGGTGTTGAAGGAGGTCAGAAGCAATTTCGGCGACGATGATCGTACAATGCTTGTTGCCCTAGGCCCTTACGTGAATTCTGCCACTCAGACGTTTGCGGTTGAACTGAGGAGAGTTGAAGATGAATTGAAAACTCTCAAGCAACAACTGCCTGATATCGAAAAACTGAATGCGCTTGTTAGAAACATACAGATAGAAATCAGAAATGTTCTCAGCTTGTCACCAAAGGATTATGCAATTAGAAACCAAGTCTCCAATTCCATCAGACAGGAACTGGAAATAGTCTCTAATTCCATCAGACAGGAATTGGCTCAGCAAAATAACAGGTCGAAAACAGATGAGGGACTGAAAACTAAGATAGATAATCTTGTAACAAGTGTTAATACGCTTAAAACTAATGTTGAAACGATCTCAAAAAAAGTTGACCAGAAGCCTCAATCGGTAGAGCCAGCAGTTATACCGATATCAACAGAGATTAGAGACTTGATAGCAACGCTTTCGCTCCAGATACAGAATGTAGACAAAAAGATCAGCCCTGTGCTTCAAATACTTGAAACTGATCCGACCCTGTCACTTCCGCAAGATGAGGTAACAACAGGTCAAGAAGAATCAGACGACACCGCAGACATTACCACAACCAAGGAGGACACTGACACTCTATCTGAGCCAGGCGTTGATCCTCAATCAGATACGCCGAAGACCAAGTGGCAAGCATTCAAAGAATTCATTGGGTCACGATGGCCACATTCAATCAAATCGAATGATGTGGTATTTCTATCCATCCTAGCCGGAGCATCAGTATTTTTACTGTACCTACTGCTTTGGCCAACTCAATCATCGCAAAATCCAGCATCGTCTACCCCTTCCGATCAGCCAAAGCGTTATCGCCTCGACTACGACACTCAAAAACGCTGGGTCACGCTAATAGACACTAAGCAAAATCAGCCTTCTCCATATACGCTTTATCGCGCGTTATTTGGGCAAGAACAACAGTTCATAGATAAAACAAAAGATGGCTCTCTCCAGTTTGACTCTCCTGAGCAAGCCATAGAGTGGCTTGACAGCCCACAAGAAAGGCTACGCTATGTGGGGAAGATTGATCTCATAGAAATTGGGCAGTTCGAGCAATCAATATGGATAGTTGGAGAGAGAGACATCGTCCCCGGCAACACTACAGAAACACTCGCCAACATTGTAACCAGAATCAATCAAGTCACTCCTAAGGGTGTGCGTATGACCTTTGATCAGCTCAAAAAGTTAAACCCGGGCCTTGGCGCCAGGCAGATCAATCCTGGCGATCAATTGATGTACTTTTCTCGAAAAAAATAAGGTAGTTGCAATGAGGCAGGTCACGATCATTCCGTTCCCGCGAGAACTACGCGCGTTCGCCGCCGACAGCGCGCTCACGCGCCGTCGTGTGCGGGCGTGTTACGAGATGTGCGCAAATCAGTTTCGCGCGCCTTCAGTATATTTGCCGCTGATCTTTGCGCTGCCGCTCTTTGTCGTCATATTCGTTATACGCTGGCAGGCCGGCCCGCAGTTGGCCACACACGACCGTTCACTGTCGCTCAAAGAGCGCCGCACGTTCAACTATTCGATTCAAGAGGATGACCAATTGAGACTCATTGCCAATCGCTACTACGGAAATCAAAACTTCATCCCTCTGCTGCTGGCCAATCCTCATCTACTGCCAGTGGACAAACGACAATTGCTCAATGATCCACGAGGCAATTATCCGGCTATAGAGGATGAACTCAAAAAGATGAAGATTCATGGCATACCCATAAAAATCGAGGTGAGGTAATATGCCGTCCGCCCACGACATTCTGCTTGACGCCGTCGAGAAGATAAAAATGCTTGGAACCTTGGCGCTGCTTGGTCTGTCTGCGATGCTCATATTGGTTCTGGCGCAAAACTCATGCGCTTCGACTGAAGAGACTGAGGCCAGGTCGCGCTCAGTTCCGATCTCGAGGTTGCTCTGCGTGTATCCCGGCGAAAAGATTCTTGACCGGGATCATTTGAGCCGCATTCTGGGGGATTACAAGCAAGCCCATCTGAAGCTCGACGAGGTTTTAAAAGAAAATAAAGCATGCCGTCCGGATGAAGGCAAGGAAGAGCTTGATTTAAGTCTCAACTGCCAACAAAAGTCGCCTCAAAACTGCGACCGTAAATTGAACGTTAGATGCTGTCCCACAGGCACAATTCTGATTCCAATTCCCAGCGCTAAGTGACGTCTTAGCGAATCTATGAACAGGAGAATCCATCATGACTGATTTGACAAGGAGAGATTTCGCTAAAACCGTTGCCGTCGCTGGCGCGACAACCGCTTTGAGCTATTCCAAGATCGCCGGCGCGAACGACCGTGTGAAACTTGGCTTCATCGCGCTCGGCAATCGCGGCGACCAAGTGCTCGACGCTTTTCTAGCGCACAAAGACGGCGAAGTCATAGCCGTCTGCGACATCTATCAACCTTACATGGATTTCGCGTCGAAGAAGATCGGGTCGAACCCGAAGCAGATCAAAGATTATCGCAAGCTGCTTGAATTGAAAGATGTGGACGCGGTGGTCATCAACACTCCCGATCATTGGCACGCGCTGCAAACGATCCAAGCCTGCCAAGCAGGCAAAGATGTTTACGTCGAAAAACCGCTTTCGCTGTGCGTGGCGGAAGGACGCAAGATGGTCGAAGCCGTGCGCAAATACAACCGCGTCTCGCAAGTGGGCATTCACCGCCGCTCTTCACAATTCGTGCGCGAAGCCGCCGAGATCGTGCGCAGCGGCTACCTCGGCAAGGTGATGGCCGTGCGCGCATTCCACATCCAGAACGAATGGCCCAAAGGCATCGGCAATCCGCCAAACGAAAAGCCTCCGGCGGATTTCGATTGGGAAGCGTGGCTGGGGCCTGCGCCGGCGAAGCCTTACAACAAAAACCGCACGTTCTATCGCTTCCGCTGGTTCTGGGATTATTCGGGCGGACAGCTCACCAACTTCGGCGTGCATTATCTCGACTCAATCCATCAAGGGCTGGGGCAAGACAAACCGACAGCGGTGACGGCGATGGGCGGCAAATTCGCCATCGAAGACAACCGCGATATCCCAGACACGATGGAAGTTTCGTGGCTGTATCCCGGCGGCATTCTGGTTACATTCACTCAAATCAACGCCAACGCGCAGGCGGCGGGGTTGAACAACGGCGAGATAGAATTTCGCGGGACGAAAGGCACGCTCTACCTGAAAAGCAACGGTTACGAAGTCGTCGCCGACAACATCTCGCCGAACGAATTCTTCGCGCGATCCCCGCTCGACCGCACGAAGGACAATTGGCGCAGAGGGTCGAAGCCGATGATCGAAGCGAAATCGGGAAAAGGCGACGCCGACACCAAACATCACGCGCGCAACTTCCTGGATTGCGTTCGCAGCCGCAAAGAGACCAACTGCGACATCGAGGTTGGCCATCGCTCGACCAGCGCGCCGCTCATCGGCAACATCGCTTACAAGCTGAAAGCCTTTTTGGAATGGGACGGCAAGACCGAACGCTTCACCAACAACGCGGCGGCGAACAGATTGCTGAGCTATCAGTACCGCGCGCCGTATAAATTTCCGACAACGATATAGTTCGCAGCCCGCCTTTCAAGTTGAGGCAAAAAACGCAGGGCGAATTGCACATTGCCAATTGGTCATTGCCAATTATTTCGCAAGGGAACAGAGACCTTCTCCTGCGAAATAATTGGCAATGGCCGATTGGCAATGGTCAATGGCTTAGCTTAATGCCGTTGGCCTAAAGGTGGGCGACGAACTGAAGGAGCGATTTTGAATACCAGACGGGACTTCATCAAATCCGCGTCCGCCTTCGCCGCCGCATCCGCGCTGCCACGCACGCTGGAATCGAACGGCTTCAACGGCGCGATCTGCCTCTTCTCAAAACATCTGCCGGCGATGGATTGGAAGCGAATGTCGCAGGCGGTCAAAAAGCTCGGCTTCGGCGGAGTTGACCTGACCGTTCGACCGGGCGGTCACGTGCTGCCCGAACGCGCAGCCGACGATCTGCCAAAAGCCGTCGAGGCGATTCGCGCCGAAGGTTTGAAGGTTCCGCTGATCACCACCGCGCTGACTTCGGCTGGCGATCCAACCGCGAAGCCGATTCTTTCGACCGCCGGCAAGCTTTCGATCCCTTTCTTCAAGCCAGGCTATTACCGATACAACTTCGTAGACGTGCGCAACGAGCTTCAAAAAGCGATGAACGATTTCCGCTCGCTGACCGAAGTGAGCAAACAGAGCGGCGTGCAGTGCGGGTTTCACAATCACGAAAACTACGTCGGCGCGCAGCTTTGGGACGTGGCGCAAACGATTGATCAGCTCGACCAGAAGTGGGTCGGCTACTACTTCGACATCCGCCACGCGGTGGCCGAAGGCGGCGGTGCGGGTTGGAAGATCGCGCTCAATCTGGTCGCGCCGCGCATCAAGATGATCGCGGTCAAAGACTCTTACTGGGAGAAGACGAGCAAAGGCTGGCGGCAGGTCAACTGCCCGCTCGGCGAAGGGATGGTGGATTGGAAGGCTTACTTCAAGACGCTGCGCCAGGCGAATTTTCAGGGGCCGATTTCGCTGCACCTTGAATATGAGATTGCGGGCGCGACGGCGGCGGCACAGGAAGAGAACACGCTGGTGGCGGCGCAGAAGGATCTGGATTTTTTGAAAGCGCGATTGCGGGAAGCTTATGCGGGCGCGTAAAAACGCAGAGAGGAAGATACCATGAAGAAACAATTGGTCGTGATCAGTCTGATCGCAGTGTTGCTGCTGCCCACACCAGCCTACGCCTGGAACGAAACGGGGCACAAAGTTGTGGCGCTGATTGCGTGGAATCAGATGAAGCCACAGACCAGAAGCGCCGTAATCGCGCTGCTTAAACAAGCGCCAGCAGACGCCGACCTGGCCAGCCTTCTATCAAACGATTCCAGGCCGCTGGCTGAACGCGAGCGCGAGTTCTTCCTGCGCGCGAGCACTTGGTCGGACATCGTCCGCGACGATGACTTCCCCGAGCGGCGCAAGAAGTTCCACCATTCCTTCTGGCATTTCATCAACTTCTTCTTCGATCAATCAGGCCCCGGCGGCGCGCCGCGCGACCGCGACGATCTCAGACCCGAACCAGAGAATGTGGTCGAACGGCTACAACGTTTTCAAACCTCAATCGCGGATCGCAACCTGCCCGCCAGCCAGCGCGCCATCGAGCTGGCCTGGGTGCTGCATCAGGCGGGCGACATCCATCAACCGCTTCATTGCAGCGCCAGAGTCACAAGGCTCGAGCCAAAAGGCGACCAGGGCGGAAACCTCTTCCTGCTTGAGAGAAACAATCGTCTGAATAACCTGCACAGTTACTGGGATGGCATCCTGACCCGCACCTTCCGGCGGCGGACGGGTGAGACCGAGCAGGCTTTTCTCCAAAAGATCGCCGACTTCATCGTCACTCGCCACCCGAAGTCGTCGCTGGAGGCGCGGATCAAACCGGGCGAATTCGAGGCGTGGGCGAAAGAGGGACACGCAACGACCAAAGCCAGCGTCTATCCGCAATCTCTGCGGCGCAACCAGACACCTTCGCAAACTTACCGGCAGAACGCGTCCCGCGTTGCAGAGCCGACGATTGCTCTGGCTGGATACCGGTTGGCTGAAATGTTGGATCGAACTTTGGGCAATTGAGAGCATCTATGGCAGACATTTCTCGCCGCGGGTTCTTGCGCGCCAGCGCCTGCTCGCCGCTGATTGGCTTGGCCGGACGCGTTCGTATGGCGTTGGCTAAACCAACCGACATCCGCATCGAAGACCTTACCTTCAGCTTCGAGGAATTCCTCTACCGCGCGCCGTACAAATTCGGCGGCGTGCCAGTTGATCGCGCGACAATCATCAACGTCAACGTCGTTGTGCGGACGCGCGATGGCAAGACGGCGAAGGGTTTTGGCTCGATGCCGATGGGCAACGTCTGGTCGTTCCCTTCCCGCGAGATGCCGTACAACACGACGCTCAGCGCGATGAAGACGCTCGCCGAACGGATCGCCAAAATCACTTCAAACTACAAAGAGTTCGGCCATCCGATTGACCTCAACGCCACGCTCGAGCCCGAATATTTGAAGGCCGCCGCTGAAGTCTCGAAAGAATTGAAACTGGCCGAGCCAGTTCCAAAGCTCTGCACGCAGGTCACCGCCAGCGCGTTCGACGCGGCGATCCACGACGCCTTCGGCAAAGCTCACAATCGAAGCTGCTATCAGACTTATGGCCGCGATCTGCTGTCGAACGATTTGTCGCATTACCTCAACCGCGATTTCAAAGGCGAATACCCCGATCGTTACATCCTGCCGCAACCTAAGCCGAGCATCGCAATGTTCCATTCGGTCGGCGGCTCCGACGTGGTGCCCGACTCGGAACTCAAAGATCGCATCAACGATGGGTTGCCTGAAACGCTGGCCGAGTGGATCAAATTCAACGGGCTGACCCACATCAAGATCAAGCTGCAAGGCGAGGACTTGAATTGGGACATCGAGCGCACGGTCAACATTGATCGCATCGCAACCGAAACTCGACCGAAGACCGATTGGAAATACTGTGTGGACTTCAACGAACGCTGTCCGAACGTCGAGTACGTGCTCGAATACCTGCGCAAAGTGAAAGAGAAGACGCCGGTCGGCTTCAACCGCATCTTGTATCTCGAACAACCGACGGCGCGTGACCTGAAAGCCAATCGCCAAAACGTGATGCATGAGGCCGCGAAATTGCGTCCGGTGGTGATTGATGAATCGTTGACCGATTTGGAAAGTTTGTTGCTGGCGCGCGAGATGGGCTACACGGGCGTGGCCTTGAAGGCGTGCAAAGGTCAATCGCACGCAGTGCTGATGGCGGCGGCGGCGCGGAAATACAGGATGTTTCTGACCGTGCAGGACCTGACCTGCCCTGGCGCGTCGTTGATTCACTCGGTCGGCATCGCCACGCACGTGCCGGGCGTGGCCGGCATCGAAGCCAACTCGCGCCAGTATATGCCGGCGGCGAACAAGCCGTGGGAGAAGCGCTTTCCGGGATTGTTTGTTGTGAAAGATGGGACGTTGAGAACGGCGAGTCTGAACCGGAAAGGCTTGAGCGCGATTGACTGATTCGCAGTCTCTCACGACAACAGCAATTCCAAATCCTCTTTCGCCAAATTGCGCATCAACGAATTATCGGCGTTGATGATTGCGTCGGCCAGATCACGCTTTGTGTTCTGCAACGCCAGCACCTTCTCTTCGACTGTGTCTTTGGCGATCAGACGATAGGCGAAGACCTGGCGCGACTGGCCGATGCGGTGCGCGCGGTCAATCGCCTGCGCTTCGACCGCCGGGTTCCACCACGGGTCGAGCAGGTAAACATACTCAGCCGCAGTCAGATTCAATCCCAATCCGCCCGCTTTCAGGCTGATCAGGAACAGTTTGCAATCCGGATCGTTCTGGAATGTTTCGACCCGCGCCTGGCGATCCTGCGTTTTGCCGTCGAGGTATTCGTAATTGATCTTCTCTTTGTCCAGTTGCTCGCGCAGGATGGCGAGGAAGCTGGTGAATTGCGAAAAGACCAGAACTTTGTGGCCTTCCTCGAACAATTCGACGAGTTGTGGCAATAGCATATCGAGCTTCGCCGAAGTCTCCTTGACGCGCTTTTTATCAATCAATCCGGGATGGAGCGCGGCCTGGCGCAACCGCAGCAACGCTTCGAGCACGTGCATCTTCGATTTCTGCATGCCTTCGGTCTCGACCCGTTTGAGCAGCGAGTTGCGGTAATGATCACGCAGCTCGTTGTAGAGCTTGCGCTGCTTCGGTTCGAGTTCGCAGAAGATGGTCTGCTCCTGTTTCGGCGGCAGGTCTTTGGCGACCTGATCCTTCGTGCGGCGCAGGATGAACGGGCGCAGAGCGTGAGCCAGCAGCTTGCGCGTCTCTTCGTCGGGATTGCGGGCGGCGTTGCCCGTGAGCTTGAAGACCGAGGCTGCGCCGAGCATGCCCGGATTTAAAAACTCGAACAGGCTCCACAATTCGCCGAGATGGTTTTGGACCGGCGTTCCGCTCAGAACCAGACGATGATCGCCTCTGAGCAATCGCGTCGCTTTCGCCGAAGCAGTGTCGGCGTTTTTGATCGCCTGCGCTTCGTCGAGCACAATGTAATCGAACTGGATGTCCTTGAATAGAATCGCGTCGTTGCGCAGCGTGCCGTATGTCGTGATGATCAAATCGTAATCTTCAAAATGCTCGCCGCCTTCTTTATTCCTGAACTGGCCGGTGTGATCGAGGATGCGGAGTTTGGGCGTGAACCGCGCGGCCTCCTGCTTCCAGTTGAAGACCAGAGATTTGGGAACGACTACAAGCGACGGAGCGATCTTGTTTGTAGCTCCGTCTTCAGTCTTGTTTGGAGTTCCGCCTTCAGGCAGGTGGGTTTGTTTACCATTACCTTCCGCCTGAAGGCGGGACTCCGAACTCTCGCGCAATTGGCGGCGCAATTCGAGCAGTGCAAGCACCTGGATCGTTTTGCCTAATCCCATATCATCCGCCAGACAACCGCCGAATCCGAACTGCCGCAGAAAGTTTATCCATCCCAGGCCGTCTTTCTGATAAGGCCGCAACTCACCGACGAATCCTTCGGGCGGGTCAGAGGATTTGATGCCGTCGAAACGCTTCAATTCATCGCGGGCGCGGGAGAACGTCTCGTCGAAATCGGCTTCGGGCTGAGCGGCGAGCAGCGCGTCGAGCACGCCGACCTGTGTCTTGCGGAAACGCAGGTGGTCATCGTGCGCTTCGCCGAGGCCCGCGATCAGACCGTATTTCTTCATCCATTCTTCGGGTAGCATCCCGTAAGTGCCGTCGTCGAGTTTGACCATGTTGTCGCCGCGCTTGAGCGCCGCGAGCAGTTCGGGAAGCTTGGCCGACGTTTCGCCGAAATCAACTGAGCCGTGCAGTTCGAACCAGTCAATGCCCGAGCTGACGTGCATTTTGATCTCGCCGGGATTGCGGAAGGTCTTGCCTTCGGCTTCGACGTGCCATCCTTCGGCGATCAATTCGCGGACGATGCGCGGGAGTTTGGTCGGAGCGATGTCCCAGCCGGATTTTTTCTCATAGTAATTCGGCGGCAGATGTTTCAATCCGAATTCGGCCATCCGGTTGTTCGCCGCCGCTTCGGCTGCCCTGTCTCGCAGGATGTAGCGGCGGTTCCCGACTTCGTAAACGCCCCGGCGCGGATCGTCGCTGTCCAGAATGCAGCCCTGCGAACCGGCCGCGTAATCGAACGAGACGCGGGCGCGCAACCGTGGGCTGCGTTGCTGCGATTTGACGGTCAAGCACGGCTGAGGTTTCGTGGTGACTTCCTCGTATCGCAATTCTTCGGGCAGATCGAGTCGTGGCGGCTGCGGTTGGCTCAAGACTTCGTTCATGAACTCGCCGATCTGATTTTCAGGCACGATCAGCGTCCCAATGCGGCGCAGGATCGAAATCCAATGGAAGGCTTCGCCATCATCGAGCCTGGCTGCGCTTTCGCGGGTAAAGATCAGCCCTCCCTGAAGGATCAAGACAGGCTTTTTGAAATCCAGAAACTCCTCGCCGCGCCGCAGCACGCCCTCGACCTCGAACTGGTCAGAGCGTTTGATCTGGCGGCGGACCCGCACGTCGAACCTCCATGCCTCGCCCTCGTCCCACTTGATCTCACTCAATTCCTCCGATTGACTTTCGAGCTTCAGGAAACAACGCCCTGTGCCACCGATCAATGGCAGGATGATCTGAGGCAGCGGCGAGGTGATGCGATGGCGATACGGGACGGTATCGTAAGCGTCCTGGTAGTTGTAACCGTAGTAGGTATATTCCATCTGCTCGCGCGAGCCGGCGAGCATGGCGAAGATCTGGCGGTCGTTCGGGTCGGGCAGGTCGGTGATCTGCGCGCGCGGGATGCGCTGGCGGCGCGGCTTGCCCCACTGCCCGTCCTGTTTGCGATCCTGCAGGAGCGTGTCAAGGATCAGATGCTGGGATTCGAGCGTGGCGGGAACGTCAATCACGTAAATGAAGCGGCGCACAGGCGACCATTCGTCGCCACGTCCCGTGACGATTGTGCGCGCCGTCCGGCCTAGCGACGCCAACTGCTCTTTCCAGCTCGGAGGCTTGTCTTTGGTTTGTGGCGCTTTCGTGAACAGGTTTACCACGTTCGAGAGGAGCGAAGGTTTATTCGGCTCTGGTTCCTCCTCTATTTCATCATCGCCATCGTTGTCATCGTCGTAATCGTAGTCGTTATCTTCGTAATCGCCCGAAGCCTGGACCATCACCAGCGGGCCGAGTTTGCCGTCGCCGCGCAGAAACCCTTTTTCCTCCACGGCCAGTATCGTCGCCCAGAGATGCGCGCAAGGTTGCGCTTTGAAATCCGGGCAGTCGCAATACACAACGAGTTCTTCATCTTCGACGGAAAGATCAACTTCGTAAGATGCGCTTTCACGCACGGTGGCGAAAACATCCCAGTCCGAGCCGTTCTTGATCTTCACCCTGCCCTGCCGGAAGTAATCGGCGCCGCGCGAGCGAACCGCGCTTGAAAAATCACTTGAGAGTTCCGTAATGAGAGACATAGTTTGGCCGGTGGATGGTGGTTGGTGATTGGTGGTTGGTTTTTACGAGTACTAACCACCAACCACCATCCACCATCCACCGCTAGATCCATTTCATCGTTATCAACAAAGTCAAAAGAGCCAGCGTCAGGAAATAAGTTCCGGCCAGGAACAGTCCGATCCTGGGCCACAACCCCGGCTTCAATTCATTGGGTAACAGGGTCGAGTTGACGTAAAGCGTGTGCCAGCAACTCACACCCAGCGCCACGTTTCCCAGATTGCCGTAAACAATGATTAGCCATCGCGGGCTGGCGAACGACAGAAAGATCACGGCAACGACGAAGTATCCGATCAAAATGCCGAAATACAACTGGCCGATCTTACGCGGGTCAATCTTGCGCAACCATTTGGTCGAAGACCAGCCGACGTCAACCCAGCGGCGCATAAACCCGTCGGCGTTCGTAGTCGAATTCGGCAGCAAAGCCAGAAATCCGCAAAACAAAATCATATACCAACAGAAGCTGCCGAGTGCGCCGCCGATGCGCCCCATCACTCCATCCGCAGTCATTCCCGCGAGCACCCAGTTGTTCGCCGTCGTGCCGCGCGGCAGAAATTCGACCGAGAGCATGCTGGGCATCGCCAGACCGATGAACGCCGCAGGCATCCACAACGCCAGTTGGTCACGACGGACGTGCCTCATCCAACGCTTCCATCGCGGCATTGACTCTTCATTCACGTCGAAGACCATTCCCGAATGCGAGAGCGCCAGGTCGCGTCCGCCGATGATGCTCGGAATCGCCCCCACTTTGCTGCCCATCCCCCAGCCCTGGTCGCGCGTGTAGTTGCTGATCGAAGTCTGCGCCATCCCGCCCACGCCCGCGATTGCCGCAAACGAAGTCAGCAGCGGCAGAGCCTCCGCGCTGAGTTTCGGCAATCCCTCGCCACTCCACAACACCGCGAAGATGTTCTTCACGCCGCCGCCCTCGACCGGCACGTTGCCGAACCTGAAGAAGCCGGTGAACAATTCGATCCACGTGTTGGCCGACGAAAAGAAGATACCGAGGAAGGCAAGGAAGCCGAGCACGACCACGATCTTCACCGTCACCACAGCCTTGAGCGAATTGTAAATCTTGCCGCCGAACAGCAACGGAACCAGCGACAACGCCAGCATCACAAAAGTCAGCCAGTATAGCAACGAAGCGTCCGCCGGATTGTTTCCGGGATCGGGAATGCGTCCCATCCACATCGCCGCCACCGTCGTCGAAACGTTACCGATCTGGTAAGGCAGCAGCGCGCCCAGATCGAGAACCAGGTAAAACCACAGCCAGAAGCCAGGGCCGGGCAGCGTGCGGAATTTGCCGTTCATAATCGGCTCGCCGCAATAGAGCGTGTAGCGGCTGATTTCGAGGTTGTAGACGACCTGAGCCAAAATGCTCAGCGTCGTCACCCACAACAGCGCGCCGCCATAACGCGCAGTCACCGCCGGCCCCAGCAGCCACTCGCCCGCGCCAATCGAAGCTCCGGACATCAACAGCCCGGGGCCGAGCATTGAAGCCCAATTCCGCCAGTTGAATCGCGGCGCGTCGTCCAATTTGCCGGCGTTCCAGCGCGGCATCTCCTTCGATCCCGGCCACGGAGCGGAGTCAACCGTTGCGGCGGCGGCATTCGTGTTTTCCATAATTTTTGTCTTTTTTGACCCAGCAGTGAATTTGACGAAGCGGATATTGTAATGCAAAACGCGGCGTTGTCACGGCATGGGCTGAAGTTTTCTTCTCATTATCCGCTGCCCAATCAATCGCCAAGCTGTGGCGTCCTCTGGTCAGCAACCAGAAGCTGCGCCGGAGCAGAGAGGCTGTCGGGATTTAAAACCACCAGGTAGTAATTGATTTCCGCCAGGCAGGTTGGCTCGTCACACGACAAGTACAGAACACCGAATTCGCCTTTTGAATTGTATCTGCCGCCGTGAATCCTGCTCCCCTCGGTCGAGAGAGCTTCTCCGCTTTTGGCCCGTTGAGTGTTGACGATTCTGAAGCAAACCCCCTCAAACTCCGTAGCCAAAGGCAAGGCCTCTCGAATTTTCTGGCTGAGGGACGCGGGGGGCATCAGCTATGAACTCCCTCCTCAATCCGGCCCAGTGCGTGCCAAACCTCTTCCGCCCGCCCTTCAACGACCATCTCCATTGGCGTCTTGCCGCCAAATCCCGGAATGGATTTGCGGAACCAGCTTTTGATCGCCGCCGGCTCGAACTGCGATTCCCACGACTGCCTGATCCGTTCGAGGAGACTCAATGTCTGCCGGAAGTTTTGCCAATTGAACTCTTTGTCGCCCTCCGTCAGACAAGCAGCCATCTCAGAAATAGTAAGCCCCAAGGCCGCCTGGAACTCCTGTACAGGCGCGAGTCCCGACGCTGCGCGTAAAGCATTCTCGGCCTCGATGAAATCAATGATTCGCGGATCGAGGCTTTCGGCGCCAAGCCCGTTCAAATCGGGATAAGGCGGGGAAATAACCTGCGGCTCTTCCAAGGGAATAGTAGTTGCCATGTTCAGCCTCCAACAGCTACGCGCTTTGAATTCTCGCCAGGAAGTTTACTTCATCTTTTGGCTTTTAGCGAAGACCACTCAGCCAGATGTACCGAAGTTCAATTCGTTCCCGTCCCAGGCGCAGCGTCCTTAGGCATAATGTAACTGCGGCGCGTGATCAACACCGTTTTGCCCTCGCGCTTCTCGACTTCGGGCGACAGTTGCACGCTGATTTTGCGTCGCTTGCCATCGCGCGCAGAGTTGGTCGGCAGGTACGCGAGCGAATAGCTCATCGAGAGATGGTTTACCATCCGGGTAAGCGTAGCTTCCATCTTCTCCGGCTCGGCGCTGATCAATTCGCCGCCAGTCTCTGTGACAAACATCTTCAAGCTGCCCGAACGCAAACCGATGTGACGCAGGATGCTGGTTGGTTTGCCGCGAATGCCCTGTTCGATGCGCCCGCCAACGGTTTTGACCAGAACGCCTGAGACCACCGCGCCCGATTCCAGCACGGCTTCGAGCGCCTCTTTCTCCGATATTTTCGAGAAATCAATGCTCGCCTCCAAACTGGTCAACACGATGATCGCCCGGCGGCCAGCGGGGTTGGCCGCCTTGCTCATATAAGTGGCGGCCTCGTACATACCGGCGTTGAAGTAATGCTGCTCGCTGCTGTGCTGCTTCTCGACGGCCATTATCTTGTCAGCAATCAACTGGCGGTCGCGGGTGAACGGCTGGGCGAGACTGACCTTGTTGGAGAAAGTCATGATGGCGACCTCGTCCTCGGCCTTGAGTTGGCTGAATGCCTTGATCGTCGCCGCGCGAATCTGATCGTTGAAGGCGTTGATGCATCCGGCGCGATCCACGAGCAGGACAATCGAGACCGGAAGCTTCTCCTGGCTGAAATAAGAGATCGTTTGTTGAATGCCATCCTCGAAGACGGTGAAATCATCTTTGCTTAGATTGCTGATGATGCGCCCGGTCTGCTTTTGCTTGACCAGGGCGTCAATATTCACCAGATCAGTTCGCACTTTTAAGACTTGGGTGTCAGAGGTTGATTGTCCGTAGGCGGGGGCGCAGACGAAGGTGAGCAGGACTAAAGAAATGAGTAACAAAGTAATTCGACGCATGGTTCTCCCTTCAAGATTGGTCAATGGGGAGAGTTTTCCTTTTTACGAACGATTGATTACGGTCTTCGGACTGCCTTAATGGGCCTTCGCAGCAGCAGGAGAGGAGTGATGACCTACGCTGTTTTCTTGAGGCTGGCATCTAATTCCTTTAACTCATCCAATATGTTTTTCGAGGTTTCCGAATACTTATAAACTCCGCTCTGAGCCAGATTGAACAGCTCAGAAGGATCAAGCTTAAACCCCTCAACTCCATCTTCTACTAACAAGTCATCGGAAGACGCAGCACAAGCAACCAGAAGACCATCCCGATTGTATATTTTCATAGCAACTACTAACGGGTAATATTCGTAGTCCTTTCCAACAGTCACACTAGAGCGAGAGAAATTCACTGAGTACTCAGACTCCCCAATTTTCTCCCACTTTATTGCCTGAGCTTTCGTCAACGCCAGTAGGCGGTTGTAAATCTCTTGAATTTCTTGTTCAGTCATTTCTGCTCACCTATTCGATTCTTCAGATCAATCAGGATTGGTTGAAGCAGATCGATTTATTGATGCGCCGCCCACGGATCGTAAGTCCCGAAACTCCACAGATGACCTTCGGGATCGCGGCACGTGAAGCCGCGCCCGCCGTAATCCTCGTCCTTGATCTCCATCACGATCGTGGCGCCAGCGGCCTTCGCCAGCACATAGACCGCGTCCGCGTCCGAGACGATAACGTAAGCAGTCTGCGTCTCAGCACCCCCGATCTCGTCCGGCTGCTTCATCAATCGGCCGAACTCCGATTCGACGACCGAGCCGAGCATGACCATTCCATTGCCAAAGCTGAGCTGAGCGTGGGCGATGGTTCCGTCCTGGTTGCGCACGACCAGATGCTGCTCAAAACCGAAAGCCCGGCATAACCACTCGATGGCGGCTGGCGCATCGCGATAGCGCAGGCACGGTATCACTGTCGCTTTGGTGTTCTTCGCGAGATCGGACATGACGTTCTCCTTTCGGCGTTCCGGTTCAAATCTTGGAATACGGTTGAACTGTCTGCAATCCGGGGATGAAATTGTAATGCTTCTGGTTAAACGTGTGCAGCGGCATACCCAATCCCACCGCCGTGCGCCCGATCAGAGTGTCGAGCAATCCCGCGTTGTGGCTCAGGCGATATTGCGTGAAATCATCAAGAGCCAAATCGCAGTCATCCGCAGCAGGCCAAGCAACTCCATAGCCCGCCAATTCTCGTTGCAATCTCTCTTGCTCTGGCTTGTTCCTGCACCCTTGTATCAGCTCCATCACCACAAAACCCGGCAAGATGATTTCCTCATCGTCCTGCAGGCTATCCAACCACTCAACCGCTGGCGCATATTGGCGCAAGAGGTCAATCATCACATCGCTATCCAGCAAAATCATAATTGATCTCTCCCCGCCGTTGCGCCTGCTCTCTCAACTGCCGCGCGTAAACCGCGCTGTCCTGAATGTCTTCGCGGTCTTTCCATAATCCTATCAGCCCTGATTGCCGCAATCGGCACACTGTCAGGCCAACGCGCGAAAAGAGCTTCAAAGGTTCAGGCAACAAAATGATCTCGACGAATTGCCCCTTCTTGTAAGGCAATCCGGTGACCAGGACTTCTCCGTCCTTTGTGACGACTTGTTGAACTCTGATGGCGTCCATCTGCTTCCTCCTCCGTCAGATTTCTTGGATCAACTGATCGAGAGCCGACATAAATATTTCATTCCTAGCAAAACCTGTTTCCCAAACCATCCAGTCTGATACCTCCATTTCCTTCCCCAGGAAAATAGACGCATAACCGCATAGATCATGATTGAATATATCGCCACTTTTATAACTGACAGATAGAACGTGTCATGACCTATCTGGATGGTCACATAAACAGAAATATATTGAGCGAGAATGTATCCCGGCAGCCTTAAAAGGTATGAGAGATAATATCTGGTGTGATCAGCAAAAATAGAAATTAACATAGCGCCGACGATGGAAATCCATATGTGAAGATGCCGTCTTACCATTTTTCCCCCTTCGCTCTTCAACCAACTATCTGACGACTCCTGGATAACACTATCAAGCCCTCGCAAAGATTTCGAGCGAATTACCCAGATCGCGCGCTGACGGCGTAATAATTGTCTTCGTGTTGATATAAATCTTCTCGCCTTTGGCAATCGCGCGTTTGACATCCTCTTCGCAGACGAATTCGACAGCTTGGGGCCTGTAGCCGTTGCTGCCGCCGGGTTGCGCGGTTGCCTGTGGCTTCGGCTCAGGGACTGTTTGTGATTCGGTCGCTGGCGTGGAATCGTTCGCGCCGTTGCTTTTTTCAGCGACTACCGGATTGATTGCGACGGTTTCGATTTGCGGTTTGCGCGCAGCCAGGAATCGGTCAACCAATGCGGCAATCGCTGCCTGGTCAATTTGAGGTTGCGCTGAGCCGGCAGGCATCGGCGGCTGCAACGATGGTTGCGTCGTTGTTTCGCTTGATGTGGTCACCGGTCTCGTCTCGAACGCCACGCGCTTGATGTCCATCAGGTGCAGCGGCGAGATGTTGTCGGAAGTCACATTGCCGCCCCACGAGCCGCAGCCCAGCGTCATCGAAGGCGCGAGCGCGGTTGAAAACCCAATCGCTCCGTGCGTCGCCGGAGTGTTGACGACTACGCGCGCCGCAGGCATCAGGATTCCGTAACGCAGCGCCGCCTCGCGGTTGCGCGTGTGAACCGACGCTGTGTGGCCCATCCCGCCGTAATGGAGAATCTCGTCGCACAAACGGCTTCCCTCTTCCAAACCGTTGGCGACGTAGTAGGCCAGGATCGGCGAGAGCTTTTCGATTGAGAGCGGATGGTCGCGTCCGACGCCGCCGGCTTCGGCGATCAGGCAGCGGGTGTTTGGAGGAACGCTGATGCCCGCCCATTCGGCAATCGTCGTCGCAGGCTTGCCGACGATCTTCGGGTTCAGGCTGCGCTGCGGCGTGACTACCAGCTTGGCCAGTTGATCGGCTTGGGATTGATTGAGGAAGTATGCGCCCTGCGCGACCAGTTGCGCGCGGACTTCTTTGTCGAGCGGCGCGTCAACGACTATGGATTGTTCTGAAGCGCAGATGGTTCCGTTGTCGAAGCATGTGCCGACCAGAATGTCGCGCACGGCTTTCGGCGCATCGGCTGTGCGTTCGATGAAGGCGGGCACGTTGCCTGGGCCTACGCCGAACGCCGGTTTGCCTGACGAATAGGCCGCGCGCACCAAGCCCAACCCGCCTGTGGCCAGAATAACCGCTGTCAGCTTGTGCTTCATCAGACCTTCGGTTCCTTCAATCGTCGTCAGTTCGATGCAACTGATGGCTTCGGCTGGCAGGCCCGCCTCGACAGCCGCCGCGCGCATCACGTTTGCGGTTTCGACTACGCACCGTGTGGCCGACGGATGCGGGCTGAGCACGATTGAATTTCGTGATTTGATGGCGATCAGGATTTTGAAGATCGCGGTCGAAGTCGGATTGGTCGAAGGGATGATGGCGGCGACGACTCCGCGTGGCGAGGCTATTTCGACGACCGACCCCGTGTCGCGCACCACGCCGACTGTTCGCAGACCCTTGAAGTAGTTGTGAACGTCAACGGCGGAGAAGAGATTCTTGACGTTTTTGTCGGCGGGGATTCCGTAACCGGTCTCTTCGTGCGCGAGCGTGGCTAGGCGCATGGATTCGCGCTGCGCCGCCACGGCCATCGCTTCGCAGATCGTGTCAATCTTCGCTTGATCGAAATTGGCGACGGTGGCCTGCGCGCGCGAGGCGGCCTCGACCAAGTCGCGCGCGGCCTGGATTGCTTGCAGGTCTTTGTCGGCCATATTCAAAATCTCTGCTATCCCTCTTTGCCGTCACTGAGCGCGCGAGGCTCTTTGCTTTCGATCCTCGTGCCCGGACGGTAGCCGTTGTTCGGGATGACGCGCTCGACCTCGACGTGCGGGCGTGGAATGACGTGAACGCTGACGAGTTCACCGACGCGGCGCGCTGCGGCTGCGCCAGCGTCCGTGGCCGCTTTGACTGCGCCAACGTCGCCGCGAACGAAGACGGTGACGTATCCTGCGCCGATGTATTCCTTGCCGACCAGTTGGACGTTGGCGGCTTTGACCATTGCGTCGGCGGCTTCGACTGCGCCGACGAAGCCTTTCGTCTCGACCATGCCGAGAGCTTCCATACTCATTTGTGCTTCCTCCGGAGATTTGGAAAGGATTGTGTTGATTACTGAAATCGCATCATAAACCTGTCAGTGAATCAGCACAAGCATCGGGCGCCGTGCGAAATTAGAGACTGGGTGACAACCGCGGAGATTTAATGAAGCAACAACTTGACGCGATTCACCTGATTTACGCATAGACATGTAAATGAATTTAGGCTATCTTTTCGCGGTGGTGATCCTCACTGGGCGCTGATCCTCATCAGCGTGTTGATCTACAAAGCGAACTTCATCGTCAAGCGAATCAATTCAAACGCCAACTTTCCGCCCAGTCGTCAGTGGGCTTCCTGGCTATGAAGCGCAATTCGATCAACGTGGCTCGCCCGATAGTCATTCAATTCGCTACGGCCTGGGCAGTTTCGCCTCGCGTGTCCCAATAAAACTGCCATCAGGCTAAAGTCTTACCCCCGCAAACCAGATTCGAATTAATACTTTTGCTCAGACTCTGTGAGGAAGCTGAGGGAACCCTCCCTTAGAAACTGCGCTGGCCTGGCCCGCCGCAGAGTTTCCTGAATTCGCCGCCGTGCTGCCCTTAGAGGAAAAGACCATGAAGAAGTTCACCTTGATTTGCGCCACACTACTGCTCGCTGCGAGCGTGATTAGCCATCCGTTCCGCAGCCTGATGGGTTGGTTGAATACGCCTGCCGGCGCCAGAGCTGAAATCTCAGGCAAGGACGGCGCTCTGACCGTGATGGCTCCGAACACCATCGTCAACAAATACGGCTATCTGGCGGTTGACGCTCCTGCGGGGTCTTCGTTCATCGCCGTCACCAATCCGGGCGGGGCGAACGGCCTCGATCTGACCACGCTCACACCGGGCGATCTGATCCTCGTCATCCAGATGGCCGGCGCTTCGATTGACGCGAGCAACACTTCCGGCTATGGCTCCGTGACCAACCTCAACAACGCGGGCCGGCACGAATTCATCACGGTCAGCGCCATCGAAACGAACCTGGTCCGCATCAGTCCTCCGTGCGGCGGTTTGCGTTTCAGCTACTCGGCGGCGGGCAAAACGCAGGTCATTCGCGTGCCGCAATACACCACGTTGACCATCAACAGCGGCGCCTCGCTCACCGCCCCCGCGTGGAACGGACAGACCGGCGGCATCGTCGCCGTCCACGTTCAGTCGAGCGCGATCATCAACGGCATGGTTGAGGCCAGCGGTCTGGGCTACCGTGGCGGCGCGCTCTCGTCAGCGGGCGGCGGAGGCTTGCGCACGGACTACGTCACGAACCAGCAGGATTTCGGCGCGGAAAAGGGTGAAGGCTTCGCCGGTTATCAGGTGGATTACGACATGAAAGGCGGGCGGTACGGGCGCGGGGCGCCGGCCAACGGCGGCGGCGGCGCCACCTCGCACAATTCGGGCGGCGGCGGCGGCGCCAACGGGAACAACGGAAAAACCTGGACGGGCCAGGGCGTGATGGATGGCTCAGTGCCCGGCGCGTCGGCGTGGACTCTAGATCCCGGCTACATCGCCAACGGAAACCAATTGACCGATTCGTCCGGCGGCGGTCGCGGCGGCTACAGCTACGCGGTCAACGAAGCTAACGCCTTGACGCAAGGCCCCGGCAACCCGGTCTGGGGCGGCGATCACCGCCGCGAAGTCGGCGGACTCGGCGGTCGTCCCGCTCCGCAAGACACGGCGGGCCGCATCTTCTTCGGCGGCGGCGGTGGCGCCGGCGGGCAGAACAACGATAGCGGCGGAGCCGGCGGCCATGGCGGCGGATTGGTCTACATCATCGCCGACAGCGTCAGTGGATCGGGAACGCTACGTTCCAACGGCTTGAACGGCGGCGGCTCGCGCAATGAAAACCGCGACGGCGTGGGTGGTGGCGGCGCGGGCGGCACAATCGTCGTTTCAGCCAAAACCCTCAGCGGCGTCAGCGCCCAAGCCAACGGCGGCAATGGCGCCAATCAATCTCCGCCCGTTCCGCCCTTCACGCCCGAATCGGAAGGGCCAGGCGGCGGCGGCGGCGGCGGGTTCATCGCCTTTGCCGCCACTGCCGGAGGACCGATCTCGACCCGGGTCAATGGCGGCCTGCACGGTTCAACGCAAGCGCCCTCATTAGCCGAATTCCCAGCCAATGGCACAACGCGTGGCGCTACCGGTGCGATCAGCACAGCCATCACCAGCATCCCGTTCTGTTCCACCAACAGCGACATCGCTGTCACGAAGACAAATGATTCGACGACCATCGTTCCCGGCGCGCCGACGACTTACACCATCGTGGCGCAAAACAACGGGCCGAACGACGTCTTCGGAATTCCAGTCACCGACAATCTACCCGCCATCTTCACCAACGCCACGTGGACTTGCACGGCTAGCGCCGGATCAAGCTGCCAGGTAGCCAGCAGCACTGGAAACATCAACACCACGGTCAGCCTGTTAAATGGCGGGACGGCCACATTCCGACTGACCGCCACGCCAAACCCCGCGGCGACGGGGCAAGTCACTAACACCGCCACGATCGCTCCACCCGATGGCGCCGTGGACACCAATCCGGGCAATAACACGTCGAGCGATACTGACACGTTCACGCCCCAGGCCGACCTCTCGATCACGAAGACCGACGGCGCCACCTCGGTTACGGCCGGAAACGGTTTGAATTACACAATCACGGTTCGCAACCACGGGCCGAGCACGGTCAATGGCGCAACTGTGACCGACACTATACCGCCGCAACTCGTCGGCGCATCGTGGACTTGTACTGCTTCAAGTGGAGGAAGTTGCGCGCAGGGAGCCGGCAACGGCAATATCAACACCACTGTCAACCTCGCGCCCGGCGCGACCGCCACCTTCAGCCTCATGGCCACAGTCCTTGGGACCGCCACTGGCTCCGTCACCAACACGGCCACCGTGACGCCGCCCGGCGCCGTTCCCGACACGGCGCCCAATAACAACAGCGCTTCGGACACTGATACCATCGGCATTTCCAGTGACCTGGCCATCACCAAGAGCAACAACGGCAATACAGTCACTGCCGGCGGCAGCGTGACTTACAATGTCGTCGTCACCAACAACGGCCCCAGCGCGGTCGTTGGGGCGCCCGTCACCGACAACCTCCCGGCCCAACTGACCGGCGCCACGTGGACTTGCACAGCCTCTCCTCCTTCCAGCGCCAACCAGTGCCAACCAGGAGCCGGCGCCGGAAACGTCAACACCACAGTCTCGTTGGCCCCTGGGGCCACGGCCACTTTCGCCATCACGGCCACCGTGCGGTCAGACGCCACTGGCTCCGTCACCAACACCGCCACCGTCGCCGCCCCGCCCGGAGCGACTGACCCGAACAGCAACAACAATACGGCCACCGACACTGACTCGATCACGCGTTCCGCCAACCTGGGCATCACCAAGACGGCCAATTCGACCACCGTCCCGCCCGGCGCGACCGTCATTTACAATATCGAAGTCACAAACAGCGGCCCCAGCGACGTGACCGGCGCTTCGGTCAATGACCTCCTGCCCGCCCCCTTGAACAACGCCTCCTGGACCTGCGTCGCATCCACAAGCCCTGGGGGATCGAGTTGCGCCGCCAATGGGGGCCAAGGCAGCATCGTCAACACCGTCAACCTGATCGTCGGCGGCAAGGCCACATTTACGTTGACGGCTACCGTCGCCAGCGATTACTCCGGGACTACGCTGGCCAATACCGCCATCGTCACTCCCCCCGCCGGAACTACCGACCCGGCCAACGGCAACAACTCGTCCACGAGCACGATCAACACCACACCGGCCGCCGACCTGCGGATCACCAAGACCGCTTCGCCCAACCCGGTCCGCGCCACCGAAGAAGTGACCTTCACCATCACCGTCACCAACAACGGGCCGTCAACGGCTACTGGCGTGACCGTCACCGACCCCTTGCCTCCCGGCCTGACGCTGACCTCTGCCACCGCCAACGGCGGCAATTGCTCGGGAACCGACACCATCTTATGTGTGATCAACTCGATCGGCGCCAACAACTCCGCCACGGTCACCATCAAAGCCCGCGTCGGCGCCCAGGTTCCAATCGGCCCCCTGTCGAACACCGCCGTCGTCAACAGCAACGTCACCGATCCGAACAACAACAACAACACGGGCACCGGCACAGTCACCATCGCCGGGCCTCCCGCCGCCCGCTTCCGCCCCGCCGACCTCGCCATCCGCACCACCGGCACTGACGCCTGCATCGGCCCCGGCAATGTCCTCAACGTCGAAGTCAAGCTGACCAACAGCGGCGACGGCCCGCAGAATGACAATCCAGGCTCGGAATTCACCGCCAGCTTGCCAACCCAATTGACCGGCATCATCGGCTCCTGCACGGCCTCCAATGGAACCTGTCAGGTGGGCCTGACCCAGGTCAACTGGAACGGCGCCATCAACCCTGGCCAGACTGTCACCATCACTTACCGTGTCCGCGTGCGCGAAAGCGTCAAGAACGGCGACCGTTTCTGCGCCAACTTCAGAGTCAATTTCGATACGAACAACGACGGGCTGAACGATGCGGCCACGACTGCGACCGAGTGCCTGCTCGCCAACTGTCAGCCGCCGCCTTGCGACAAGGATGGGAACTGCCCGGAAATCGGCCCGGGCCTCCCGCTGGCCGATAACCCGAGTCTGACAGGCAGCGATCAAAGACCCGGTTCAATCCTGATCTTCCCGTTTTACATCTCCGACCCCGCTGGCGCGGCCACCCAAAACACGCGGATCAGCCTCACCAACACTGACCCCGTGCGCCCAGCCTATATTCACATGTTCTTCGTTGACGGGAGCCAGTGTTCCGTCGCGGATAATTTCATCTGCCTGACTCCGAATCAGACCGCCAGCTTCCTCATCTCCGATGTGGATCCGGGCGTGGCCGGTTATTTGATCGCAGTGGCTGTGGATGGCGAGGGATGCCCGACCAAATTCAACCACCTGATCGGAGACGAATACGTCAAACTCTCTTCCGGGCACACGGCCAATCTCGGCGCCGAAGCTATCACCGCCTTCTACTCGCCAAAGTGTTCCACGGAAGAGAGCACCACGACCATTCACTTCGACGGCTACGAATATAACCTGCTCGGTCGCGTCCTCGCCGCCGATAATATCCCAAGCGTGGCCGACGGGAATTCGACGCTGCTCGTCATCAACCGCATTGGCGGCGATTTGACGGCAGAAGCCGACACGATTGGCCCACTGTTCGGCCTTCTCTACAACGACGTGGAGAACGTCTTCAGCTTCAACCTCCCGGTGGGCAGTTGCCAGTTGCGCACCTTGCTCGGCCAGAATTTCCCGCGCACCACCCCGCGCTTCCCCGATGTCATTCCCGCCGGCCGCGCCGGATGGATGAAGCTCTGGATTAATACATCAGACGACGAAGCGGCGCTCGTCGGCGCGACGATCAATGCGAATTCAAACCCCAACGGATTCCGCGGCGGCCATAACCTCCACAAGCTGACGCTGGGGAGCGCCTCGCTGACGATGCCACTCCTCTCGCCGTCTTGTCAGTGATTGAAGGACAAGGAGAGGGGAGACAGAGAGACAGAGAGACAGGGAGACAGGGAGACAGGGAGACAGGGAGAGACGGGGAGGATATGCCATATTTCATATGTAATATCACATATGAAATATGGCATATCCTCCCCGTCTCTCCCTGTCCCTTGTCCTCCCTCACGCCTGCCACTGCTTCAGCTTTTCAACCAACCCCAACATCTCATGTCGTTTCCGCTCGAACAGCGCGAACGTGCAGATGATCGTCACGCCGAAAGCGATCCCGGTCACGTACCACAACCAAACCCAGCCCAGATTGACCGAAGCCGTCCAGATCATCGTTAACACCGAGAGCAGCAAAAACGCCGTGCCCAGGAACAGGAAGGCGCGCACGCGCAGCATTAACCCGGCGATCACTCCCGCCACCGACAACACCGCCAGAACCATCGTCAGCCACGGCGATTCGCTCACGCCGTTGACGAAGACGTCCGCCGTCGAAGAGACGTAGATCATCATCAGCGTCGCGTAACGGATCATCGTCATCTGATCCGGCGTCAAACGATCACGGTTGATCCGCGCGGCGAGGAGAACCGAGAGCGAGACCGGGATCAGCCACAATTGCGGATGCTGGTAAAACCCGAAACCGTCGACCTCGCTGAGCCAGCGCCACAGCCCGCCGTTGCCAGCCAGCGCCGCGAGCATTCCGAATGTGAATGATCGTCGAGCCACAGACAACACAGCGTAAAACAAGCCAACAAGAAACAGCAGGCCGGAATAAGAGACCTGCGAATCAACCACCCAGAATCCGATCACGGGCAACAGCGGCAGCAGAATCCCCGTGCGCTCCAGCGGTTCCGCCAGAACCAGTTTGCCCTTACCTCGGAACAATTCGCCGACGCCGACGCCGGCAAACGCCAGCAGCATCACGACTAATGGCCAGTAGGTCTGGAAGAATCCGCCGAACAACCACGGCATGGTCAGACGCGCGTGCGCCAATGTCAGAACGACCAGAACCTCCGCGCCATAAACGTAGTTCATCCGCCCGCGTTCATCCAGATCGAATGGGTCTTCTCCGGACAGCAGAGCGAAGGCGACGCAGGCGCAACTCAACCCAATCAATGTCGCCAGAACCACAAGCGCCACCGGCCAAGTCATCTGAGCGGCGCCGGAGGAAAAGTAGTTGGCCGCCTCGGCACAGAGCACAGCCGCGAGCGAAGACAACCCGGCCACGGCGATCCACGGAAGTTGCGCTTTCACTCCCTGCCTCCATTCATCGCCATCTGCCAGAGCACGGGTGACAATAAACCTGTAACCCACCACAACCGTTTCGGCGATCACCATCACGATCACCAGACGCTTGATCAACTGCCAACCCACATCGGGCCGCAGCCACGCCCACCCCCACAACACGACGCTCAATAACGACAGACGAACGCAGGCCGTAATCAAACGTTGTTTCTGGGAGCCTTCCGCCAGCCAGGCGAATGAAGCCGGGATGGCGAAGGCGGCGGTCGCGGCAATCAATCGTTGCGCCAGCGATTCCTCAAAGTTAAAGATGATTGCCAGAGTAAGAAGATACGCGACAACGCCGATCAGCCCGCTCACAGCCAACAACCACGATGAAGAAAGTGTGGCCGGTTTATTGCCCCAGGGCATTCGTAAGGCTCCGGCCAGGTTCCTGAACCATTCTCGTTCGCGCCACAAAACGCTCGTCACCAGCGTGTAAAGCGGAAGCGCAACCGCGGCGCTGATCACAAAACCATCGAAATTCAGATTGAGCGAAACGAAAAGCATTCCGATGGCGATCAATCCGATTCCGTACAACCGGCGCAGCGCGTATCCTGAATTCCTGTCCCACAAACACGCTGCCAGCAATGCAATGACCGCGGCGAGCGCGAACCGGCTTAGAATGGGATTACCAAGCTCTTCCAGGCGATCAAACAGAAGCTCGATCCCGAAAATAACGCACATCAATCCAAACGTGATTCGCGCGGCTATTCGATGGAACGGCGTAACACGGCTGACGGCCTTCCCTTCACCGCCCCGATTCAACACTTTCAACTCCAGCGCCAGCCACGCGATTGCGGACAAAGCCAAAGCGATCGTGTTCACCGAGAGCAAGCTCAGCAGATCATTCTCAAACCCTGGCCGGAACAGGAAATTCGGCTCCGTCCAGAACAAGAACCTCGTCGCCGCAAAGTTGAGAGTAGCGGCGGAAAGGTAGATGTAGGCGCGTTCGCGGCTGACCACGCTCAATCCGGCGAGCAACAGGCAGATCGAGATCGAAAAGGTGATGGTCCACCAGGGTTCGCCCGATGAATTCACGCCGCGCAAAATCATCGCGATGATGGCGAGCGATGAAACCGCCACCCAATTTTCAATCGAACGCTGATTGCCAAGATGAGCGACGGCTGCGGCTAATCGCGCTGATAATTGTGGGACAAGATGCCATCTTGTCCCACAATAGCGTGACGCAAGCATCAGCCACGCCACCGCATTCACCACCAGCATCAGCGCGTGGTAAGCGACCCAACCGTCGTCGTTGAGACGGCTCAAACTGCAAACCAGCAGCGATCCGGCCGCCAGCAAACCGATGCCGAACTGCTCGACGCGCAAATGATCAAATTTGACCTCGTGAATCTGCGCGTAGGCGGTCATCGGCAACAACACAGCCATCCATCCCAATACGCCGCCGAGAGAAGAAGCAAGCGCGCTGTCAACCCACGGATCGAGGAAAACACGCGCGTCCACAAGGGCAAGCAACGATAACGCCGAAACCATCGCCACGTTGATTTGAGCTTTGAGAAAGCCTTCCGAACGAGGCCACGTCCAGCGGCGATGGGCCGCAATCCACACCAGCGAGCAGACAGAAGTCGCCATGAGATTCAACTGCGCGACCTTGCACGCCGTCACAAGTTCCCAACTCACACCCGCCAGAGTCTGCGCCTGCAAATAACCAATCGTCACCGCCAGGTTGGCCATCAGTCCGGCTGCACAGGCGTTTCCGGCTGAGCGTTCGCGCGCGGCGTGAGCGATGAATGAAAGCATGAGCAGCAAAACCGGGCCGATGAGCAGAGCGACGGCTCCTGCCTGCGCCGGCAGCGAAGAAATCGTGGCCGGAACTGGAACCGCGTTGAAAAAAGTGAGCAAGGCGCCGACCAGAACCGGGGCGGCAAACAAAACCAGCGACAGTCTTCTCAGCAATGTCGCCAAACCGTTCGATCTCTCTACCATCTGCGGCCATCCGAAGTGGCTGGTAAAGTTCGCGAGCGAACGGCGAAACACCATCAGCAATGAAACCGCCGCGAATGCGGTTGCGGACGACCAGCGGTAAACGGAAACCGTCATTTCGCTCGTTTGACACCGCCCCGCGATCAATAAACACGCGCAGGCCAACAGTATCAACATCGCTGCGACCAGCCGCTTCTCAAACCGCTCCCACAATCCGACAATGAAGACCAGCAATAGCGCGAGCAGCAGATACCACGATCCCGCGCCGAGCGCCGCCGCCACAAAATTTCGACTGGCGGTGGAGAGCGCCTTCCCCGGCGCCAACTCCTCGGTCATTCCGACGGATACGCTGAAAACGCTGAGTCCGCAGAGAAAGCACAACAGCATCAGCGTGACGATGCGATCAACGCCGAATTCAGCCGCCACACCAAACCTTCTGGAGATCAATCTCACTGCAATCCAGCCCAGACTCAGCAACGCCAGCGCAATGGCCTGCGCCTGCATCGTCCGCAAGTCGCTCAGGAACGAATGCGGCCACTCATGCCCGAACAAGGCCGCCACGCCGAAGACAACACACAACGTCAACGCCGTCTGAAACGCCGCAAACAACGCAGATTGCCGCTTCAACCAGGCGATGATCAGCCAGATCGCCGCCAGCCACAGCAATCGCGCCGAGATTTGCCCGTTCGTCATCCAACCGCCGAACAGCGCGAACGGAGCCACAACCGCTGAACTGATCAAAGCCGAGGCGATGAACGGTTCGCCGAATACCTTCCGCGCCTGCTCGCTCAATCGGCAGGCGATCACAGCAGCCACGGTCGTGACGCTGGCGAAAACCAGCAGCGAAAGTCTCATCGGATGATGCAGGACCAACTCGCCGCCGAACTTGAAGACGAGCAATTGCACGATGGTCAGCAGCAATAACCCATTTCCGATCCAAGCGGCGATGGCTTCCCGCTTGCGCCACGCGATGATGAACGCGGCGGCGGCGTAAAAGGCATAACCCCACACAGCGTGATGCGGGTCTCCAGTCCATCCGAAACCGCGCGCAGTCATGAGCAAAATAGCGGCTGCGCCAAGCGCAATGGAGGCGATCCCGTAAATACGCGCTTCGACTTTCCGCTCGAACCGCAACCAATATTCGGACAACACCGCGAACAGCGCGAAGAGCAAGGTCAACGCCACTCCGCTGGTTTTTGAACCGAAGCTGGTCACCAAACGACCGCCATCTTCGACCCATGACACCACGTTGTGGTTGAACAGATTGGCGACCACCAGCGCAGCCAGCGTCAGATGCGCAATCGCGCCGATGTGGGCGAGCCTGAGGTCGGATCGCCAGATTCGTTTTGAACTCGCCAGCGCGATGGTCACGCAGACCGCGCAGTTGATCAACGCAGTGATGATTACGCCAGTCGGATTCGGCCACGCGAAAATCATCGCGGCCAGCGCGATCAACGACCCAATGATGCTGACACTCGTCGCCGCAGTTTGCGTCTTGCCCGATTGAGTTTCGTCCGCGCCTTGCAGCAGCGCGATCCCGGTCGCAATCGCCGGAACGCCGAACAGACTGATGAGCGGAGCGAACTGTCGCAGCGTTTGCGAGATGTGGCCGGGTTTGATGAAGAGCAGTCCCAGCGGAAGCAGCGCGGCGAACGAAGCGATGCCGAGCAGCGTGAAAACCTGATCCGCATCTTTCTCTTCCGTTTCGCTCCGCCGGTTGAAATCGCGCAGCGTCAGTCCGCTGCTGATCCAGTAACACAGCGCGGGCGCTGCGCCCAACAACATCATCCTCGGCCAGCCTTCGTCACTGGAATGCCGGGCCAGCAACATCGAGAACGACGGGCCGAGCGTCGCTAGCGTCATCATCCACGCCGATTCGGGCGCGATGACCTTCGCGCCTCTGAAAACGAGGAAGAGGAACAGCGCCACGGAAAATAGTTCGCCGGCCACGATCAAGAGCGAAGGCGGAGCCGCGCCGCGCGAAAACGCAGCCATCGCCAGAAAGTTCAACGGCACGAGCAGCGTGGAAATGATCAGCGCCCCACGACTGGTGGTGGGCAGTTTCCAACGATGCGCGCTGTAAAAGCCAAGACCGAACAGGGCGGTCGTTACCCCGATGAAGACCGAAAATTTAAGCAGCGGCCTGGAAGCGATCTCCGACCACAAGCTGACGACGAGCGCAATCGAACAGCCGATGATCAGCAACCCGCCGATCAACTCGCCCCACCGAATGCTGCTCTCTTCCATAAACGCTTCGAGCATTTCAGCGAACGAACGGCGCGGCTGAACCGGTTTTTCTGGCGCCGAAGCGATTGGTCGAGCAGGTTCGACGCGGATGTCGGGTTCGACCACTTGTGAATCATTTTTTCCACATTCGACGGCAAAGACGGTTTGCTCGATAGCAGCAGGCGCGACTTGTGCGACGGCGGGTTCAACCTCATCACGCGCTTCGACTGAGACTGGCCGAGGCTCGATTGGCTGCGGCGCTATCGTAGGTTGACGGAACGGCGCGGTTATACGCTCGCGCTCCTCCTCAATCACCTGCATCACGCGCCGGTGAGTTTCGAGTTCGAGTTTGCCCTGGTTCAACAAACGGTCGAGTTGGCGCGCCACCATCGCCAGTTCGACCACCGGACCGGCTTTTGATTGCGATCCCTGCCAACGCCCGCAGTCAGCGCAAAAATCGTTGCCCAACCGCAAGCCGGCGCCGCATTCCACGCAACGCGTGTTGAAGGTGGGTTGGTTATTGACCTAATTTTTGCCCAAATAGAGCGACAATTCATCATTGGCGAATGCGGTTTTGACTGCCGCCGCCAGGGGATGTCGCCCATTGAGTGTAATTTGTTGAATATGCCCTGACTCACTGAGCG
>Ga0187892_10001674_pt1 | contig 49011 bp, 44 predicted proteins | sample MA1701073metaG_FD_139345 | JGI IMG/M metagenome (GOLD analysis project Ga0187892, IMG submission 139345) | Bio-ooze microbial communities from a basaltic lava cave in the Kipuka Kanohina Cave System on the Island of Hawaii, USA - MA170107-3 metaG ...
GCGGCGCAGCTGCTCGCGCAGCAGCCGCAGGCGATGCAGCTGCGCTATCTGCAGACGCTCACGCAGGTCGCCGGGGACAAGAGCTCGACGATCGTGTTCCCGCTGCCGACCGACTTCATCTCCCTGCGCCGGCCGGGCGGCGGATAGCGCCTGCGGCGAATCGACCCGCGCCGCCAGGCCTCGGACGCCGCAGCGATCCGGGCGGCGCCGCCCGTCGCCGAGGGCGCCGACCGTCATCCCGGCCAGCGCCAGTTCCGGACCTCGGGCAGGTCCTCGCCGTGCTCGGCGATGTACTGCTTGTGCTCGATCCGCTTGTCGCGGATCGCCTGCTTGGCGTACGCCGCCCGCGCGGCGAGGCCGGGCACCCGGTCGATCACGTCGGCGACGAGACGGAAGCGGTCGATGTCGTTCATCACCGCCATGTCGAACGGCGTCGTGGTCGTGCCTTCCTCCTTGTAGCCGCGCACGTGCAGGTTGGCGTGGCCCGCGCGGCGATAGGTGAGCCGGTGGATCAGCCAGGGGTAGCCGTGGAAGGCGAAGAGGATCGGCTTGTCGCGGGTGAAGAGCGCGTCGAAGTCGGCGTCGGGGAGCCCGTTCGGATGCTCGCTCGGCGGCTGCAGCTTCATCAGGTCGACGACGTTGACCACCCGCACCTTGATCTCGGGCAGATGCCGGCGCACGAGCGACACCGCGGCGAGCGTCTCCAGCGTCGGGACGTCGCCGCAGCACGCCATCACCACGTCCGGGGCCCCGTCCCGGTCGCCGGAGGCCCACTCCCAGATGCCGATGCCGGTGGTGCAGTGCTTGATCGCCGCGTCGAGCGCGAGCCACTGCGGGTGCGGCTGCTTGCCGGCGACGATCACGTTCACCTTGTCGCGGCTGCGCAGGCACTGCTCGGTCACGTAGAGCAGCGTGTTCGCGTCCGGCGGCAGGTACACCCGGATCACCTCGGCCTTCTTGTTGACGACGTGGTCGATGAACCCCGGGTCCTGGTGCGAGAAGCCGTTGTGGTCCTGCCGCCAGACGTGCGAGGTGAGCAGGATGTTGAGCGAGGCGATCGACCGCCGCCACGGGATGTGGCGCGCGACCTTCAGCCACTTGGCGTGCTGGTTGAACATCGCCCCGACGATGTGGATGAACGCCTCGTAGCACGAGAAGAACCCGTGCCGCCCGGTGAGGAGATAGCCCTCCAGCCAACCCTGGCACAGGTGCTCGGAGAGCACCTCCATCACCCGGCCGTCGGGCGCGACGTGGTCGTCGTCCGGGCGCACGTCGCCGACCAGGCAACGGTCGGTCGCCTCGAACACCGCGCCCCAGCGGTTCGACGCCGTCTCGTCCGGGCTGAAGACGCGAAAGTTGCGCGCCGCGGCGTTCAGCTTCATCACGTCCCGGACGTACTCGCCCTGCACCCGCGTCGCCTCCGCCGTCGCCGCGCCGGGCTCCCGCACCTTCACCGCGTAGCGCCGGTAGTCGGGAAGACGCAGGTCGCGGAGCAGCAGGCCGCCGTTCGCGTACGGGCTCGCGCCCATCCGCCGGTCGCCCCGCGGCGCAAGCTCCGCGAGCTCGGGCTTGAGCCTTCCGGTCGCGTCGAACAGCTCGCGCGGCCGGTAGCTCTTCATCCAGCGCTCGAGGAGCTTGACGTGGCTCGCCTTCGACATCTCGCCCATCGGCACCTGATGCGAGCGGTACGTCCCCTCGACGCGCTTGCCGTCGACCGACTTCGGCCCGGTCCAGCCCTTCGGCGTCTCGAGAACGATCATCGGCCAGCGCGGGCGGGCCGCGGCCCGCGCGGGCCGCGCGCGGGCGGCCTGCTGGATCGCGCGGATCTCGGCGATCGCGTCGTCGAGCGCCGCCGCCATCTTCCGGTGCATCTCGGCCGGCGCGTCGCCGGCGACCCGGATCGGCCGGTAGCCGCAGCCGCGCAGCAGCGCCTCGAGCTCCTCGCCCGGGATCCGCGCGAGCATCGCCGGTCCGGCGATCTTGTAGCCGTTCAAGTGCAGGATCGGCAGCACCGCGCCGTCGCGCGCGGGGTTGAGGAACTTGGTCGCGTGCCAGCTCGCCGCGAGCGGCCCGGTCTCGGCCTCGCCGTCGCCGACCACGCAGGCGACGACGAGGTCGGGGTTGTCGAACGCCGCGCCGTAGGCGTGCGCGAGCGCGTAGCCGAGCTCGCCGCCCTCGTGGATCGAGCCGGGCGTCTCGGGCGCGACGTGCGACGGGACCCCGCCGGGAAACGAGAACTGCTTGAAGAGGCGGCGCATGCCGTCCTCGTCCTGCGCGACGTCGGGGTAGACCTCGCTGTACGTTCCCTCGAGCCAGGTGTTCGCGACGAGCGCCGGGCCGCCGTGCCCCGGCCCGGCGATATAGAGCATCGGCAGATCGTGCGCCTTGATGATGCGATTCAGGTGCACGTAGATGAAGTTGAGGCCGGGCGTGGTGCCCCAATGGCCGAGCAGCCGCGGCTTGACGTGCGACGACCGCAGCGGCTTCCGCAGCAGCGGATTGTCGTAGAGATAGATCTGCCCGACCGAGAGGTAGTTCGCGGCGCGCCAGTACGCGTCGATGCGCTCGAGGAGGACGGGGGAAAGCGGCGCGCGCGGCGCGCGCCGCCGACGGGCCACGGACGCCACCTACGACTGCGCGGCCGCGCCCTTGCGGGCCGCCTCCGGCGCGGCGTGGACGCGGCGCACGATCTCGCGCGTGAACGCCGGCAGATCCGCCGGATCGCGGGCGGTGATCAGGTTGTCGTCGACCACGACCTCCCGGTCCTCGTAGTTCGCGCCGGCCCGCCGCAGCTCCTTGGCGACCCCCTTGTAGCTCGTCAGCGTGCGGCCGCGCACGACGCCCGCGGCGGCGAGGATCTGCGGGCCGTGGCAGATCGCCGCGACCGGCTTCTCCGCCGCGACGAACCCGCGCGCGACCTCGAGCACGCGCTCGTCGGCGCGCAGCGTCGCCGGCGCCTTGCCGCCGGGCAGGACCAGCATGTCGTAGTCGGCGGCGCTCACCTCGTCGATGCCGCGGTTCGCTTCGATCACGTAGCCGCGCTTGCCCTTGAGCGGACGCCGCTCCAGCGAGGCGACGTCGACCTCGACGCGCTCCTCGCGCAGGCGGTAGAGGGGAAAGAGCAGCTCGGTGTCCTCGAACTTGTCGGCGCTGATCATCAGGACGCGCATGGCGGGATCTCCTCGGAATGGAATCGGCCGCGCAGCCGCGCTCGCGCGCAGCCGGCGAAGGGAAGGGGTCGCGGCCGCACGCGGCGAACGCGCCCGTGCGATAGACCTCCAAATTCCAGCCGCGTTCGCGCGCTGCGCGCGGGGGGGCGCCGTACGGATGCGCCCGGACCGCTCAGAACGCGTAGCCCAGCCCGAGGATCCAGGTCGAGTCGGTGCGGCTGCGGCCCGGCGCCGGATCGCTCTCCCAGTCGAGGTTGAGCTGCGCGGTCAGGTTGAGCCCGTTCGCGACCGGGATCCGCAGGCCGGTCTTGGTGCGCACGACGACGTCGCGCGAGTCGCTGAGGTTCCGGAAGCCGTCCTGCTCGTGGAACACCTGCGCCCGCCGCTCCCACAGCCATTGCGAGTAGCGCAGGCCCCAGCCCAGGGCGGGCGAGTCCTCGTTCGCGGCCATGATCCGCTCGACGATGACGTAGTCGAGGCCGCCCTGCAGCGACAGGCTCGTGTCCGCGGTGTCGATGAACTGATAACCGTAGCCGCCGCCCATCGTCCAGCGCCGGTCGATGTCGCGAAACCGGTCGTGCTCGACGGAGGCGCGGGCGTAGAGGAACTCCCGGGGACGGATGAACCAGTCGTGATCGCCGTTCGCGAGCCAGTTCGACGCCGTGCGCGCGCCGCGGTCGGAGGCGTACGTGCCGTTGGCGCCGAGCGAGAAGCGCCGCTCGCGCGAGCGGCCGCGCAGCTGCGCCTCGCCGTACAGCCGGTCGGTATCGGAGTTGCCGCGCGTGTAGGTCGCGGCGAGCGTGATCGTGCCGCTGTAGTCGAAGCCCTTGCCCGCCTGACCCGGCGTCGGATTGAGAAACGCGACGCGCTCGAGGGGGATCGCGGCGTCCGCGCCGCCGAGCCGCGTCGCCTGCAGCTCGGCGCCGTCCTCGAGCAGCACGGTCGCCGGCGCCTCGGTCACGATCTCGCGCACTTCGGTCCAACGGATCTTCAGCTCGCCGGCGTAGTCGGTGCGCACCCGCAGCGTGTCGCCGGCCTTGCGGACGACGGTGCCGCTGATGCGATCGCCGTTGCGCAGGTACACGACGTCGGCGGCGGCGGGCGACGCCGCCGCGGCGAGCGCGGCGCCGAGCGCGACGAGGAAGTAGCATCGCGTCATGGAATCTCCCGAACGGATCTGTCGAACGAGCGTCCGCGCCGAAGATCGCGGTGCGCTCCGTGAAGTAGACGCCGTTGCGGCGCGGGAGTTCGCGCCGCACCCCGGTACGGCTTCGACCGGCTGCGCTGTCACCGAACCATGAGCCCGAAACCCCGCCGCTTCCCGAAGGTGCGCGCCAGCATCGAGCGGCTGCTCTACGCGGAGCCGCCGCCGGCCGTCAAGGCCGCGATCATGGCGTTCGGCGTCGGGCTGACGATCGTCCTCACCTTCGTGCGCGTCGCGACCGCCGCCCGCTTCACGTTCTCGCTCGTCCTGCTGCTGCCGGCGATGGCGGCGGCGTGGTACCTCGGGCAGCGCTGGGGGCTCGCGATGGCCGCGCTCGCGGTGGCCGCCTGGCTGTTCGCGGATCTCGCGGCGGGCGCAGCGGTGCCCGCCTTCGACGCCTACGTCAACGCCGCCGTCCGCGCGCTCGTCTTCGGCCTGGTCGCGCTCGCCATCGCCCGGTTGCGCGATGCGCACCGCGAGCTCGGCGCGCTCGCCTACCACGATCCGCTGACCGGGCTCGCGAATCGCCGCCTGTTCGCGATGATCCTCGAGCAGGAGCGGCGGCGCGCGCGGCGCTATCGCCAGCCGATCAGCGTCGCGTATCTCGACCTCGACGACTTCAAGCCGGTGAACGACCGCTACGGGCATCTCGCCGGCGACCAGGTGCTGGTGGCGGTCGCGCAATCGCTGCGGCAGGCGCTGCGCGAGGTGGATTTCGCCGCGCGCCTCGGCGGAGACGAGTTCGCGATCCTGCTTCCCGACTGCGGCGTCGAGCCGGCGCGCACGGTCGTCGCCAAGCTCCGCGCCGCCTGGCAGCACCTGCCCGCCTGCGGCGACTACGGGGTCGGCGTGAGCGTCGGCGTGGCCACGTTCGAGGCGGCCCCGCGGTCGGTGGACGAGATGCTCGCCGCCGCGGACCGGCTCGCGTACGCGGCGAAGCGCGCCGGCAAGGACGCGACCCGGCACGAGCTGGTGACGGTCGGGGCGGACAGCGCGGCGCGCCCCTAGAGCGGCCGGCGGGTCAGGTCGACGCCGGCGGCGGGCGCTCCTGCGCTTTCCCCTCGATCCGGTGGTCGAGCTCGCCGATGTACGCGGCGAGCGTGTTGCCCGCCTGGTCGACCGCCGTGCGCATGTTGCGCTCGAGCTCCTCGAGCCGCGCGAGCACGCTCGCGCGCGCGGCCTCGCTCTCGGTCGCGAGCCGCGCGAGCTCGGCCTCCAGGTAGCCGCGCAGCTCGGTGAAGCGCGAGGCCTCGGCCTGGTCGGCGAGCCCCCGGCTCGCCTGCAGCTCGCGCGCGTGCCGCCGGGCCTCGAGCAGCACCGAGGTCTGGAGATACACCACGAACGCGAGGAACACGAGCGCGAGGAGCGCGGTCAGCCCCAGCATGATGAGGCCGAGCGGGGCGTGCGCCTCGGCGAAGCCGAGGGACAGCGTCGTCGGCGCCGTGAACGCCTCCCAGTTGAGCGCGGCAAAGACGGCGATCGCCGCCGCCACGAGCAGCACGGCCAGTGTGCGCAGGTTCATCTTCGGCCTCCTCCGGTCAGTCGAGTCTCCGCCCGCTCGCCGCGTCGAAGAGATGCACGGCGTCGGCGGCGAAAGTGAAGCCGCCGCGCGCGCCGGGCGCCAGGCGTTCGCCCGGGGCGAGCTTGCCTTGCAGCCGGTTGCCGCGCAAGCCGCCGATGATCCAGGTGTCGGCGCCCGCCGGCTCGACCAGCGCGACCTCGAGCGGCTGCGCGCCCGGCCGGGCCGTCGCGTGGACCTCGACCTGCTGCGGGCGCAGGCCCACGGTCACCGCGTCCGGGTCGCGGCCGGCGAGCCGCGCGGCGAGCGCCGCATGCCCGGCGAGCGCGGTCGCCGGGACGAGGTTCATCGGCGGGCTGCCGACGAAGCGCGCGACGAACGTGTCCGCCGGTCGCGCGTACAGCTCGCCCGGAGGGTCGCACTGCTGGATCCGTCCGTCCTTGAGGACCGCCACGCGGTCCGAGAGCGCGAGCGCCTCCTCCTGGTCGTGCGTGACGTACAGCGTCGTGATCGCGTGCGCCTGATGGACGCGCTTGATCTCCTCGCGGATCTCGAGCCGCAGCGCGGCGTCGAGGTTGGAGAGCGGCTCGTCCATGAGGAACGCCGCCGGCCGGCGGATGAGCGCGCGGCCGAGCGCGACGCGCTGGCGCTGGCCGCCCGAGAGCTCGCGCGGCCGCTTCCCGAGCAGCGGGCCCAGCCCGAGCGTCGCGGCCACGCGCTCGACCTCGGCGCGGAGCTCACCGCCGGTGACGCCGCGATTGCGCAGCGGAAAGGCGAGGTTGCCGGCGACGTCGAGGTGCGGGTAGAGCGCGTAGCTCTGGAACACCATCGCCACGTCGCGGCGCTGCGGCGGCGCGTCGGTGACGTCGCGCCCGCCGATCCAGACGCGGCCGCTCGACGGCGGCTCGACGCCGGCCACGATGTGGAGCAGCGTCGACTTGCCGCAGCCGCTCGGGCCGAGGAAGGTGAAGAGCTCGCCGTCCGCGATCGCGAGCGAAAGCTCCTCGGCCACGGCGAGCGCGCCGAAGCGCTTGCTCAATCGCTCGAGACGGACTTCGGCCATCGCCGCCCTAGCCCTTGACCGCGCCCGCGGTGAGTCCCTCGAGCACCCGCCGCTGGAAGGCGATCGCGAGCAGCACCACCGGCGCGGTCGCGACCACCGCGCCGGCGGCGATCTCCCCCCACGGCACCTCGTGCAGCCCGGGAAACAGCGCGATCCCGACCGGCACGGTGCGGGCCGCGACGCTCGAAGTGAGCGTCAGGGCGTACATGAACTCGTTCCAGGCGAGGATGAACACCAGCAGGCCGGTCGCGGTGAGGCCGGGCACGGCGAGCGGGAGCATCACCTTGGCGAACGCGCCCGCGGCGGAGCAGCCGTCGACCCGCGCCGCGACGTAGAGCTCGTCCGGGATGCCGCGGAAGAACTGCGTCATCAGCCACACCGCGAGGGGCAGCGCGAAGGCGGTGTAGACGAGGACGAGCCCGGCGAGCGCGTCGCGCAGGCCCGCCGCGCCGACCATCAGGAACAGCGGGCTCACCGTCGCGATCGGCGGCAGCATCGACATCGCGACCACGCCGGCGAGCACCGCCGAGCGGCCCGGCGGGCGGAGCTTCGCGAGCGCGAAGCCGGCGAGCGCGCCGAGCGCGAGCGCGAGGACCGCCGTGCCGGCGGCGACGACGACGCTGTTCAGGATGAGCCGTCCGAACGGGTGGCCGGCGAAGATCGCTTCGTAGTGCGCGAGCGTGAGCGCCGCGGGCAGGAGCGGCGGCAGCCGCTCGAGCTCCGCCTGCGGCTTGAGCGAGGTGAGCACCTGCCATGCGAAGGGCGCGACCGACCACGCGCAGGCGGCGGCGAGCCCGAGCCAGACCAGGGCGCGCTTCACTCGGCGCCTCCGCGCAGCGCGCGCGCATAGGCCGCGGCCGCGACCGCGGTCACCGCGAGCACCACCACCGCCAGCGCCGAGCCGTAGCCGAAGTCGAGCGTCTGGAAGAGGATTTTGTAGGCGTAGATCGAAAGCGTCTCGGTCCCGTTCGCCGGCCCGCCGCCGGTGAGCACGTAGATCGCATCGAAGACGCGCAGCGCGTCGATCGTGCGGAAGACGACCGCGACCAGCATGACCGGGAGGAGCAGCGGCAGCGTGACGCGCCGGAACGTGGTCCACGGGCCGGCGCCGTCCACCGCGGCCGCGCGATAGAGGTCGCGCGGGATGCCCTGCAGCGCGGCGAGCAGCAGCAGCGCGACGAACGGCGTCGCCTTCCACACGTCCATCGCGATCGCCGCGTGCAGCGCGAGGAGCGGGTCGCCGAGCCAGTTGATCCGCGCGCCGGCGAGGTAGTTGAGCACGCCGAGCTCGGCGTTGTAGATCCACTCCCACATCCGCGCCGAGACGACGGTGGGCACCGCCCACGGCAGCAGCATCACGCCGTACGCCGCCGCGCGCAGGCGCCCCGCCCGCGCGAGGAGCAGCGCGATCGCGAGGCCGAGCAGGAGCTCGAGCGCGACCGAGACCACGGTGAAGTAGAGCGTGTTGCCGAGCGCGTTCCAGAAGCGCGCGTCCGCGGCGAGCCGGGCGTAGTTCCCGAGCCCGGCGAAGGTCGGCGGCCGGAACACCGTGCGGTCGTGGAGGCTCAGCCAGACGACATACAGCATCGGCACCGCCGCCACCACCACCAGCACGAGCCCGGCGGGCGCCACGAGCGGCCAGGCCTCGCGGTGCGCGCGCGCCCGGCTCATCGCCGCTCCAGCTCGCGGTGCGCGCGGTCGATCGCGCGCACCGCCGCCGCGGGCGCGCGCTCGCCGGTGAGCACGCCGCTCAGCTCCGACTGCAGCACCTGCGACAGCGCGACGTAATGCGGCGACACCGGTCGCGGGCGCGCGGTCTCGAAGATCTCGCGCAGGGACGCGAGGAAGGGTTGCGCCCGGGCGAGCGCGGGATCGCGGTAGAGCGAGCGCCGCGGCGGGGCGTAGCCGTAGGCGAGGGCGAGCGCTTTCTGCGCGCGCGCCGAAGCGAGGAACGCGGCGACACGCGCGGCGGCCGCGGGACGCGCCGAGTGGACGTTGACGCCGAGCTGCCAGCCGCCGAGCGTGGCCGCGGCCGGCTGTCCCGGGGCGTGGGGGAGGGCGGCGACGCCGATCTTGCCCTGCACCGGCGAGCCGTCGCGCGCGAGGAGCTGCCAGGCGTACGGCCAGTTGCGCAGGAACAGCGCGCGCCCCTGGCCGAAGATGACGCGCGCGGGCTCCTCGGTGAGCGTGGTGACGAACGGCGGCGCGACGCCGTCGATGACGAGCGCGCGCATGAAGGCGAGCCCGCGCAGGCTCGCGTCGCGCGCGGCGTCGCTCGCCGGGAGGTCGCCGCCCTGGCCGCGGACGAACTCCAGGGCGTTGCACACCAGCCCTTCGTACTGCTTGCCTTGCCAGACGAAACCGTAGAGCCCGGGCTCGCGCCCGGTCACGACCCGCGCGGCGTCGACGAGCGCCTGCCAGGTGGCGGGCGGCGCGAGGCCGTGCTTGTCGAGGAGGTCCTTGCGGTAGTAGAGGAGGCCGGCGTCGACGAACCAGGGGAGCGCGTAGATGCGCCGGTTCCACGTCACGGCCGCGAGCGGCCCGGGGAAGAGATCCTCCCGGTCGGCGTCCGGGACGAGCGCGGTCAGGTCGACGAGCCAGCCCGCGCGCGCGAACTCCGCCACCCAGATGACGTCGAGCGCGAAGACGTCGAACTCGCGCGAGCCCGCCTGCAGGTTGATGGCGTAGAAGAGGTGCTGCTCGTCGCTCGCGGAGGGGAGCGTCTCGCTGCGCACCCGGATGCCGCTCTCCCGCTCGAACTCCGCGAAGAGCCGCTCGAGCGCGGCCGGGTCGCCGAAGAGCTTCGGATGGCGGAAGACGACGACCTCGTGCCCGGTCGAGACCTCGCGCGGGCCGCAGCCGGCGAGGAGCGCGCCGAGGCAGAGCGCCGCGAGCGCATGCACCACCCCGGACCGCACCCGCGGTCCGACCCATTCGGCGCGTCGCATCCCGATCCCCCGGTGCCGTCCCAACGCTCGTCGGCGAAGCACGGAGGATCTTAGCGATGTCGTCCCGCGCGCGTCTTGCCGGAAGGCGCGCGGGCGCACCGCTGCTAGCGGGGCGTCCGGTATGCCCGGCCGCGGTCCGCCGCGCGGGAGGTCAGTGCTTCCGGGAGCTGAGCGCGACGCCGACGGCGATGCCGATCGCGATCGCCGCGCCGACGCTGATGCCGGTGACCTGCCACGGATGCGCCTGCGCGTAGCGGGCCGCTTCCTGGGCGGCGGCGCGCGTGCGCCGCAGCGCCTCGCGCTCGAAATCGGTCAGCCGCTCCTTCGCCCGCTCGACGCGCGAGACCACCGCGCCGCGCGCGTCGCCGAGCTGGTCGCCGCTCGCCTCGAGCAGCCCTTCGGCGTCGGCGATCACGCGCTTCATCTGCCTCACCACTCGCTCCATGCCGACCTCCATCGCACCTCCTTCCGATTCGTCGCAAGTGACCGCCGCCGCGGTGCGAAACGAAGCGCCCGCGGGTTCCACGGTCTCACGGAAAATTCAAGGAATTGGCGCGCCCTGCGGCGCCAGGCCCATCTTTGCAGACCACGCCGCGAGCGGTTGGTTCCGCTGGCCACACGGCGCGTCCCGCGCTAGTCTCGTTCCATGACGCTGCATCCGCGCGCCGGCAAACCCGTCCCGCCCGAGCTCGTGATCGACGTCGCGGCGCTCGAGCGCGCGTTCTACGCGCGCCGTCCCGATCCGGCGCAGCCGGCCGAGCGCGTCGCGTTCGGCACGAGCGGGCACCGCGGGAGCGCGCTCGAGACGAGCTTCAACGAGGCGCACATCCACGCGATCGCCCAGGCGATCGCCGAGCATCGCCGCGCGGCCGGGATCGACGGGCCGCTGCTCATGGGCAAGGACACCCACGCGCTGTCGCGGCCGGCGGAGCGCGCCGCGCTCGAGGCGCTCGCTGCGAACGGGGTGCGGGTGCGGATCGCGCGCGACGACGGCTACACGCCGACGCCGGTGGTCTCGCACGCGATCCTCGCGTGGAATCGCGGCCGCACGCGCGGCCTCGCCGACGGCGTCGTGGTGACGCCGTCCCACAACCCGCCCGCCGACGGCGGCTTCAAGTACAACCCGCCGCACGGCGGGCCGGCCGACACCGACGTCACCGCGTGGATCGAGCGGCGCGCGAACGAGCTGCTCGCCGACGGCAACCGCGGCGTGCGCCGCGTGCCGCTCGAGCAGGCGCTCGCGGCGGCGACCACCGAGCGGCACGACTTCGTGACCCCTTACGTCGCCGACCTCGAGCGGGCGATCGACCTCGATGCGATTCGCCGCGCCGGTCTCAAGCTCGGCGTCGATCCGCTCGGCGGCGCCGCGGTCGGGTTCTGGCAGCCGATCGCCGCGCGCTACGGGCTCGCGATCGAGGTCGTGAACCCGGCGGTCGATCCGACGTTCCGCTTCATGACGCTCGACCACGACGGCAAGATCCGCATGGACTGCTCGAGCCCGCACGCCATGGCACGGCTCGTCGAGCTGAAGGACCGGTTCGACGTGGCGTGGGGCAACGACCCGGACGTCGACCGCCACGGGATCGTCACGCGCTCGGCGGGGCTGCTCAACCCCAATCACTATCTCGCGGTCGCGATCGATTACCTCCTCGCCCACCGGCCGGAGTGGCCGCGCGACGCCGCGGTCGGCAAGACCCTCGTCTCCTCGAGCCTGATCGATCGGGTCGTCGCGGCCGCGGAACGCCGGCTCGCCGAGATGCCGGTCGGCTTCAAGTGGTTCGCGTCCGGCCTCGCCGATGCGTCGCTCGTCTTCGGGGGCGAGGAGAGCGCCGGCGCGAGCTTCCTCGCGCGCGACGGCACGCCCTGGGCGACCGACAAGGACGGGATCCTGCTCGGGCTGCTCGCCGCGGAGATCGCGGCGGTGACCGGCGCGGACCCGGGCGCGCGCTACCGCGAGCTCACCGCGCAGTTCGGCGCGCCGTGCTACGTGCGGATCGACGCGCCCGCGACGCCGGAGCAGAAGGCGCGGCTGAAGGAGCTCTCGCCCGGGCACGTGACGGCGAGCGCGCTCGCCGGCGACCCGATCCTGGCGCGGCTCACGCGCGCGCCGGCGAACGACGCCCCGATCGGCGGCCTGAAGGTGGTCACCGCGGGCGGCTGGTTCGCCGCGCGGCCGTCGGGCACCGAGGACGTCTACAAGCTCTACGCCGAGAGCTTCCGCAGCGCGGCGCATCTCGACGCGATCGTGCGCGAGGCGCAGGCGATCGTCGCGGCGGCGCTCGGCTGACCAAGGAGGGTCTCGATGAGGAATCTCTTTATCGCGCTGCTGCTGGGGATCATCATCGGCGCGGGTGGGCTGTGGTACCTGCAGCAGGAGCGCGGCGCGACGCTCGTGCGCGAAGCCGAGCAGACCGCCGCCAAGGGTCAGAAGGCGGTCGCCGATGCCGCAGCGGACGTCAAGCGTTCGGTCGCGGCCAAGCTCGAGGCGCTGGAGCTCCGCGCCCAGGACATCCGCGAGGAGCTCGAGCGCGGCGGCAAGATCGTGCGCCGCAAGGCGCGCGACCTCGGCGACACGGTATCGGACGCCGCCGCCGACACCGCGATCACCGCCGAGATCAAGGCGAAGCTCGCGATCGACCCCGACCTCTCGGCCGCCACCGTCTCGGTCAACACGACCAACGGCCGGGTCACGCTCGCGGGCACGGTGTCGTCGCCCGAGGCGATCGGCAGGGCGGTGCTGCTCGCGCTCGAGACCAAAGGCGTGCGCGAAGTGATGTCGACGCTGCAGGTGAAGTGACCCGCGCGCGGCGCGCCGCGCCGCTCGGACGGCCTACTCGGACGGCGGGAGCTTGAGCTCGCGCATCAGGTCGCGGGCGTGCTGCACCGGCACCCCGAAGTTCGACCCGCCGAACTCGGGCAGGATCGCCCGGTTGATCGCGATCACCTCGCCCTTCAGGCTCAGCACCGGCCCGCCGCTGCCGCCCTGCGTCGTCTCGGCGTCGTAGACGATGGCCTCGTCCGAGACCTGGCTCACGATGCCGCGGCTCGCGAGCGGCCGGATCAGGTTCGCCTGCGACAGCGCGCGCGCGACGCCCCAGATGTCGAGGTTCGGGCGGCCCGAGAGCTCCTTCACGAAACGATCCCCGGCGCGCGCGAGCAGCGCCCGGATGCCGGCCGGGTAGCCGAGCACGATCACGTCCTCGCCGGCGCGGGGCGCGGCGTCGGCGAGCTTGAGCGGCTGGCGGCTGCGGGCGGTCTCGCCGCAGCTCAGCACCGCGACGTCGAACCGGTCGCTTGCGCCCACCAGCGTGACGGCGAACGGTTCCGGCGCATCCGACACGTAGCCGATCATCCTGCGCATGACCGGCTTCAGGCCGAGGGCCACCATGCCGGAGAGCGTGTCCTGGTCCTCCCAGGGCACGGCGACGTGGCGGTTGGTGAGCATCAGCCCGTCCCGGTGCACGATGAACGCCGTCCCCGAGAAATTGACCTCGACCGGCGGCCCGTTGCCGGTCAGCGTGACCATCGGTTGCCCGTTCGGCAGCCGGAGCGGCGCTCCCGCCTCGCCGACGACCAGACGCAGGGGTCGCCCGGTGTCGGGATCGTTGAACCCGTAGCCGCCCTGGATGTACACGATCGACGGCGAGAGCGCGGCGATCACCGTTCCGACGGCGGCCGAGCGGGCTTCCAGCGCGGCGATGCGCTCGTCGGTGGCGACGAAATCGTCGCGGCGGAGCGCCTCGCTCTCGACCCGGCGGAGCAGCTCGGCGAGCCCCGCGACGCGCTCCTGCTCCTGGGCGAGACGCTGCTCGAGGTCGCGCGCTTGCATGAACTGGAAGACGACGGCGCCGGCGAGCAGCGCGAGCGCCACGCTGACCGCCCCGCGGAACCGCCAGGAGGTCTGCGTCGAGAGATCCCGGACCATCCCGGTGAGCAGCCCGGGGAGCTTCTGCCAGAACGGCCGACCGTCCCGACGCGCGCAGTCCACGCAATCGGCGACCGCCTCGGCGAGCGATTTGTACGGGCTCACCCCGGGCGGATAGAGCCGAAAGCGCAGCACCGGCCCGTTCTCGATCTCGATCAGATCGTCGGACTCGAGCACGCGCGCGCCTCTCCGGTCGCCGTTGATCCAGACGGGCCGATCTGATTCCACGACCAGCTCGAAGCTCGCGCCGGAAGGATGCAGCGTGGCGATGCGCGCTCCCGTGCCGGGGGGCTCGTCCGGTCCGACGATCGCGACGCCGCCGGCGGCGGCCGGGTTGACGCGGAGCGTGTCGCGAGACAGCCGCTGGGTCCGGCCGCGCCGCGGCCCCGACAGATGGACCATCACGGCGGTCGGCGGGCGTTCGCGGTCGGAAGCGGGGGCGGCGGTGCTCATCGTCGTGCAGGCGAACGGAACGATCGTGTCATTATCGGGGAAAGAACATCACCGGGCGCCCAACGGCCGGTCATTGCCCGGTTGCAGGCGCGTCGGCGGGCACGGTCTCCGCCCAGCGGACCGATTTCGGGTCGAAGCCGTCCTCGACGCGCGGCTTGACGACGCGGAAGTAGGGCGAGATGTCGAAATCGCGCGGCGTGAACAGGCTGTGATGGCGGGCGCGCAGCACTTCGTCGATGAACCGGGCGCGCCCGGGACGGTCGGCGGGCCGGTACTCGACGTAGGGCAGGATCGGGTAGCGCACCGACTGGAACGCCTGCGCGATGAGCGTCGAGCAGATGGCGCGGGTCGGCTCGCCGCTGCCGAGCTCGAGCAGGTGGCGCCTCGCCCGCGCCGGCACCGGCGGCGTCGGGATCAGGTAGCGGACCAGGTCGACCAGGTTCTTCAGGTCGTACTGCTGACCGATGCGGGCGATGGCGAAATCCAGGACCCGGTGGATCTCCTCCTGGGTCAGGCCGACCGGACGGCAGATTCGAGTGTGGAAATCGGCGTACATCGAGAGCGGCACCGCGCGCACCCCCGCCAGCACGTCGGCCTCGACCAGGACCAGCATCTCGCCGGCGTTGTCGATGTGCCCGAGCCGGGCGCCGACGTACAGGGCCGCGTGCGACCAGGTCGACTGCGTCAGGTACTTGATCGCGATGCTGACGCGGGTGTCGCCTTCGATGAGCAGCACGTCGCCGGGCCGCAGCGCCGCGCGCAGCGCGTCCGGGCTGGTCGTCGCCGGCGGCGAGTAGTCCTTCAGCGGCTTCGCGAGGTGGCGCGCGAGGAGCCTGCCGACCACGCGCAAGACCCGATCTGCGAGCATCGCCGCGTTCCCCGTCCTCTCCGCCGATTTCGCGCCGGCTACTCTACAGGAGGCGGCGCGCGCCGGGCCGGTGGCCGGTGGTTAACCCGCTGACGGCACGTGGGTTTCGCGTTGGCGGCGAACGAAAGACCGAATCCGGAATCCAATGAGGTTCGACGGCGCCGCGGGAATCCGCCCGCCGTCCCCGGGAAGGGCGAACCTCAACCGCGCGGTCCGACGTCGCGGACCCCGGTCAATCCAATGACAACACGGAGGCAGCATGAGCGGACGCCACAGCAACGCCGAGATCGTCTACGTGATCAGCGACTGCCGGCTGATCGACTCGGAATCGTACGAGCGCCTGTACTGGAGGCGGGACGGCAGGGGACTCGCGCGTGGGTACTACGTCGTGAGACGCCCGGCGGGCGCGGGCGGCACCCGATACAGCGAGGACGTGGAGTTCGAGGGGCCGTTCGCGCGGCGTGAGGACGCCGTCGCGGCGCTCACCGACGAGGGGTCGGGCGAGGACACGGCGCTGCGCGGCGCCACGGCGGACCGGTCTTCCGCCTCCAGGCGGCCGCAGGAACTCCGCTAACGCCCGCGCGCCGCCGGCCGGGCGAGCGGTGGCTCCGCCGCGGCCGGGGCGTCCAGCGGCGCGAGCAGCTCCGCCACTTCCTCGAGCGCGCGCAGGATCTCCGCCTTGCGCGCCTCGCCCAGCGCGGCGAAGCGCGCGGCGAACCGCTCGTCGAGGAACGGCGGGGCGGCCGCGAGGATGCGCGCCCCGCGCTCGGTGAGCTGCGAGTGGACCACCCGGCGGTCGGCGGTATTCCGATAGCGCAGCACGAGCCCGGCCTCCTCGAGGTTGTCGAGGATCGTCGTCACCGTGGCCGGGCTCAAGCTCACCGCGGCCGACAGGCGCCCGGTCGTGACCTTGCCGAGGGCATGGATCGCGCGCAGCATCGCGAGTTGCGGCAGCGTGATTCCGGCGATTCTCTCCACGTACTTCGAGTGACGATCGACCCCATGGACGATGCGGCGGATCGCCGCGAACAGGCGGGCGTCGCTGTCGGCCATGATTCATTTTGACATCAAAACGTTCCGGGTGTAAAATTACGGGTTCGAACAATTAATTAACTCATTGATTTATGTGCGGAATATCAGGGGAGATGACCTTCGACGGCGCGCCGGTGGCCACGGCTGCGGTGCAGGCGATGACCGACGCCATGGCCGCCCGCGGGCCCGATGCCGCCGGCCTCGTGGCGCGCGGCGCGGTCGGCTTCGGCCATCGGCGGCTGAAGATCATCGACCTCAGCGAGCGCGCCGAGCAGCCGATGACCGACGCGGCCCTGGGGCTCACGCTGGTGTTCAACGGCTGCATCTACAACTACCGCGAGCTCCGCAAGGAGCTCGCGGGGCGCGGCTACACCTTCTTCTCCGACGGCGACACCGAGGTCGTGCTCAAGGCGTATCACGCCTGGCGCGAGCGCTGCGCCGAGCGGTTCCACGGCATGTTCGCGTTCGCGGTGTTCGAGCGCGACACCGGCCGGGTCGTGCTCGCGCGCGACCGGCTCGGCATCAAGCCGCTCTACCTCGCCGCGACGCCGCGGCGGCTGCGGTTCGCCTCGACGCTGCCGGCGCTGCTCGCCGCGGGGGACGTCGACACGGCGATCGACCCGGTCGCGCTGAACCACTACATGTCGTTCCATGCGGTGGTGCCGCCGCCGCGCACGATCCTGCGCGGCGTGCGCAAGCTCCCGCCGGCGACGGTGCGCGTGATCGAGCCCGATGGCGCGAGCCGCGACCACACCTACTGGACGCTCGCGTTCGCGCGCGGCCGCGCGGACGAGGAGGCGTCGGCGGAGGCGTGGCGCGACCGGGTCACGGCCGCGCTGCGGACCGCGGTCGAGCGGCGCATGGTCGCGGACGTGCCGGTCGGCGTGCTGCTTTCCGGGGGCGTCGACTCGAGCCTGATCGTCGCGCTGCTCGCCGAGGCCGGGCAGGTCGGGCTCAAGACCTTCTCGATCGGCTTCGAGACGGTGAACGACGAGCCCGGCGACGAGTTCCGCTACTCGGATCTGGTGGCGCAGCGCCACGAGACCGAGCACCACAAGATCTTCATCGAGTCGCGGCGCCTGCTCGACGCGCTCGCGGGCACCATCCGCGCGATGGCCGAGCCGATGGTCTCGTACGACAACGTCGGCTTCTATCTGCTCGCGCGCGAGGTCGCGCGCCACGTGAAGGTGGTGCAGAGCGGCCAGGGCGCCGACGAGGTGTTCGGCGGCTACCACTGGTATCCGCTGCTCGCGGGCTCGCAGGACCCGGTCGCCGACTACGCGCGGGTGTTCATGGACCGCGACCACGCGCGCTACGCCGAGCAGGTCGCCCCGCACCTCGTCGAGCGCGACTACGCGCGCGAGTACGTCGCCGAGGCGATGGGGCGGCCGGGCGCGGCCGATCCGGTCGACCGCGCGCTGCGCCTCGACACCACGGTGATGCTGGTGGACGACCCGGTGAAGCGCGTGGACAACATGACCATGGCCGCGGGGCTGGAGGCGCGCGTGCCGTTCCTCGACCACGAGCTCGTCGAGCTCGCGGCGCGGATTCCGGCGCGGCACAAGCTCCGCGACGGCGGCAAGGGCGTCCTGAAGGACGTCGCCCGCCGGATGCTCCCGCGCGAGATCATCGACCGGCCCAAGGGCTACTTCCCGGTGCCGGCGCTGAAGTACCTCGAGGGACCGTTTCTCGAGCTCGCGCGCGGCGCGCTGACCGCGCCGGCGGCGCGCGCGCGGGGCCTGTTCCGACAGGACTACCTCGAGCGGCTGTTCGCCGATCCGAAAGCCCACATCACGCCGCTGCGCGGCTCGGAGCTGTGGCAGGCGGCGGCCCTCGAGCTGTGGCTGCAGGCGCAAGGAGTGTGACGCGATGAGACCTGCCAAATCGAAAGCCGCCGCCGACGCGCGCCGCACGCGCGAGCAGGGCGCCTACGCGCACCGGATCCGGCGGCTGCGCGAGCAGGCGCTGGTCGCGCCGGTGGCCGGCGACGGCGCGCCGCTCGCGCGCAATGTGATCCTCGACTGCGGCTGGGGGCGGCTGCTGTTCGGCCAGACCTACGACGACCCGGCGGCGCTCGCCGCCGCGCTGTGCGAGGAGGAGGCCGCCCGGCGCGACATCGCGGCCTACGTGCGCGAGCCGCACCTCGTGCTCGCGGCGGCGCCGCAGGAGCTGTTCCTCGATCCCTCGCACACCTATCGGCTCGACCTGACGACCTACCGCCCGTCGCAGCGCCGGCCGCGCGGCTTCGTGGTGCGGCTGCTCGCCGCCGAGGCCGACGCCGAGACGGTGAACCGGATCTACCTGTCGCGCGGAATGGTGCCGACGCCGCCGGGTTTTCTCTTCGCCCATCGCGACAGCCGCACGCTCGTCTACCTCGTCGCCGAGGACGCGACGACGGGCGCCGTGGTCGGCACGGTCACCGGCATCGATCACCGCCGCGCCTTCGGCGATCCCGAAGGCGGCGCTTCGCTCTGGTGCCTCGCCGTCGACCCGCAGGCGACGCGGCCGGGCATCGGCGAGACGCTGGTGCGCCAGCTCGCCGAGTACCTCGCGGCGCGCGGCGCCCAGTATCTCGATCTCTCGGTGCTCCACGACAACGAGCAGGCGATCGAGCTCTACAAGAAGCTCGGCTTCGTGCGCGTGCCGGCGTTCACCGTCAAGCGCAAGAATCCGATCAACGAGAAGCTCTTCGTCGGGCCGCCGCCGGAGCAGGAGCTGAACCCCTACGCGCGGCTCATCGTGGACGAGGCGCGGCGGCGCGGCATCGGCGTCGAGATCATCGACGCCGAGGGCGGGTTCTTCCGTCTCACCTCCGGCGGGCGCTCGATCGTCTGCCGCGAGAGCCTCTCCGAGCTCACGACCGGCGTCGCGATGAGCATCTGCGACGACAAGGCGGTGACCCGCCGGATCGTGGCGCGGGCCGGCGTGTGCGTGCCCGAGCAGCTCGAGGCGGGCGCGCCGGAGGCGCTCGCCGCGTTCCTCGCCCGCCACGGCGCGGTCGTGGTGAAGCCGGCGCGTGGCGAGCAGGGCCGCGGCGTGGCGGTCGGCCTCGAAGACCTCGACCAGATCACGGCGGCGATCGGGCGCGCGCGCTCGCACAGCGAGCGCGTGCTCGTCGAGCAGTGCGTCCAGGGCGAGGACCTGCGGCTCGTCGTGATCGATTTCAAGCTGGTCGCCGCCGCGGTGCGCCGGCCGGCGCGGGTCATCGGCGACGGCCGGACCGCGATCCGCGAGCTGATCGAGCGCCAGAGCCGGCGCCGCGCGGCGGCGACCGGCGGCGAGTCGCGCATTCCGCTCGACGCCGAGACCGAGCGCTGCGTCGCGCGGGCCGGCTACCGCCTCGACGACGTGCCGCCCTCCGGCGCGGAGGTCCAGGTCCGGCGCGCCGCCAACCTGCACACCGGCGGCACGATCCACGACGTCACCGACGAGGTGCATCCGACGCTCGTCGCGGCGGCGATCAAGGCGGCGCGCGCGATCGACATCCCGGTGACCGGGATCGATTTCATCGTGCGCTCGCCGCGCGAGCCCGAGTACTGGTTCATCGAGGCGAACGAGCGGCCCGGGCTCGCCAACCACGAGCCGCAGCCGACCGCGCAGCGGTTCATCGACCTGCTGTTCCCGCTGTCGGTCCCGACGGCGGCGCGGCGCGCAGCGACCTGAGAAGGAGACCTAGGGATGCCACGGCCCGAGATCGATTCCGAGTACCTCGCCCGAGTCCTGAAGCGCCTGCTCGAGACCGCGAGCCCGTCCGGCTACACCGACGCGATCTCGCGCGTGGCCTGCGAGGAGCTCGCCGCGCTCGGGCTGCGCTACGAGCTCACGCGCCGCGGCGCGATCCGCGCGCGGCTCCCGGGCGCGGAGCGCCGGCCGGCGCGCGCGCTGATCGCGCACCTCGACACGCTCGGCGCGCAGGTGAAGAACCTCAAAGCGAACGGCCGCCTGGAGCTGGTGCCGGTCGGTCACTGGTCGGCGCGCTTCGCCGAGGGCGCGCGCTGCACGGTGTTCACCGAGGCGGGCGCCTACCGCGGCACGATCCTGCCGCTCAAGGCCTCCGGCCACGTGTACAACGAGGAGATCGACACCCAGCCGGTCGGCTGGGGGCACATCGAAGTGCGCGTCGACGCGCTGTCGCGCAACGCCGAGGACCTGGCGAAGCTCGGCATCGCGATCGGCGACATGGTGGCGATCGACCCGCACCCCGAGTTCCTCGAGAACGGCTTCGTCGTCTCGCGCCATCTCGACGACAAGGCGGGCTGCGCGATCCTGTTCGCCGCCATGAAGGCGCTCGCCGCCGCGCGCGAGCCGCCGCCGGTCGATTTGTTTTTCCTGTTCTCGATCTCGGAGGAGGTCGGCGTGGGCGCCTCCTCGGTGCTGACGCACGACATCGCCTCGATGGTGACGATCGACAACGGCACCACGGCGCCGGGCCAGGCGAGCGACGAGTTCGGCGTCACGATCGGCATGGCGGACCAGACCGGGCCGTTCGACTACCACCTCACGCGCAAGCTCATCCGCCTGTGCCGCGAGCACGAGATCCCCTACCAGCAGGACGTGTTCCGCTACTACCGCTCGGACAGCGCGTCGGCGCTCGAGGCGGGCGCGGACGTGCGCACGGCGCTGCTCGCGTTCGGCGTCGACGGCTCGCACGGCTACGAGCGCATCCACATCCATTCGCTGCGCTCGCTCGCCGAGCTCGTCGCGGCGTACGCCACCAGCCCGGTCGAGATTCCGCGCGACGCCGAGCCCGCGGGCACGCTCACGGGCTTCACCAAGCAGCCGATGAAGGAGGCGCGCGAGACCCTGCTGACGCCCGAGGGCCCGGTCGAGGAGGAGCAGAAGATCGGGTGATCGGGCGGGATGCCGAGCCTCGCGGAGCGTGAACAGACTGTTTCCCGAGTGGGCGCGAACCGGCGGCCCCGGGCGGGGCGGGCGCGCCTAACAGCTTGATAGCGTGTGGTTTCACGCGCCGCCGGCGACCCGCCGGCGGCGGCCCGCCGGCCGTGGGCGCGCGCGATCGCGCCCCGCGCGGGGAGCGGGAAATCGACTAGATTCGCCGCCGGGCGAACGCACTCCGGCCGCGTGCCGCGGGCGCGCCGACCAAGTGCCAACGACAAGCAGCGGGGGCCGCATGACGACACGCGAGGCTGACGCGGAGATCGTCCACGTGATCAGCGACTGCCGGCTGATCGACGCCGAGTCCTACGAGCGCCTGTACTGGCGGCGCGACGGCAAAGGGCTCGCGCCCGGGTACTACGTCGTGCGCTGGCGCGCCGACGCGACCGGCCACCGGTTCAACGAGGACGCCGAGTTCGAGGGGCCTTTCGCCCGGCGTGAGAACGCGCTCGCAGCCCTCGGCGGCGAAACCCGGGCGATGCGCGGGCGCCCGGGCGCGTCGTAACCGGCGGCCGGCCGCGACCGGGCCGCCATCTCCGCGAGCACGCGCGGAGGTCCGACCGGCGCGCCGCCTCCCACGACCCGACCGAGCGATCGCCCCGACCGCGCGCCCGGCGGCGTGCGCCCGGCGCGCGAGTTGACACTCCGCGCGGCCGATGCCATAACGCGCCGGTCCAGGGGAGGTCCGCATGAACCTCGAGAAGGTCGTCTTCGGGTTCTTCATCATCCTCGCGATGACGCTGAACTTCGGATTCTTCATCGGCGAGCTCACCGACCCGGCCCAGCACGACGTGATGGAGATGTTCGCGGCGATCGTCGTCAACCTGATCGCGACCGTGCTCAAGTTCGGCGACCGCACCCAGGTCGGGGCGATCCACATCGCCTCGAGCCTCGTCGCGGTGCTGCAGCTCGTCGCCGCGGCGATCGTCTGGGCGGTGGCGGTGCACGTCACCGGCGCCGGCCTCACCCCGTCGATCATGGCGAGCATCGTGTCGCTCGCCGGCGGCGCGCTGCTCGCGAACATCGTCTCGGTCGTGCTCCTGGTGATCGAGACCGTCATGCTGCGGCGCTAGCCGTGCTCGGCACTGCGCCCGATTCCGCGCCGCCGCGCGCGCCGGCGGGCGTCGTCCCGACGCGCGCCCTGGACGAGCCGGCGGTCGGCAACGTCGTCCTGCTCTTCCTGCGGCGCATGCGCGCGCCGCTCCTCGTGCTCATCGTCGCCTACGCGGTCGCGCTACTCGGGCTGGTCCTCATCCCGGGCGTCGATCCGGAGGGACGGCCCTGGCGCCTGAGCTTCTTCCATGCGTTCTACCTGCTCACCTACACCGCGACCACGACCGGCTTCGGCGAGCTGCCGTACCCGTACAGCGACGGCCAGCGGATGTGGGTGACCTTCTCCCTCTATCTCACGGTGCTCGCCTGGATCTACGCCGTCGGCAAGATCATCGCGCTCTTCCAGGATCCGGCGTTCCAGCGGGTGTTCGCGGCGACGCGGTTCGCGCGCCGGGTGCGGCAGTTGCGGGAGCCGTTCATCATCGTCTGCGGCTACGGCGAGACCGGGAGCCTGCTCGTCGAGGCGCTCGACCGGCGGCGCATGCGCAGCGTGGTCGTGGACTCGAGCCAGGCGCGCATCAGCGAGGTCGACCTCCGCGGGCACGTCTGGGACGTCCATGCGCTGTGCGCCGACGTCCGGCTGCCGGAGGTCCTCGCCGCGGCCGGGCTGCGCCACGGCGACTGCATCGGGCTCATCGCCGTGACCGACGAAGACGCGACGAACCTCGCCGCCGCGGTGACCGCCAAGCTGCTGCGGCCCGAGCTCCCGGTGCTCGCGCGCTGCGAGTCCGCGCCGACGGCCGCGAACCTCGCCTCGTTCGGCACCGATTACGTGATCAACCCGTTCGAGGTGTTCGCGCGCGAGCTCGGCCTCGCGGTCCACGCGCCGAGCCAGTACGTGCTGCGGGAGTGGCTGACCGCGGTGCCGGGCACGCCGCTCGACGAGCCGCCGCGACCGCCGCGCGGCCTGTGGGTCGTCTGCGGCTACGGGCGGTTCGGGCGCGCGGTGGCCGCCGAGCTCGAGCGCGAGGGCAATCGGCTCGCGGTCATCGAGCCGGACCCGCGCAACGCCGAGCGGCCGGGCACGGTGCTCGGCAGCGGCACCGAGGCGTCGACGCTGGAGCAGGCCGGCATCCGCGAGGCGGTCGGCATCGTCGCCGGCACGCCCGACGACGTCAGCAACTTCTCGATCGGGATGACCGCGCGCGAGCTCAAATCGAGCGTGTTCATCGTGATGCGCAAGAACCGGCGGCAGAACGACATCCTCTTCGAGGCGTTCCGCCCGGGCTTCGTGATGCAGCCGGCGCAGGTCATCGCGACCGAGTGTCTCCCGATCCTCACGAGCCCCCGCCTCGCGCGGTTCCTGGCCGCGGCCGAGCGCAAGGGCGACGCGTGGGCGAACGAGCTGGCGAGCCGGATCGCCGGCGTGAGCGACACCGCGCCGGAGCTCTGGAGCGTCCGCCTGACGCCGACCACGGCCCCCGCCGCATGGCGCGAGGCCGCAGCCGACGCGCTGCGACTCGAGCATCTGCTCGCCGACCCCGCGGACCGCACCCGGCGGCTCGCCGCGATCGCGCTGCTGCTCGAGCGCGACGGGCGCGACGCGCTGCTCCCGGAAGAGGCGACCGCCCTCGAGGGCGGGGACGCGGTGCTGTTCTGCGGGACCGGGGACGCCCGCTCCCGGCAGTCGTTCGCGGTGAACAGCCGCAACGCGATGCACTACATGGCCACCGGCGAGGCGACGCCGGGCGTGCTGTGGGCGTGGTTCACGCGCCGTCGGGCGCGCGCGCGTCAGGCCGAGCGCGGTTCCGCGGCGAGCAGCCGCTCGATCTCGGCCTGATTCGGGCCCTCGAACGGCGGCGCCGCGCGCGCCGCCGCGAGATCCCGCAGCAGCCCCTCGGTCATGCCGTTCGCCGGGGGCAGGTGGCTCCCCAGCACCACGCCGGCGTCGAGCCTGCGCACGGTGTCGAGCGCCTTGCCGAACGCGCCGGCATCGACCGAGTGCAGCCACGGCGCGTCGACGGTCGACCACATCACGAGGCCGTCGCGCAGCCGCTCCGGCGGCACCTCGGCGGCGGTCTCGGCCGGCGCGTCGAGCAGCGTGCCGAAGCAATCCGCGCTGAAGAAGATCCGCGCCTTCAGGTCGAAGATCCCGGTGGTCTCCGGAGCGTCGAACACCGGCGGCCGCACGGCGAGCAGCTGGCGATCGCCGATGCTCAGCAGCTCGCCCGGGTTCAGCAGGTGCGCGCGGTCGACCGGGAGCTCGAAGAGCCCGAGCTTCCCCAGGCCGAGGAACGTCGTGACCACGCGCGCGTGCGGCGCCCGCTCGAGGACGGCGGCCAGGTTGCCGAGGTGATCCGGATCGGTATGGGTCAGCCAGATCCAGCGCAGCCGCTCCAGCGCGACGAGCGAACCGAGCGCGCGCAGGAACTCGTCCCGCAGCGCCGCGAGCCCGGTGTCGACGAGCACCGGCTGCGGCCCGCCGATCAGGTATGCGTTGACGGGCAGCACCCCGAAAGCGGGGACCGGGAGGTACGACGGGAGCGCATCGACATCGGGCGCCACCTTGCGCGGCGCGAGCATCGTCGGCCGGTTCATGATTCTCTCCTTTCGCGCGGGAGCGCGGGGCCCGGGCGGACCCCGCGGGGGTGCTCAGAGCACCGACTTCTCGAGCTGCGCCTCGGCGTGGTTCCAATGGACGATCCGGTCGAGGAACGCCTTGACGTAGTCGAGCCGCTGGTTCTGGTAGTCGAGGTAGTAGGCGTGCTCCCAGACGTCGCACGCGAGCAGCGGCAGCATGCCGTGCACGATCGGGTTCTCGGCGTTCGGCGTGCGCACGACCGCGAGCCGCCCCTGGTGCAGGACGAGCCACACCCAGCCGCTGCCGAACTGCGCGACCGCGGCCTCGAGGAAGCGCTTGCGAAAGCCGTCGAACCCGCCGAAGCCCTCGCGGATCTTCGTCGCGAGCGCGCCGCGCGGGCCGCCGCCGCCGAGCGGCGTCATGCTTTCCCAGAAGAAGGCGTGGCTCCACGCCTGGGCGGCGTTGTTGAACACCGCCTGCTGCTGCGGATCGCCGGCGGTGAGGCGCATGATCTCGAGGAGATCGAGCTTCGCGAACGGGGTGCCGTCGACGAGCGCGTTGAGCGTCGCCACGTAATCGGCGTGATGGCGGCCGTAGTGGAACGACATCGTCCGCCGCGACACGACCGGTTCGAGCGCGTCGAGCGCGTAGCGCAGCTTCGGTAGCTCAAAGCCCATCCAGCATCTCCTGTCCGGTGGCCCCGGGAGGGGCAGCGCCTGTTGCGCGGCGCGGCGCGCAACGCGGAGGCGCGCAAACGCGCTGTCGGCGGCACCCGACAGCGCGGAAGAATTCGCCCTTGGCCCGCGTGCGCGACCCGCTCGCGCCGGGGCCGGTGAAACGTTCGGGGGTTCGACCCGGGGGGTCGGGGACGAGTTCAATGCAATGCGGGCGGAAGTACGCGCTCGGGCGCGGTCCAACCCCGCACCCGCCTGCGCAACCACCGTACGTAGTCCGCCGGCACTAGCAGCGTCACGTCCCGCAGCGTCACGTCCCGCAGCGTCACGTCCCGCAGCGTCACGTCCCGAAGAGCAGGGCGGCGAGCCAGAAGTAGAGCACGAGCGCGAGCACGCTCTCGAGGCCGATGTTCGCGATGCCGTGCCGCTCGCGGCGAGCGCGAGCACACCTCTCGTCGGCGCAAGGTGGTAGGCGGCGAATCCGGCAGGCGCGTCGATCCCGCACCGCGCGCCCGGTGCGCGGGCGAATTGCCGCGGTCGCCGCGAAACCGTAGGCTTGGGCCGGGAGAGGGCGCATGGAGCTCGTCCAGATCGCACGCCGGTTGCGCACCGAGGTGGCCGCGCTGCGGTTCGCGTCGCCGGTGGCCTGCGTGTACGACCCGCTCGAATACGCGTGGGCGCCGCACCGCGAATACCTCGAGCGGTACGGCGCCGGCCATCCGCGCGTGCTCCTGGTCGGCATGAACCCCGGCCCGTTCGGCATGGTCCAGACCGGCGTCCCGTTCGGCGACGTGGCGATGGTACGCGACTGGCTCAAGATCGAGGCGCCGGTCGGACGGCCGCGGCGCGCGCATCCGAAGCGGCCGGTCGCGGGATTCGCCTGTGCCCGGCGCGAGGTGAGCGGGCAGCGGCTGTGGGGGTGGGCGCAGGCGACCTTCGGGACGCCGGAGCGGTTCTTCGCCGGGTTCTTCGTCGCCAACTATTGCCCCCTGGCGTTCGTCGAGGCGAGCGGCCGCAATCGCACGCCCGACAAGCTGCCGCGCGCGGAGCGCGCACCGCTCTTCGCCACCTGCGACCGGGCGCTCGCGGCGACGGTCGTCCGGCTCCGCCCCGAGTACGTGGTCGGCATCGGCCGGTTCGCGGCCGACCGGGCGGCCGCGGCGCTCGCCGGCATGGCGGTGAAGCTCGGCGTCGTTCCCCATCCGAGCCCGGCGAGTCCGGCGGCGAACCGCGGCTGGGAGGCGCAGATGCGCCGCGCCCTCGCTGCGCTCGGCGCCGATCCGGAGTGAGCGGTGGCGCGTCGGCGCGCGGCCGGGCCCGGCCTACAGCATCGGCCCCGGCTGCCCCAGCGCGTGCTCGGCGAGCTGGCGCACGACCCAGTCATAGGCTTCGTCCACCGAGTCGGTCCGGTAGACGAGGTCGACGTCGGGGGCCGAGATGGTGCCGTGGCGCACCAGCGCGTCGAAATCGACGATCTCGCGCCAGTACTCGGTGCCGAACAGCACGATCGGCAGGGGCTTGCGCATCTTGTGGGTCTGCACGAGGGTGAGCAGCTCGAACAGCTCGTCGAGCGTGCCGTAGCCCCCCGGGAACACGATCACCGCCTTCGCGAGGTAGGCGAACCAGAACTTCCGCATGAAGAAGTAGTGGAAATGGAAGGCGAGCTCGCGCGTGACGTAGCGGTTGTCGAAGTCCTCCGCGGGGATGGAGATCGCGAGGCCGACGTTCATGCCGCGGGCCTCGGCGGCGCCGCGGTTGGCCGCTTCCATGATGCCGCGCCCGCCCCCGGTGCACACGACGAAGCGGCGCTCGCCCTGCGGATCGAGATCCTTCGACCACTGCGTGAGCCGGTAGGCGAGCTCGCGCGCCGCCTCGTAGTAGACCGACATGCGCAGCGCCATGCGCGCCGGCTCGGGGTCGCCGTCGCCCGCCTCGGCGCGGCGCAGCGCCGCCTCGGCCTGGTCGCGCGGCAGGAGGCGCGCCGATCCCATGAAGACGATGGTGTCGTCGACGCGCAGGCGCTCGAACCGCGCCTTCGGCTCGAGATACTCGGCGAGGATGCGCAGCGCGCGCGCCTCCTTGCTGTTGAGGAACGCCTGGTTGCGATAGGCGCGCGGCGCGCGCCGTGTCCGCTCGGCCATTTCGATGCAGTCCTTCGGCGGCGGATCGTACCCGGAAACCGACTCCCGGGCGCAAGCCGGTGCGGCGACGAGCGATGACGAGCGAGCGGCAGCGCATCGAGTTCCTGCTGGCGCGCGACGGCCCGCAGGCCGCGCGCGAATGGGTGGAGCGCACGCGCGAGATCTACCGCGCCGCGCTCGCGAGCGGCGCGAACCCGGCCGCCGCGTCCGAGTACCGCAGCCTCTTCGAGGCGGCGGTGCGCGAGTTCGACGAGTGGCTCGCGGGAAGCGACCGCTAGCGCTGTTCCGACGTGTTCGGCCTGGACACGCAGGGGCCCGCGAATCCTGCCGTCGGTTCATGCGCAGCGGTCGGAAGTAGTTGGAACGGCGCCAGCGCGCGGGCGCCTACCCGTGCGGGATCCCCGCCCCCTGGAACGCGTGCGCGAGCGCCGCCGGCAGGCGACCGGTCGCCTCGTCGGTCGAGCGCACCTGCTCGGCGCTGCATCCGGCGCACCGGTAGAACGGCAGTGACAGCTCGGCGCGAAACTGCGGCAGCCCCTCCAGCGCGATGTCCACGCCGACCGTCTTGCGCTCCTGTGCCGCATCCTTCAACTCCGCGCCGCAGCCGCCGCAGTAGAAGCGCTTGAAGAGCAGCATGCCGCGCTCGCGGGCGGCCGGCAGCTTGGACGCCTCCTCGCCCAGCCGGTCGAGCACGCGCAGCGGGAACTCGGTGTCGATGAACTGCTTGTGGCCCTTCTCGCACTCGAGCACGGGCAGCGCGTGCAGTGCGAGGGCGAGCGGCCGCTCCTCGCCGGTCGCCTGCGCGATCTCGGCGGGTCGGGTCTGACCCCGGCAGCGCAAGCAGGCCCTCGTCTTGACGGTCATGGTCGGTGCCTCCTCTGGTCGAGGGCCCGCTCGCGAACCGCGCCGCGTTCGCCGGCCCAATCAGTTTCGACAGCCGGGAGCGCGGGCGTTCCCCTGCGGCAACGCCGTACGGGCCGCGACGAGGCCAGCGGCGGCGGCGCGGAACTCGACCGCCTGCGTGCAATCTACCCGATAAGCGCCGCTTCCGGGCGAGGGGCTGTGTCGCCTCTCGCTCAAATCCATGGAGCGCGGCGACGCTCGAAGGGGATGCGAATGGACGATTCGAGAAGCGACATCGATCTCGTGTACCGCAAGGCGGTGGATCACGCCCTCGCGCTGCTGCAGCGCGAGGGCGAGTTCTTCCCGTTCGCCGTGGTGATGCTCAAGCGGGCGGGCGACCTGCGGCTCATCCGGCTCGACGAGCGCCAGGTGTCCGACGGCGGACCGCAGGACGTGAACAAGGTGCGATCGGTCGTCGAGCGCGGCGCGCGGCGGAATCTCTATCAGGCGACCGCCGTCGCCGCCGACGTGCGCGTTCGCCGCGCGGACTCGGGCGAGGCGACCGACGCGATCCGCGTCGAGATCGAGCACGTCGCGCTCGACCCGATCGCCTGCTACGTCCCGTACCGTCTGCAGGACGACGAGGTCAGGCAGGTCGCCGACTCCTACGTCGAGCCCGGCGAGCGGATCGTGCTGCACGCCTAGCGCCCGTTCACCGCGCATCCCGGAAGCGTCGGAAGGAGACATTGCGTGACGACCCAGATCGGGAACCATTTCAAGATGGCGGTGCCGCTGCGCCTGCGGGGCGAGACGCGGGCGTTCTATCGCGAAGCGCTCGGCTGCCGGCCGCTCGCGAGCGAGCGCGCGGAGCTCGATCTCTACGAGTTCGCCGGCGGGTTCGTGCTCGGGTTGCTCTTCGTCCCCGACGGCGACGCCCTGCCGCCCCAGCTCTACCGGCAGGCGACGTGGCTCGAGCTGAAGACCGAGGATCCGAACGCGCTGCGGCAGCGCATCCTCGCCTGCGGCGGGCACGAGATCAAGGCCGACGACGACGCGCGCTTCTGCTGCCAGGCGCCGGGCGGACAGGTGTTCCGCATCGCACCGCTCGCCGGCGGCGCGTGACGCCGCTCGCGGCCGAGCGCGGCTAGCGCGCGCACCGCGGGCGCGCCGCCGGCGGCCTCAGCGGCCCTCGGGTCCGCCGTCTTCCCGCTGCGGCGCCGCGGCCGGCAGCAGCGGCTGCGCTTTCTCGGGAAACGGCGCGGGCTTCGGCGCGCGCCCGTACAGGCGGGCGAGCGCGAGCAGGCGCTCGCCGGTTTCCGCCCGCAGCCCCGCCCATTCGAACCGCCATTCCCAGTTGCCGTCGGGGGTGCCGGGGCGATTCATCCGGTGGGCGCTCGCCAGGCCCAGCGGATCCTGCAGCGGAACGATCGCGAGGCCCGCCACCGAGGCGAGCGTCGCCCGGATCATGTCCCAGTGGATCGCGCGGCCGTCCGAATCCAGATACTCGAGCGCGTGCCTCCGCTCCGCGCGCACCGCGGCCTCGGTCTGGGTCGTCTCGGTGCCCGGCGGCGCGGTGAACCAGCCGACGGTGGTGTTGTGATCGTGCGTCGCGGTGTACGCGGCCGCGCCCCGCACGTGATTGTGGGGCAGATAGTCGTCCGCCTTGGGATCGTCGCCGAAGGCCATCTGCAAGATCCGCATCCCGGGCAGCCCGAATCGGTCGCGCAGCGCTTCGACCTCCGCGGTGATGAGGCCGAGGTCCTCGGCGATCACCGGCAGGCCGCCGGCGGCCTCGCGCAGCGCCCCGAGGAGCGCGGTGCCCGGCGCCTTCACCCAGCGCCCGTTCACCGCGGTCTGCTCCGCGGCCGGGATCTCCCAGTACGCCTCCAGCCCGCGGAAGTGGTCGATCCGCACCGAGTCGACCTGCGCGAGCGTCATGCGAAAGCGGTCCTTCCACCATTGGAAGCCGTCCGCCTCCATCCGGTCCCAGCGGTAGATCGGATTGCCCCAGCGCTGGCCCGTGGCGCTGAAATAGTCGGGCGGCACGCCCGCCACCACCGTCGGCCGACCGGCCGCGTCGAGGCAGAAGAGCTCCGGATGGGCCCAGACATCGGCGCTGTCGTGCGCGACGTAGATCGGCATGTCGCCGATCACGCGGACGCCCTGCGCGTGGCAGTGGCGCTTGAGCCGCGCCCACTGCAGGAACGCGAGGAACTGCAGGAACTTGCGCAGCTGCAGCGTCTCCGCCACGCGGTTGCGCCACTCGAGCAGCCGGCCGGGCTCGCGCCGGGCGAGGCCCGGATCCCAGTCGGTCCAGACGCGCTCCGCGTGGGCGGTCTTGAGCGCGCGAAAGAGCGCGTAGTCCTCGAGCCAGAACGCGTTGCGCTCGCAGAAGTGGTAGTACTCGTCGCGCAGCCGCGGGAATGCGCCGTCGCGGAAAGCGGCGCAGGCCTTGGCGAGCAGCGGCCGCTTCCATGCGATCACCGCCGGGTAGTCGACCCGCGCGCCCGAGAAGGCGGGCGGATCCGCGACATCCTGGGTCCGCAGCAAGCCCAGGTCGACCAGCTCGAGCGGGCTGATGAGCAGCGGATTCGCGGCGAACGCCGAGAAGCACATGTACGGCGAGTTGCCGTATCCGGTCGGTCCGAGCGGCAGGATCTGCCAGACCGACTGGCCCGCCGCGCGCAGGAAATCGACGAAGCGGAACGCCTCCGGCCCGAGATCGCCGATCCCGAACGGCCCGGGCAGCGAGGTCGGGTGGAGCAGGATGCCGCTCGCGCGCTCGCCGAAGTGCACGTCCTCGCCTCGCCCTAGCCCCGCGCCATGCCCCAGAACGACGCCGCCACCCCGACGATGCTCTCGCCGGCGACGAGACCGGCCGCGGCGGCGACCGTGAAGCGGGTCGCCGTGCGCGGGAAGCGCGCGGCGACGAGCCACGCGGCGAGCGCGCCGAGGAACATCATCATGGAGATCGACGCCGGGATGACGAACGCGAGCCCGAGCGCGACCGCGCTCGGGCCGTAGCGCGCACGGCCGGCGGCTTCGAGCGCGCCGAGCGCGAGGCCGACCGCGGCGCCGATCAGCATCGCGACTTGCGCCGTGGGTGGGATCGAGTCCAGGCCGAGCGTCAGCGCCTCCGCGACCGCCTTCCAGGTGGCGACCGCCGGCGCCGGCCACTCCGCCGTGAGCAGCATGGTCGCCGGGCTCGGGACGAGCGCGAGATAGACGAGGCTGCCGACGACGCTCCCGGCGAGCACCCCGCAGCACTGCGCGATCGCCTGCCGCGCCGGCGCGGCGCCGATCGCGTGCCCGACCTTGAAGTCGTTGAGCAGGTCGGCGCACTGGCCGGCCGCGCCGCCGGCGACGTTCGCCGTCATGAGGTTGGTGACTGCCTGGCCGGGGGCGGCGATGCCGAAGCCGAGCTGGGACACCTTGCCGATGGCGCCGATCGGCGGGATCCCGGTCTCGCCGACCACGCGCGCGGCGACGCTCGCGAGCACCACCGCGAACGGGACGGCGGCGAGCGCGAAGAGCAGGCCGATGTCGAACAGGAGCATCTGCAGCGCGACCGCCAGCGCCGCCGCCACCGCGAAGCCGGCGGCCGGCCCCGGGGCGCGCAGGCCGGCGACGGGCAACCGGCCCGCTCCGCCGCGGAGGCTGCGCAGCGCGCGCGCCGCGAAGGTCGTCAGGGTCGCGACGACCATCAGGCTGACGCCCGGCCACAGCAGCCACTCGACCAGCGGGCCGAACAACGAGCCGTCGGCCGCGACCGAGTCGGCCACGAGGCCACGCTCGATCAGCCAGGGCGCGAGCCCGCCCCACGCGACGAGGGCACCGGCGAGGAGCGACACGCCGACCCGCAGGCCGATGATGGCGCCGAACCCGACGAGCAGGAGCGACGGTTCGACCGCGAAGGTGAGCTGCTGCAGCGCGAGGCTCGGCGACCACTTCGCGGCGAGCCCGCCGAACGCCTGCAGCCACTTGACCGCCGCCGCGACCGCGGCGGCGCCGAACAGGACCGAGATGCGCCGCCACGCCTCCCGGCCGTGGCCGAAGATGTCGGTCAACGTCTCGAGCGTGGCGATGCCGGCGGGGAAGCGCAGCGGCGAATGGACGATCAGCGCCGGGCGCAGATACCAGGCCACCCAGACGCCGAGGAAGCTCACCGCGAACACCCAGCCGATCAGCGGGAGCACCGGCAGCTCGCGGCCGGTGAGGAGCGCATAAGCCGGGATCGGCGCCACCAGTCCCCCGGAGACGATCGACGCGGCGGCCGACGCCGCGGTCTGGCTGATGTTGCTCTCCTTGAGCGTCCAGGCCGGGATCGCGCCGGTGCGCTCGAGCGCGCGCCACATCCCGAATCCCACCAGCAGCGCGATGATCGACATGTTGAACGACCAGCCGATCTTCAGGCCCGAGTAGACGTTGCACGGCGCGAGCAGCGCGCCGAGCGCGACGCCCGTGAGCGTCGCGCGCAGCGTCAGCTCTCGTTCCGCGGTCATGAGCGGTGCGCCCGCGCGGGCGCCGGCGAGGCGCGGGCGCGCGGCGGGGGCGGACGGGTCGGGACTCCCGCCCCGCCCGTGCGGCCGCCTACTCGCGGCGGAGCTTCGCGAGCCAGTGCTCCATCAGCTTCCCGGCCGCCTCGCGCCCGCCGAGCCCGAAGGACAGCGCCACCGCCACCGCGACCGCGCCGAGCGTGAGCCCGAACGCGAGGTTCACGATGTCGTCGGCGATTCCCATCGCCCGCAGGCCCATCGCGATCACCAGGCCGAGGATCGCGAACCGGCCGACGCGCGCGAGCCCCTTCGTCGCCGGGCCGCTCGCGCGGTCGATCGCTTCGGCGACGATGTTGGCGAGCCAGAATCCGATCGCCAGGATGGCCGCGCCGAGCAGCACGTCGCCGCCGAACCGGATGAACGTCGCCACCAGCTCCTGCACCTGGGTGAAGTCGAGCCGGTTCGCGGCCTCGACGGTGGCGAACAGCATCGCGAAGAAGAGCAGGATCCGGCCGACCAGGGTCGAGGCGGGCAGGTCCCTGAACGCGTGCTCGAGCCCGATCCGGGCCGGCAGCGTATCGAAGCCGAGGCTCGCGAGCAGCCGCGCGACGAGCGCCGACACGAACGACGCGACGTACCAGGAGACGACCAGGATGAGCGCCGCCGCGAGGATGTTCGGGACCGAGTTGAGGATCAGCGCGAGCATGTCGGTCGCCGGCCGCGAGATCGCCTCGATCCTGAGCGCATCGAACGCGGCGATCAGCGCGGGCACGAACACCAGGATGAACACGAGCATGCCGCCGATCCGCGACACGCGCACCGACTCCGCGAGCCCGACTTGCGTGCCCAGGCGGTCCGCGCCGGCGGCCTGCAGCAGGTTGGAGACGAGCCCGCGCAGCACCCGCGCGAGCACCCAGCCGACCACGCCGATGACCACGGCGGCGAACAAGTGCGGCAGCAGATCGAGCCCCTTCGCCACCATCTCGCGGAACGGCCCGAGCAGCCCCTCCATCTGGAGCGCGCCGACGATCGCCGGAACGAACAGCAGGATCGCGACCCAGAACAGCACGTCGCCGAGGCTCTTGCCGATCGGCTGCATGCCGGCGTGCGCGGCGAGCTTCTCGTCGAGCGCGGTCGCATCGAGCGCCTTGTTCGCGAGCGTGCGCAGGATCGACGCGACGAGCCACGCGATCAGGGCGAGCAGCAGCCCCGCCGCGAGGCGCGGCACGTACTCGAAGATCTGGGTCGTCAGCGCGTTGAACGGGTTGGAGAGCATCCCGAGGTCGAGCGTGTTGAACACGCCCACCAGCGTGACGAACAGGATCACCCAGAAGAGCACCACCGCGGTCGTGCGCTCGACGTTGATCGCCTGTCCGGTCGCCTGCGCGAGGCGCTGGTTGAAGCGCAGGAAGCCGAGCGAGCGCTGCACGCCGGCGCGCACCAGCACCGCGACGAACCAGCCCACGACGAGGATCGCGAGCGCCCCGAGCAGGCCCGGCAGCTCCTGGCCGAGAGTGGTCTGCAACGACTGCATCATGGCCGATAGATCCATCATTTCCCTCCTCTGTTCTTCGCGACGGAAGGGCCGGCGGACGCCGGCCCTTGGAGTTGGAGTGGGATCGCGCGCGAGAGTTTCATCCCGATTGGCGGGGCGAGCCCCTCCGCCACCGCGAGATCGGATCGCGAAAGCGAGTTACCCTAAAGGTCCGGAGGCGCCATGGACGGCCCGAAGCGGATGATTTTCTGGATGTCGCTGTTCCTCGCGGCGATCGCCGCGGCGGCGGCCGCGCTGTTCGCGCCGATCGCGGGCGCGTTCGCGGCCAACCAGATCTTCAACGGCCTGATCCTCGGCGTGCTCGGCGTCGGCATCGTCATCAACTTCGTGCAGGTGCTCACGCTCGGGCCCGCCGCGACGTGGATCGACGACGCCGAGCGCGGCCTGCCGCCGTCGGCGGCGCCGCGGCTGCTCGCGCCGATGGCGCGGATGTTCGCGAGCCGCCAGCACGAGGGCCTGCGCCTGTCGGCGATGGTCATGCGCTCGCTCCTCGACGGCATCCGCCTGCGCCTCGACGAAGCGCGCGACATCGCGCGCTACATGATCGGGCTGCTGATCTTCCTCGGCCTGCTCGGCACGTTCTGGGGCCTGCTCGACACCGTGGGCGGCGTCGGCAAGGTGATCGGCGGGCTCTCGGGCGGAGGCGGCGACCCCGGCGCGGTGTTCGACGGGCTCAAGCGCGACCTCGCCGGCCCGCTCGCCGGCATGGGCACCGCCTTCAGCTCCTCGCTCTTCGGTCTGGGCGGCGCGCTCGTGCTCGGCGTCCTCGACCTGCAGGCCGGACACGCGCAGAACCGCTTCTACAACCGGCTGGAGGAGTGGCTCTCGGGCCTCACGCACCTGCCGAGCGGCAAGCTCGCGCTCGAGGGCGAGCATTCGCTGCCGACCTACATCGAGGCGCTGCTCGAGCAGACCGCCGAGAACCTCAACCAGCTGCAGCGCACCCTCGCCCGCAACGAGGAGGACCGCCAGGCGGTGCAGTCCAACCTCTCCAAGCTCGCCGACCAGCTCGCCGCGCTGACCGACCAGCTGCGCGCGGAGCAGAAGCTGCTGCTCAGCCTCGCGAAGAACCAGACCGACCTGCAGCCGACGCTCGCCGAGCTCGCGCGCGAGGTCGCCACGGCGCTCGGCGGCTCCGAGCAGATGCACGCGCACCTGCGCGGGGCGGACGTCTCGCTCCAGCGCCTCGTGGAAGAGGTCGGCGCGGCGCGCCGCGAGCTGCCGGACGAGCTGCGCCAGGAGATCCGGCTGCTCGCGCAGAGCGTCGCCCGCAAGCCCTCCTCCGAGGCCTAGCGGCGATGTTCGCGCTCGCGCGTCGCGGTCGCCACGGCGTCAACGTCTGGCCGGCGTTCGTCGACGCCCTCGCCTCGGTGCTGCTCGTCTTCGTCTTCATGCTGCTCGTGTTCGTGCTCGCGCAGTTCAGCCTGAGCGAGCTCCTGACCGGCCGCAACCGCGCGCTCGACGAGCTCAACCGGCAGGTGAGCGAGCTCGCCCGGACGCTCGCGCTCGAGCAGGCGCAGAGCACCCGGCTGCGCGCCGAGGTCGAGAGCCTCTCGACCCGCCTGCAGGCGACCGTCGCCGAGCGCGATCGCCTCGCCGGCGAGCTCGGGCAGGCCACCGCACGGATCGCCGCGGGCGACGAGCGGGCCGCGCGGCAGCAACGGGAGCTCGCGAGCCTGCAGGCGGACATCGACGCGCTCCGGGCGCTGCGGGCCGAGCTCGAGCGCCGGGTCGGCGAGCTCGCGGCCGGGGTCGAGCGGCGCGACCGGGAGCTCGGCGGCGCGCGCGAGCGCAACCAGGCGCTCGCCGCGCGCGTGGAGCTCCTCAACCAGCAGATCGCCGCGCTGCGCGAGCAGCTCGCCCAGCTCGCGGCGGCGCTCAAGCTCGAGCAGGCCAAGGTCGAGGAGAAGCAGGTCGAGATCGCCAAGCTCGGCGAGCGCCTGAACCTCGCGCTCGCGCGGAAAGTGGACGAGCTGCAGCGCTATCGCTCGGAGTTCTTCGGGCGCCTGCGCGAGGTGCTCGGCGATCATCCGAGCATCCGCATCGTCGGCGACCGGTTCGTGTTCCAGTCGGAGCTGCTGTTCCCCAGCGCCTCGGCGACGCTGGTGCCCGAGGGCCGGCGTCAGCTCGCGCAGCTCGCCGACACCCTGCGCTCGGTCACCGCGCAGATCCCGGCCGACATCGACTGGGTGCTGCGCGTCGACGGCCACACCGATCGCCGCCCCATCGCCACCGAGCGCTACCCCTCCAACTGGGAGCTGTCGACCGCCCGCGCGCTCTCGGTGGTCAACTTCCTGGCCGCGCAGGGCATCCCCCCGGCGCGGCTCGCCGCCGCCGGGTTCGGCGAGTTCCAGCCCCTCGAGAAGGGCGACTCGGCGGCCGCCTACGCGCGCAACCGGCGCATCGAGATCAAGCTCACCCAGCCGTGATGCGGCGCGCCCCGGAACCGAGCCGATGAACGAAGCGAAGAGCCTCGGCGACGCGGTCGCCGCCGCCGCCGCAACCATCCTCGACCGGCTCGTCGTCTACCTGCCGAGCGTCCTCGGCGCGGCGCTGCTGCTCCTCGCCGGCTGGGTGCTCGCGCGGATCCTGCGCGCGGCTGCGGTGCGCGCGATGCTCGCCCTCGATGCGCTCGCCGCGCGCTGGCTCGGCGCGGCGAGCGTCGAACGGCTGCAGATGGGCCGCTCGGCGGCGCTCCTCGGCACGATCCTGTTCTGGATCGTGGTCCTGTTCTTCGTCGCCGCGGCGACCCACGTGCTCGGCCTCGCGCCCTTCACCGAGTGGCTCGCGCGGCTCCTCGATCACGTGCCGAGCCTCGCCGCCGGGGTGCTCATCGTCGTCGCCGGCTACATCGCGTCGCGCTTCGTCGGCGACCTCGCGCACGCCGCCGCGACCCGGCTCGCGCCGGCGCAGCGCGTCGTGCTCGCGCGCATCGTCCAGGGCGCGGTGCTCGTCACCGCGGTCCTCGTCGGCGCCGACCAGATCGGCATCAAGGTGACCTTTCTCGCGATCCTCGCGGCCGGGGTCGCGGCGGCGATCGTCGCCGGCGCCGCGATCGCCGTGAGCCTCGGCGCGCGCGCCTACGTGGCGAACCTGATCGGCGCGCACTACCTGCGCCAGGCGTTCGCGGTCGGCCAGCGCATCCGCGTCGCCGGCCACGAGGGCCGCATCCTCGAGGTGACCGGCACGTCGCTCGTGCTCGAGACCGCCGAGGGACGGGTGTCGCTGCCGGGTCGCGTGTACCACGAGGAAGCGATCGTTCTCATCGCGCGTGGCGATGGCTGACGCCGAGACGCTGACCCTCGCCTTCATCGGGGCGCATCCGGCGGACGCGGCCCGCGTGCTCGAGGACCTGCCGGCCGCCGCGGCCGCCGCGCTGTTCGCGCGCGTGCCGGCGCGGCTCGGCGCGCCGGTGCTCGCCGCGATGCTTCCGCCCGCCGCCGCCCGGAGCCTCGCCGCCCTCGACGACGACCGGGCGGTCGCGTTGCTCGCCGCGCTCGGCGCGCAGCCCCTGGTCGCGGTGCTGCGCCACGTCCCGGAGCCGCGACGCGGGCGCCTGCTCGCCGACCTGCCGACCGCCGCCGCGCTCGCGGCGCGGCTGCTGCTCGGGCTTCCGGAGGATTCGGTCGGCGCCTGGACCGATCCCGACGTGGTGGCCGTTCCACCGGAGGCGAGCGCGGGAGAAGCGCTCGAACGGGTGCGCCGGCTCGCGGCCAACGTGGCGCGAGTGTACGTGGTCGACCCCGCGGGGCGACTGGCCGGGTACGCCGAGCTCGCGGCGCTCGTCCGGGCGCCCGCCGACCTCGCGCTCGCGGCGCTCATGACGAAGCCGGCCGCGGCGCTCGCCGTGATCGCGCCGCTCGCCGGTGCCGCGCGCCACCCGGGCTGGGACCACGCCGAGGCGCTGCCCGTCGTCGAGCGCGACGGTCGGTTGATCGGGGTGCTCACGCGCGCGGTGCTCGCGCGCGCGCTCGCGCGCATTGTCGCCGGGCCGGCGGCGGCGCCGGTCGACACGGTCGCCGGCACGCTCGCGCGCGGGTACTGGCACGCGCTGAGTGGCGTCGTGGAGGCGGCGGCGACCCTGCTGCCGCCGGTGCCGCCGCTGAAAGGAGAAGCCGATGAGCGCTGAAGCCGTGCTCGCCGTCAACGTGCTCAACCAGCGCTACCTGCTCGACTACCCGCACGAGGCGGCGCGCGAGCTCGAGCGCATGCCGCCGGAAGGCGCGGCGGAGCTGCTCGGCGCGCAACCGCCCCGGGCGGTCGTCCGCGCGTGGCAGGCGCTCGCGCCCGACGTCGCCTGCGCCGTGCTCGAGCGCGTGCCGGAGGCGCTCGCGCGCGAGCTGCTGGCGGAGTCGGAGCCGGCGGTGAGCGCGGCCGTGCTCGCCCAGCTCGAGGCCGCGGCGCGCGCCCGGCTGCTCGCGCTCCTCGATCCGCAAGTCGCGCGCGAGCTCCGCGAGCTGCTCCAGTATCCGCAGGACTCCGCGGGGCGGTTGATGGATCCGCGGGTGAGCCCGCTGCACACCGGGCTCACCGTCGCCGACGCGCTGGCGCGGCTGCGCACGTTCCGGCGCCGCGGCCTGCGGGAGCTCTTCGTCGTCGACGACGAGGGGCGGCTCGCCGGCCGCGTCGAGATCCAGGATCTCGCGGTCGCCGAGGGCGCGCAGCCGCTGCGCGGCATCACCCGCGGGCTGGTGGCGGCGGTGCACGACCTCGATCCGCGCGAGGACGTGGTCGCGGTGCTGCAGCAGCATCCGGTGACCGCGCTGCCGGTCGTGAACCACGCCGGCCGGCTGGTCGGCGTGATCCGCCAGGCGGCGCTGGTCGCGGCGGTCGAGCAGGAGGCGAGCCTCGACATCCAGACCATGGTGGGCGCGAGCCGCGACGAGCGCGCGCTCTCGAGCCCCGCGTTCGCGGTTCGCAAGCGCCTGCCGTGGCTGCAGATCAACCTCGCGACCGCGTTCCTCGCCGCGGCGGTGGTCGGCCTGTTCGAGGACGTCATCGCGAAGTTCACCGCGCTCGCGGTGCTGCTGCCGGTGGTCGCCGGCCAGTCGGGCAACGCCGGCGCGCAGGCGCTCGCGGTCACGATGCGCGGCCTCGTGCTGCGCGAGATCAGCATGCGTCACTGGCCGAACATGGTCGGCAAGGAGACGCTCGTGGGGCTGGCGAACGGGATCGCGGTCGCGGCGACCACCGCCCTCGGCGTCTACGTCTGGAGCGGCTCGGCGGGCCTGGTGGTCGTCTGCGCGGCTGCGATGGTGATCTCGATGATCGCCGCCGGGCTCGCCGGCGCGCTCGTCCCGGTGGTGCTGCGCCGCTTCGGCCAGGACCCCGCGACGGCGTCCTCGATCATCCTCACGACCGTCACCGACGTCGTGGGCTTCTTCTCCTTCCTGGGCATCGCCACCCTGCTCGCGGGGTGGCTCGGCTGAAGCGGGCGCCGGCGCGGCGCGTCGGGTTGAGCCGCGCCCGCCGACGCGGCTCGCAACACCGGACAAGCTGCGCGTAGGGCGGGCCGCGTGCACAGCGCGTCGGAACGGCGCTAGACGAGCAGCAGCGTCGCCATCCCGAGGAAGGCGAAGAAGCCGAACGCGTCGGTCAGGGCGACCAGCACCACGCCGCCGGCGAGGACGGGATCGATGCGCAGGCGCGCGAGCGCGAGCGGGATCAGCGTTCCGGCGGCGACGCCCCAAACGAGGTTCAGCACCAGCGCCGCGCCGAAGACCAGGCTTAGCACCGGCTTCTGGAACCAGGCCGTGGCGATCAGCGCGACCGCCAGCGCCCAGACGAGGCCGTTGATGGCGCCGACGGCGAGCTCCTTGCGGAGGAGCCGCAGGCGGTTGTCGTCGTTCACCTGCTCGAGCGCGATGCCGCGGATCACGAGCGCGAGGCTCTGGGTGCCGGCGACCCCGCCCATGCTCGCCACGACCGGCATGAGCACCGCCAGCGCGACCACCTGTTCGATCGCCCCCTCGAAGAGGCCGATCACCCACGCCGCGACGAACGCGCTCACGAGGTTGATGCCGAGCCAGACCGCGCGTCGCCACGCGGCCGCGAGCGGCGGGGCGAACGTGTCTTCGCGCGCGTCGAGCCCCGCGCCCGCCATGACCGAGTTCTCGGCCTGCTCGCGAATGACGTCGACGACGTCGTCGACCGTGATGCGGCCGATGAGCCGGCCGGCGGCGTCCACGACCGCCGCGGACACCAGGTCCTCGTCCTCGAAGCGCCGCGTCACGCGCGCGGCCGGGGTGTCCGCCGCGATCGGCTCGGTCCGGCGGTCCATCACCGCGTGCACGCGCGTCTCGAGATCGAGCGACACGAGATCGGTGACGGCGAGCCGGCCGCGATAGCTTCCGTCCGGGTCGGTCACCATCACCGCGTCGGTCTGCGCCGGCAGCCGCTCGTGCTCGGCCCGGTAGCGCGCGAGGTAGCTCAGCACCATCCGCAGCGTGACGTCGGCGCGCACCGCCAGCGCGTCGACGTCCATCAGCCCGCCGGCGGTGTCGGGCGGATAGGTGTGCACCACGTCGAAGCGCGCGCGGCGCTGTGCGTCCATCGCCCGGAGCACGGCCTCGACCACGCTCGCCGGCAGCTCGTCGTAGAGGTCGGCGAGGGCGTCGAGATCGAGCCGCTGCACGGCGACGATCAGCTCGTCGGTGGCGCTCTCCTCGATCAGCTGGCGGCGCACCTCGCCGTGCGCCTCGACGAGGACGTCGCCCTTGGCGCGCGGCTCGACGAGCTGCCACAGGCGCGTGCGCTCCTCCGGCGGGAGCGACTCGAGGGCGTCGGCGATCTCGGACGCGTGGCGTCCGCGCAGCTCGTCCGCGGCGCGCTCGAGAGGCCCTTCGCTGAGCGCCGCGCGCACGCGCTCGAGGAACGCGGCGCGCTCGTCTTCGGTGTCGATGTTCGCCATGGGCAGGTCCTCCGCCGGCCGAGACTACCCGAACGGCGGCTAGAATTGCCGCGTCTCGCGACCGCGCGGCCGAGGACATCGCGCCCGGGACGCTTGCTTGCCCGATCAGGAAAGGATCGACCGATGCGACTCGTCGTCGCCCGCGACGACGCGGCCGCCGCGCGCGCCGCGGCGGAGTTCGTCGCCGAGCGCCTCGGGCGGGCGCTCGTGCGCAGCCGGCGCGCCACGCTCGCGCTGAGCGGCGGGCGCGCCGCCGCGTGGCTGCTCGCGGCCCTCGCCGAGCGCGAGCTCGCGTGGCACGGCGTGCATCTCCTCCAGGTCGACGAGCGCCTCGTGCCCGCCGACGACGCGGACCGGAACTGGCGCACCGTCCTCCGCAGCCCGCTCGCCGCGCGCCTCGCCGCCGAGCGGATGCATCCGATGCCGGTCGAGCTCGCCGATGCGACGCTGGCCGCGCGGCGCTACGCCGAGACGCTGATCGCGGTGGCAGGCGATCCGCCGGCGCTCGACGTGGTCCATCTGGGACTCGGGGCCGACGGGCACACCGCATCGCTCTTCCCCGGCGACGCCGCGCTCGCGGAGCGCCGCGAGCTCGTCGCGGTGAGCGGCCATCACGCCGGCCACCGCAGGCTCACGCTCACGCTGCCGGCGCTCGATCGTGCGCGCGCGGTTGCGTGGCTGGTCACCGGCGCGGACAAGACCGCGGCGCTCGCCGGGCTGCGCCGCGGGGATCGCGCGCTGCCGGCGGCGCGGGTCGGGCGGACGCGCGCGCGGTGCTTCGCCGACGAAGCGGCGGCGGGAACCGCGGGCTAAGCGCTGCGCTCGCGGCCCGCACGCGCGGCGACGCACGCGTGCCCGCGCTTCAACCCGAGGTGCGATCCGACCCGCGGCCGCCGGCGACGGGATGGCCGCCGAAGCTCTTGCGCATCATCGCGAGCACGCGCGCGGCGAAATCCCCGCGGCCCTGGCTCGCGAACCGCATCATCAACGCGGTCGTGATCACCGGCGCGGGGACGCCGAGCTCGACCGCCTCCTGCGAGGTCCAGCGGCCCTCGCCCGAGTCGGCGACCGTCGGCGCGATGTCCTCGAGCTTCGCGTCCGCGCGCAGGAACTCCGCCGTGAGATCGAGCAGCCACGAGCGGATCACCGTGCCGTGCCGCCACGCCTCCGCGATCGCCCCGAGGTCGAGCGCGAAGTCCCGCTTCTCGCGCAGCAGCGCGAGCCCCTCCGCGTACGCCTGCATCATCCCGTACTCGATCCCGTTGTGGATCATCTTCGTGTAGTGACCCGACCCCGGCGGTCCGCAGTGCACCCAGCCCCGGTCGGGGGCCGGCGCGAGCGCGCGCAGGAGCGGCAGGACCGCCGCGACGTGCTCGCGTGCACCGCCGACCATGAGGCCGTAGCCGTGCTCGAGCCCCCACACGCCGCCCGATACCCCGGCGTCGACGAAGCCGATGCCGCGGCCGGCGAGCGCGGCGGCGTGCCGCTGCGAATCGCGGTAGTAGCTGTTGCCGCCGTCGACCACGAGATCGCCGCGCGCGAGCTCGTCCCCCAGCGCCGCGACGGTCTCGGTTGTCGCCGCGCCGGCGGGCACCATGACCCACACGATCCGCGGCGGTGCGAGCGCGGCGAGCTGCGCCGCGCGGCTCGCCGCGATCGTCACGTTCGCCACGCCGGCGAACGCCGCAGCCGCGTCCGGCTGCCGACCGTAGCCGACCACCTCGATGCCGGCACGCGCGAGGCGCCGCGTCATGTTGCCGCCCATGCGGCCGAGACCGATCATGCCGATTCGCATCGGAAGTGCCTCCTGCAGGTTCGCCCCGGGTTGGGCAGCGCGTGGCGCGCCCAAGTTCAGGCGTGCGCCCCGGCCGTCAGGCCCGATCCGTACGCGGGCGAGGAGAGGGCGGACGCCGCCCCTTGCGCGGGCGCTTCGCGGGTTTGCGCGGCAGCGGTGCCGGACGGTAGTGCGTTGCGTTCGCGGTCATCGGGCAGGCCTCGGGATCGGAAGACGCCAGCGCGATTCTATGCGCGTTCGGCCGGCGCGAAAGGAATGGACGGTGGCGGCGCGGTGCGCTAGGTTGGTCGGGTGCGCGGGCGGCAGCGCTTGGCCCTGCCGTGGATCGTCCGAGCGAGGAGGCAGCCGATGGCAGTGATCTGGGTGATCGTCGCCGACAGCGGCAAGGCGAGAATCTTCTCCGCCGATACGCCGATCGGCGCGTTGACCGAGCGCGAGGCCTTCGTCAACCCCGAGGTGCGGGTGAAGCAGATGGAGCTTCGCACCGACCGTCCGGGGCAGACCTCCGAGAGCGCGGGCGAGGGGCGGCGCGCGAAGGCGGTCGAGGTCGAGCCGAAGGATCAGGAGCGGATCCGGTTCGCCAAGCTTCTCGCCGAGCGGCTCGAGCGGGCGCGGCTGGAGAACGCTTTCGAGCGCCTCGCCCTCGTCGCCGCGCCGGCGTTCCTCGGGCTGCTGCGGGAGAGCATCACGACGCCGCTCAGGGCGCACGTCTCGCTCGAGGTCGACAAGGACTACGTCAGCCTCGCCCCCGCGGAGCTGCGGGCCCGCCTGCCCGATCGGCTCTAGCCCGGGGGCTGCGGCGCTACGCGAGGCGCCCCCGGTCCGCCGCCGGCTCGCCCGGCTCGTCGGGCTCGAGCTGCGAGAAGCGCACGCGCAGGATCTCCTTCGTGGTCGCGCGCCCCTCCGCCGACTTCTCGACGAGCATGAGCTGCTGCAGGTCGGGGATGCCGGCCGGAATCACCATGCGCCCGCCCGGCTTGAGCTGGCGGATGAGCGCGGGCGGGATGAGATCGGGCGCCGCCGTCACGATCACCTTGTCGTAGGGCGCGTGGGCGGACCAGCCGTGGTAGCCGTTGCCCCGGTGCAGCGTGACGTTGTGGCACCCGCTGCGGGCGAGCCGCGCGCGCGCCTGCACCGCGAGCTCCTCCAGCAGCTCCACGCTGTAGACCTTCTTGCACAGGCGGGAGAGGATCGCCGCCTGGTAGCCGAGGCCGGTGCCGATCTCGAGGACGGCGTCGCGCTCGTCGAGATCCAGCAGGTCGGTCATCAGCGCGACGATGAACGGCTGGGAGATCGTCTTGCCGAAGCCGATGGGAAGCGGGCTGTTGACGTAGGCGAACTCGCGGAGCTCCGCCGGCACGAACTCGTGGCGGGGCACCTCGCCCACCACCTGCATCACCTTTTCGCTGAACGCCGGACGGCCGGTCTGCTCGCCTACGAACGCCGCCTCGGCCTCGATCTCGGCCACCATCTCCTGCCGCAGCGCCGCGAAAGGGTCTTCACTCATGGCGGTCTCCAGTGCCGAACGGCGTCCCCATCTACGACAAGCGCGGCCCGGGCATGGTTCGCGGACCGCGGACGCCGGCGGGCCCGCTCGCCGCGCGCCGGTCCCCGGCCCGGCCAGCCGGGGCGACCCCCTGCCGATGCCCGTGCCTTGCGGGCAATCATACGCGCCGGCCCGCGTACGTCGGCAGCGCGTCGCCCGAGTGCCGCCGGCTACCGATTCAGTCGCCAGTCGTACGGGGTGTACGCGAGGCGGATCCGGTCCGCGTCGGCGCTCACGGCGCGGCGGGCCGCGCCGTCGTACAGGTGACGCGCGATGCAGCCGACGATCGCCGCGTGCGAGCCGCCGAAGTCGGCGCGATACCACCGGAAGATCTCCGACACCGAAAGCGTGCGCGCGCGCTCGTCGAAGCGCGTCGTGCCGTTGACGAACACCGCCGCGGAGGTCTCGAGCTGCTCGTCGAGGCGCGCCGGATCGTAGACCTCGATCGGCGGGCAGGTCTTGCTCGCGCACACCAGCGCGAAATGGATGCGCGGGTCGGGACGCGCGACCACGAACGCGAACCGCGGGTCACCGCCGCCGAGCTGCGGGCGCAACCGCCACGGCGAGGCGGCGTTGCCGCGCAGGATGCCGTGCTCGATGTCGTCCGGGGTGTAGTCGAAGCCGCCGATCCGGTAGCACACCCGGTCGAAGAAGCGCGGCACCTCGCGCACCGAGTCCGCGATGCCGAGATGGACCACGCCGTGGATCACGATGGTGTTGTAGAGGTTCACCCAGAACGCGACCCGCTCGGCGTCGGTCGCGAGCGCGGCGACGTCGAAGTCGCGCAGCGCCGCGGCGGCCTCGAGGAACGTGCGGTAGTACGCCGAGCCGCGCATCAGGTCGTAGCGGACGCGCTGCGCGTGGCCGTCGTAGAACTGCCCGCGCAGGACGTTCAGCGAGCGCTTGAGCCGCTCTGCCGGATTGCCCGCCGCCGGGCGCGCGTGCGGGACCGGCGGATTGAGCGGCTCGCGCCGGAAGAGCAGGCGGAGCTTGCGCCACGGGGCGAGCCGCGCGAGCTGCTGCGGCGGACGGCGGGCGTCCAGATACTTCAAGAGCACCGACGCATACGCGAGGTGCGAGTAGGCCTGGGGGAAGTTGCCGGTGATCTCGTCCCAGCGCGGGTCGTATTGCTCGCCGAGCAGGCCGAGATGGTTCGCGTAGCGCGCCACCGCGCGCAGATGCTGCTCGGCCTCGTCGACCCGTCCCTGGCGGATCAGGCACTCGACGTACCAGAAGAGACAGATCATGAACCCGCCCTCCTGGCCGCTCAGGCCGTCGACCGCCGTATAGCGCAGCAGCGCGCCGTCGCGCAGCAGCTCGCGCTCGATCGCGCGGATCGTGCCGACGACCCGCGGGTCGTCGATCGGCAGGAACCCGCTGAGCGGGATGAGCAGGAGCGCGGCGTCGAGCTCGCCGGTGTCGTAGTGCTGCACGAACGTTCCCCGGCGCGCGTCGTAGCCGCGCGCGAGGATGTCGGCGCGAACGGCCGCGCGCTCGCGCCGCCAGCGCTCGAGGTCGGCGGGGAAGCCGTAGTGCTCGGCGACCTTGATCGCGCGGTCGAGCGCGACCCAGCAGAAGAGCTTGGAGTGGACGTAGTGCTGCGGCCCGATGCGCGCCTCCCAGATGCCGTCGTCCTTCTCGCGCCACAACCCGATCGTCTCCTCGACGAGCGGCGCGAGGGCGTTCCAGTCCTCGACCTTGACCTTCCCGGTCTGGCGCGACAGGACGAACACGGTGTCGAGCAGCTCGCCGTAGATGTCGTGCTGCCGCTGGTGCACGACGTACTGGCCGACGCGGACCGGCTTGGAGCCCTTGTAGCCCGCGAGCTGGGGCAGCACCGTCTCGTCGGTCGGCAGCTCGGGCGCGCGCAGGCGGTAGACGATCCCGAGCCGCCGCGCGCCGCCGCGCGCGGCGACCGCGCGCAGCCAGTCGAGATAGCCCGTCGCCTCGCGCTCGTGACCGAGCTCGAACAGCGTCGCCACCGTCATGCTCGCGTCGCGGATCCAGCTGAAGCGGTAGTCCCAGTTGCGCTCGCCGTGGACGATGGCCGGGAGCGAAGTCGTCGCGGCCGCGGCGATCGCGCCGCTGTCGCGCATCTGCAGCAGCTTCAGGACGAGCGCCGAGCGCTCGAGCTGCGCCCGCCAGTACCCGTCCGCGGGATAGCGCCCGGTGTCGGCCGCGTCCAGCCACTCGAGCCAGAACGCGCGCGTGCGCTCGAGCGAGTCCTCGAGCGCGCGCGCGTCGACCGGCGTCGGCGGCGTGTCGCCTGCCTCGAGCACGAGCCAGAGCGTCCCGCCGCTTGCGAGCGTGCAGCGCGCCCGCCGGCCGCTCCAGGGGAGGGGCAGGGAGGACGCAAGCGCGAGCGAGTGCCGAGCGCCGCGGAAGAGGACGCTGGTGCCGTCGAGGGGGCGGACCTCGCCCGGGTCCCGCGCATAGTCGAACCGCGGGTCGCACTCGATCGCCACCTCCAGGGCGCCGGCGACCACCTGCGCGCGGCGGAGCAGCCGGCCGGGGGCCGGGCCGTCCCCCGCGGACATGAAATCGGTGAGCTCCAGCTCGCCGCGCCGCGTGCGGAAGCGGGTGCAGAGCACGTTGGTGCGCGGCAGATAGAACTGCGCCGAGTCGTACGCGTCCGCGGGGGCGACGGCGAAGCGTCCGCCGGCGTCGTCGTCGAGCAGGGCGCCGAACACCGACGGCGAGTCGAGGTGGGGCAGGCAGAGCCAGTCGATCGCGCCGTCGCGGCCGACCAGCGCGACGGTGCGACCGTCGCCGATGACGCCGTAGTCGCCGATCTTCTTGTACGCCACTCGCGGCGCGCCTCCTCGATCGCCCCGCCCGCGCCGGATTGCGCGCGCGCGATGCGCTAGCTGCCCGCCGTCGGCGCGATCCAGTGCCGGCCGTCGCGCGCGACGAGCTCCTCCGCCGCCTTCGGCCCCCAGCTCCCCGCGGGGTAGTTCGGGAAGTCGCGCGGGCGTAGCGCCTGCCAGACGTCGAGGATCGGGGCGACGGCGCGCCAGGCTTCCTCGACCATGTCGCGCCGCAGGAACAGCATCGGATCGCCGCGCATCGCGTCGTGCAGGAGCGTCTCGTAGCCGGTCGACATCCGGTCGCCGCCGAGCTCGGCGTAGGTGAACGCCATCTCGACCTGGGCGAGCTCCAGCCCGGGTCCGGGCCGCTTCGCCTGGAAGCGGAGCTCGATGCGCTCGTCGGGCTGGATCGAGATCGTGATGCGGTTCGCGTGCTGCATGGTGTCGGTCGGCAGCAGCGGGAGCGGCGCGCGCCGGAACTGGACGACGACCTCCGTGCTGCGCGCGGCGAGGCGCTTGCCGCTGCGCAGGTAGAACGGCACGTCCGCCCAGCGCCAGTTGTCGATGTGGAGCTTCACCCCCGCGAAGGTCTCGACGCCGGAGTCCGGGGCGACGTCGGACTCCTTGCGGTACTCCGGGACCGCCGCGCCGTCGACGGTCCCCGCGGCGTACTGGCCGCGCACCGCGTCGGCGAGCACGTCGCGCTCGCCAAGCGGGCGCAGCGCGCGCAGCACCTTCACCTTCTCGTTGCGCACCTCGTCGTGGTCGAGGGCGGAGGGCGCCTCCATCGCGACCAGCGCGAGCAGCTGGAACAGATGGTTCTGCACGATGTCGCGCAGCGCGCCCGCGCCCTCGTAGTAGCGGCCGCGGCCCTCGACGCCGAGCGTCTCCGCGACCGTGAGCTGGACGTGGTCGACGTAGTTGCGGTTCCAGATCGGCTCGAAGATGCCGTTCAGGAACCGGAACGCGAGGATGTTCTGGACCGTCTCCTTGCCGAGGTAGTGGTCGATCCGGTACACCTGCGACTCGTCGAACGCGGCATGGATCTCGGCGTCGAGCGCGCGCGCCGACTCGAGATCGCGGCCGAACGGCTTCTCGACGATGAGCCGCGTCCAGCGGGCGCTCTCGTGCGGGCTCGCGACGAGCTTCGCCGCGCCGATCCGCCGCGCGATCGGGCCGAAGAACTGCGGCGGCGTCGCGAGATAGTAGAGGACGTTCGCGTGCGTGCCGTGGGTGCGCTCGACCTCGCCGAGCCGCCGGGCGAGCCCGGCGTAGGTCGCCGGGTCGTCGAACCCGCCGGGCACGTAGTGGAAGCGGTGGCGCGCCGCGGACACGAATCCCATGTCGCTGCAGTCGGCGCAGTGCTCGCGGATCGCCTCGGCCGCGCGGTCGCGGAAGGCGTCGTCGGAGAGCGTGCTCGCGGCGGTGCCGATCACCGCGAAGTCCGGCGGCAGCAGCCCCACGCGCGACAGGTTGTACAGCGACGGGATGAGCTTGCGCCGGGTGAGGTCGCCCGACGCGCCGAAGATCAC
>Ga0187892_10001675_pt1 | contig 49001 bp, 41 predicted proteins | sample MA1701073metaG_FD_139345 | JGI IMG/M metagenome (GOLD analysis project Ga0187892, IMG submission 139345) | Bio-ooze microbial communities from a basaltic lava cave in the Kipuka Kanohina Cave System on the Island of Hawaii, USA - MA170107-3 metaG ...
TCGTGCGCCGCCGCCGCGCCGTGTCGACCGCCGCAGGCTCCGGCATCGCCGCCGGCGTGCTCGTCGTCATCGGCGCCATCGTCCTGATCTCGATGTCGGGCGGCGGGGGCGACGACGACGGCTACCGCGTCCCGCGCAAGCACAGCGCAAACCGGCCGACCGCCGACTCGCCCGACTACGACCCGATCGACCGCTCCACGATCAAGCAGAACGACCCGGCGAAGAAGGCGGCCGCGCCCGTCAAGAAGAGCGACTACGACCCGACGCTGCACATCCCGCCGCCGCTCGAGCGGCCGTCCTTCACGCCCGACCCCGATCCGGTCGCCCCCGCCCCCGATCCCGCCAAGGATCCCGCGGCGGCGCCGAAGGAGCCGGTCAAGCGCGGCCCGCCCCCCGACACCACCATCGGCAAGCTCCTCGCGCTCACGCTCGACGGCGTGGAGGCGAAGAAGTTCTCCTCGCCGTACGTTCCGATCGGCAAGGAGCAGTGGCAGATCTGCGGCGGCACCTACGAGAGCGCGAAGGTCGCCCGCTGGGGCAAGTTCCTCGAGGTGCGCTGGGACTCGATCTCCCCCGAGGGCCTCTACAAGGCGTTCAAGCCGGCCGCCACGAAGCCGGAGTCGCGCCTCCTGCGCGCCGAGTACGCGCTCGACAACGGGCTGGTCGAGGAGGGCTTCGAGGACCTCGCGCAGCTCCTGAAGGAGAAGGCCGACCTCAAAGACGAGATCGACAAGATCCTCGCCCGCTCGTTCGGCGAAGCGATGCCCGCGGGCGGCTACCTCTACTTCCGCGGCGACTGGATGAGCGCGGACGAGCACAAGATCCTCGTCGCGCGCGAGAAGGCGATGCAGACGATCGCCGAGATGACCTCGCACCCCCTCGTGCTCGAGGGGAAGCGCGTGATCAAGAAGGACCTCAAGGTCCTCCAGAAGAAGGCGGTGCAGTACATCAACAGCGAGGAGTACACCTACGCGACCCAGCAGACGCTCGACGAGATGATCGCCGAGATCCGCAAGATCTGGAACACGCCGTACGAGTACGCGAAGGAGAAGTACTCCGACTGGGCGCTCGGGCTCCGCACCGCGATCGACCAGCTCATCGCGAAGCGCGCCGGCGCCGACATCGTCGACCGCTCCGAGGTCGACGCGGCGATCGCGAAGGCGTTCGACATCAAGGAGTTCCCCGCCGACGGCACGGACAAGGGGCTGATCGACCACAACCGCAGGGTGCTCGACTACAACCGCCGGCACTGGACGGTCGTGAACCCCGACGAGGTGGAGCTGCTGCTGCGGATCAACGAGTACCGCCGCATGATCGGCCTCGCGTGCGCCGTGAGCGACGAGATGATGATGCTCGCCGCCCGCCACCACAGCTCGGAGATGCTGCGGCTCGGCTACTTCGCGCACCAGTCGCCCATCGGCAAGCGGTCGGGCCCCGGCGAGCGCTGCGGCGAGGAGGGCGCGCAGGGGGGCGCGGAGAACATCGCGCGCGGCGGCTCGGTGCCGCAAGCGTTCGACGGGTGGTACAACAGCCCGCCGCACCACCGCAACATGATCGGCGGCGCGCTCGTCGGCGCCGGCGGCCGCGAGTCGTACGCGACGCTCCTCGTGGCGGGCGGCCCGCGCGAATCGCCCCCGTCGAAGGGGGACATGATGATGCCGGCGTGGCTCGTCGACACGCGCGACTTCCCGATCGGCGGCGAGATCGCGCGCGGGGCGTCGCTGCGCCGCCAGTACGTGCGGCAGCGCCTCGCGGTCATGCGCTGGTGCCTGACCGGCGAGAACATCGACGCCGTGCGGCAGTTCCGCGCGTCGGCCCGCGCGTACCAAGCATACCTCGTCAAGGACGTGCGGGGCGCGGCCGGCCCGTGGCTCGGGCTGGTGCTCGAGATCCTCGGCGACCTGCGGGCGCGCGAGACGCTCGACATCATGCTCGCGGCGCTCCAGCTGCCCGACCCGTGGCTGCGGTACGCCGCGGCGGAGGCGCTCGGGAAGTTCGCCGGGATCGACGACGCGCCCCAGGTCGCGAACAACAACAACGGCGGCTCCGGGCCGACGGTCGCGAACGTCGCGCCGATGGCGCAGCCGGCGGCGAAGCGCGTGTCGCGCAACCTCATCGAGCACCTGACGCGCGAGTCGCACGAGGCGGTCTGCGCGGCGATGATGGGCGCGCTGGCGGAGCTGAAGTGGGCGGAGGGCATCCTGGCGCTCAAGGCGATCCGCACGTGCAACTCGTGGCGCTACCGCTACTGGGTCTGCAAGGCGTGGGAGCGGCAGGCCGACTCGAAGGACGCGAAGGAGCAGCTCGCGCTGGCGCTCAACGACGAGCGGCGCGCGGTGCGCGAGGTCGCGGCGAGGATCCTGGGGTTCGACAACAACCCGACGTTCGACCAGCTCGTGAAGGAGTCGTCCGGCAGGAAGGGCGAGTACATGCTGGTCTACTACGCGCGCGAGACCGAGTGGCTCGTCGTGGCGAACGCGCTCGTGAGCAGCCAGGACGTCGAGGTGCGGCTGCACGCGGTGTGCGGGCTGGGGCGGATGCCGCGCAAGGAGGTCTGGCAGGTGCTGCTCAAGTCGGCGACCGCCGGCAAGACGTTCGACGAGAAGGTCTTCGCGTGGCGCTCCATGATGCAGATCGACGCGAAGGAGACGCGACCGCTCCTCATGCAGGCGGCGGAGCGCGAAGGGGACCAGGCGAAGAAGGCGCGGCTGCAGGAGCTGCTGCAGTAGGAGCGCATCACGCATTACGCATCAAGCATCACGGGGAAAGCACCCTCGACTGTGACGCCCCCGTAATGCGTGATGCGTGATGCGCTACTTCGTCTACCTCCGCCGAGGGCCGCCCCCGTCGGCCGACGCGCTCGTGCGGGTCCTCGGGCTCAGCCGCGCGGACTCCGACCGCATCGCGAAGGCGCGCGTTCCTCAGCCGGTGGCGGTCTGCGGGTCGGCCGACGAGGCGCGCGAGCGGGTGGCTGCGCTCAACCGGGAGGGGCTCACCGCGTTCGCGGTCACGCCCCAGGCGCTGCGGCGCTTCCAGCCGCGCCTCGCGGCGCGCGTCGAGCCGGCGCGCGGCGGGCTGCTGTGGGACGACGAGGTGCTGGGACCGGACGACGTGCGCATGATCGTCGTCGGGCGCTTCCGGTGGGAGGTGCGCGCCGAGGCGGAGGTCGCGCGCTACTCGGAGTCGTCGAGCGCGTCGGAGGAGTCGGGCTTCCTCTGCGCGATCCGCGGGCCGGACGACGCGCGCCTGATCGTCCAGCGCGAGTGCGACGTGGTGAGGCTGCTGGAGCGCCCGCCGCTCACGAGCGACGCGCTGTTCCTCGCGGCGGCGCGCGCCGTGCGCGCGGCGTACCCGAAGGCGCTCTACGACGACACGCTGTACCGCACGCCCGCACCGGTGCGCGGGCTTTTGTCGGCGGCCTCCTACGGGAGCGACGAGGGCGAGATCGTGACGGCACGCGCGGAGGCGGCGGGCAACCGGCCATGGATGCTGCGGATGGCGTGCCTGCTGTATCTTCGGGCCTTTAGTTGTTAGTCCTTGGTCTGAAGTGAGTGCACGAACGACCCATGACCAACCACGAAGGACTAGTTCGCGAACTTCTGCGTCCAGTAGGTCGAGTAGCCGCTGCCGCCGCCGCCCGGGGAGTAGCCGACGCCGATGCGGCCGTAGCCGGCGTTCTCGATGTTCGCGCGGTGGCCCGGCGAGGCGAGCCACGCGTTGAAGACGGAGGTCGCGTCAGGATAGCCGGCCGCGATGTTCTCGCCGGCCGACGTCCAGACCACGCCGTTCTTCGTCAGCCGGTCCCAGGGCTGGTCGTTTTCCGGGTTCAGGTGCGCGAAGAAGTCGTGGATGTCGCCCCGCATGTGGCGGGAGTGGCCGCGCGCGGCCTGGCGCATGAGGAGATCGTGCACGAGCGCCGGCGCCGGGGGCATCAGCGAGACGCGGTGGTTGTTCGTCAGCGTGAGGACCTGATCTTCATTCGTGAGCGTCGTGGGATCGCTCGAGATCCAGTTCAGCGGGTGGCCGTTCGGGTAGGTGAGGGTGGCGCTTTCCGAGCCGCCGCCTCCCCCGCCTCCGCCCCCGCCGTCGTCGCTGTCATCGCCGCAGCCGCCGACCTGGGTGAACGCGAACAGCGACATCGCCAGGAGGATGGTGCGCTGCATATCCAGATTCTTATACCACGCGGGGAGTCCGACATTTGATGAAAATGTGATATCAATCCTCCCGCGCGAGCGGCCCCCGCGTCACCCCGACGAAGTTCGACGCGTTCAGCTCGCGCCAGAGCGCCTGCCCGTCGCTGCGGCCGTCGATGACGTCGCGGTAGCCGCGGATCAGCCGCCGCGACTCGTCGGGCCCGTGCAGGAGAAGCTCGACGCGGAACCAGCGCACGCCGAGCCCCAGCAGACGCCGCACGTACTGCGACGCGCTCTGCGGCACCGCGTTGTAGATCGTGTTGCGGCACCCCACGTCCACCTTCACCGGATGCTCGTGTCCCGTCCAGTCGCGCAGCCGCACGTCGTGCCGCTCGCACGGGCGCCCGCAATCCGTGCAGTCGCGGCCCGTCGACAGGAACGCCGCGAACACGCAGTGCTCCATGTGGAACATCGGCATGTGCTGGTGCACCGTCACTTCCGCCCACGCCGGCGGCACCTCCCGCAGCAGCGCCTCGAGCTGATCCATCGAAAGGTCGTACGCCGGAACGAACCGCGTGAGCCCCCTCGACATCATCCACCGCGCCGTCAGATCGTTCGCGACGTTCAGAGGGAAGTCGCCGACGAGCGCGCACTCCCGGAAGAAGCGCACGTGCATCAGGTTGCGCGCGAGGATCGCGTTCGGCGCGCACGCCGCCACGAAACGCAGGAGCCCCTCCTCCCCCGGCTTGTGGATCCGCGGCGGCGCCAGCGCCACCCACGCCCCGTGGTCGCGCGCGACCGGCACCGCGTCGCGATAGAGCCGGATGTCCTCGAAGTCGAGCTCGACGGTGCGGCACCCCTCCGCCAGCGCCGCGCGCATCTGCTCCATCGTGCGGCAGAGCACGACGATCTCCGCGACCAGCGGCGACGGCTCGCGCACCGGCGTCCGCAGACGCGACAGCGCGTCCGCCTCGATCCGCCGCGCGGGCGCCGCCCGGCGCGTCCGGTCCAGCTCCTCCACGGCGCGTCGGCGCATATCGTTGATCCTGCTCACCGGCAGGATGACGTTCCCCTCGAGCCGCACGTCGAGCGACCCCAGCTCGAACGGCGTGCCCCCGAGCCGCCCGAGGTGCTCGCGCAGGTACTCCGGGGTGAGCGGACGCGTGCGCGCCGGCTCCAGCGGACGCGCGCTTTCGACCGACGCTCCCGCGAGCGTCAGCCGCATCGGCGATCCCGCGCGCCCTTCGACGACCGCGTCGACCGGTTCGCGCCGGCGGATCGACTCGAACGTCGCGCGCAGCCTCCGGTTCACCGCGGGGTCGTCGGTCTTCCACACGCGGTCGCCCGCGCGGACCCTCGACCAGTCGAGCTCTCCGAACGCGAGCTCGACTTCGCCCGACTCGGCGCCGTCGACGCGCCGCCCCCCGCGCCAGACTTCGTACACGCGGCCGCCCGCCTCCTCCTGCTGCGGATCTCCGAAGTCGAAGCAGACGCCGTCCCCCGGCTTCACCGGATTCTCGAGGCGCAGGCGCACGCGGCGGGAGAGCACCGCGTCGACGCGCCCGAGCATGAGCCCTCGCTTCTTCGGCGACGTCCCCTCAACGAGCGCCTGGTGGTCGATCCCCGAGAGCCACCCGTGCGTGAAGCCGCGCGAGAAGACCTGCTGGAGCTCGCGCACGTCCGCACGCGCGCCCCCGAGCGCCTCGCGGTACGCGCGCGTCGTCGCCGCCACGTACTCCGCCGACTTGAGGCGCCCCTCGATCTTGAGGCTGACGACACCGGCCGCCGCGAGCTCGCCGACGATGTCGTGCGCCGCGAGGTCCTGCGGCGAGATGAGATAGCGCCGGTCCCCCAGCTCCTTCTTCGAGCCGTCGACGATCATCTCGTACGGCTGCCGGCACGCCTGCGCGCACGCGCCGCGGTTCGCGCTGCGGCCCCCGAGCGCCTCGCTCGTCAGGCACTGGCCGGAGTACGCGACGCAGAGCGCGCCGTGCACGAACACCTCGAGCGGCATGTCGGTCCTCTCGCGGATGCGCCGGATCTCCGCGAGCGTCAGCTCGCGCGCCAGGATCACGCGCTCGAACCCCAGCTCGCGGATCGCCTCGATCTCCTCCGCGCACGTCATCGTGGACTGCGTCGAAGCGTGGAGGGCGACGTCCGGCGAGATCGCGCGCGCGAGGCGGGCGACGCCGAGGTCCTGCAGGATGAGGGCGTCCGCGCCCGCGGCGATGATGCGTTCGAGCGTCGCCTGCGCCTCCGGCAGCTCGTTCGTGAAGACGAGCGTGTTGAAGGCGACGTAGCCGCGCACGCCGCGGAGGTGGAGGTGCGACATGACCTCCGGCAGCTCCTCGAGCGCGAAGTTCGCGGCGCGGGCGCGCGCGTTGAACTTGCGGACGCCGAAGTAGACGGCGTCGGCGCCGTTCTCGACGGCGGCGCGGAGGCACTCCATGTCGCCGGCGGGGGCGAGGATCTCGGGTCGAGCGGCCGCGCGCATGGACGTCGCGCCGCCCGACGCGGGGTCGGGCATGGGGGACATTGTAAGATTCGCGCCGGAGATCCGCTACAGGTGGTCTTGGCGTCCCTGGCGCTCTTGGCGGTTCAACCCGCCTCAGCATCCGCCGCGCGGTGAACAGGGGAGGATAGCTACTTCTTCGCCGCGCGCAGGTGGCGGTAGTAGGTCTCGAGCGTGAGCGCGTTGATGGCGGTCGCGTAGACGCGCCCGCCCTCGAAGCCCCAGCGGTCCTGCGCCGGGTCCCACGAGCCGCGCTCGCACCCCGCCTGCCCCTGGTTCGGCACCAGCGCGTCCTGGAGCGCCTCGTTCCACCGCTTCCAGACCGGGCCGCCCGGGCCGTCGACCTGGAAGGCCGCCTGCGTGCCGTAGTGCCAGTAGACGAAGTCGACCTTGTTCGGCTTCCACTTCGGCGGGTCGTTGTCGAGGAACGAGAGGCCGTCCTCCTTCTTCTCCCTCTTGATGAGCACGCGGCCGAGCATCGCCGCCGCGGTCATCGTCTCGTGGTGGTCGAAATGCTCGTTCTTCCCCGGCACGAACACCTTGCCGGTCCCCTTGTGCGTATAGCCCGTGCGGCTCATGTCGTCCGTCACCTCGGCGAACCAGGCGAGCGCGCCGTCGAACGCGGCCTTCGGGAAGGAGAGCTTCGCGGCCTCCGCCGCGCGGAGCGCCGACACGGCCCATCCGGTGACCGACGTGTCGTTGTCGCCCGACCTGGTGGAGTAGCGCCAGCCCTTGCCGGGGTTCTGCGCGGCGACGAGGAAGTCGACCGCCTTCTGCGCCGGCGCCTTGAGCGCGGCGGACTCGGTCATGCCGTACGCGTCCGCCAGCGCGGCGGTCGCGATGGCGTGGTGGTAGACGTACTTCTGCTGCCGTTCGCCGACGCAGCCTTCGGGATCCTGCATCCGCAGGAGCGCGTTGAGGCCGCGCTCGACGGCGGCGCCGAACTTGAGCGTGCGCTTCGGGTCGACGGGATCGGGGAACTCGTCCTTCGAGAGGTGCGTGAAGCCGGAGCCGAGGAAGGCGAGGAGCGCGAGCCCGGTGACCGCCGCATCGAACGGCTCGTGCGAGGCGCCCCGGCACGCCTCCTCGCCGGCGCAGCGCTTCGCGAAGCGCTCGGCGCTCCATCCGCCGTCGTCGTCCTGATGCCGCGCGAGCCACTTGAGCGCCGCGAGCACCGCGTCCTCCGTCGCGGCCGAGCCGCCGCCCGCCTCGAGGAGCGCCTTGCGGCCGCCCATGCGGTGCCCGTAGCCGGCGCCGCCGGCGCCTCCGAGCTCGGCGGGCTTCGGGCGCATCTCGCGGAGGAGCCGGTCCGCCCAGGCCGAGATGTCGGCGTTGCGGTGGCGGCGCGCCTCCTCGAGGAACGGCACCGCCTTCGCGCCGAGCGCCTTGATCTCGTCGGCCGCGCGCCCCTGCTCGGCGAAGTCCTTGCTGCCGAGCCGCTGGATGAGCGCGCGCATGTCGGCATCCATAACGGCCTCGATGCGGGCGGCGATGCGCGACGCCCAGTCGCGGACCTGCGCGTCGTCCCCCTTCATCGCCTTCTCGAGGGCGGGGAGGGCCTTCGTGCCGAGCTTCTCGAGGGCGTTGGCGGCCTTTCCCTGCTCCTCGAAGTTCGACGCGCCGAGCTGCTTGACGAGCTTCTCGATGTCGTCCTGCGCCGGCAGGCAGATCAGGACCGCGGCGACGATGATGCGCATGGCTCTTCCCTATCCCTAAGACGTTCAACGAGGCCGGTTCTTGACCGGTTCATCGCGCGCGCCGCCACGCGGCCGCCGCCCAGAGGATGGCATCGTCGAACGCCGACTTCGGCGTGTCGGCCTTCGACGGATCATGGTCCAGGGGCGCGGCGTCGAGGCCCGAGACGGCGTCGGCGACGTCCCACTGGAGCAGGCGCTCCCCCTCGATCATCGCGTAGGCAGCGAGGCTGCCGTGGTAGGGGGCCTCGCGCGATGGCTGCAGGCGCAGCGCGCCGCTCTCCAGCTGCTGGCGGACGACGTGGTTCGCCGCGCGCGTCGCGGCTTTGAGGACGGCGGCACGGTCGGCGTGGTCGGGCGGCAGGACGGCGGCCAGCTCGACGAGCCCGCGCAGGATGATGCCGTGGTACCCCATCTTCTGGTTGTGCGCGTCCGACCACACGCCCGTCTGCGTCTGCCCCTTGAGCGTCGCGAGGGTGCGGCGCACCGCGGCGTCGAGGACCTTCGCGTCTTTCGTCGCGCGATAGTGCGCCGCGAGATGCCAGATCGCGAACATGTTGTAGTTGGCGTTCGGGGAGACCGGCGCGGCGATCTCCCACGCGGCCGCCTTCGAGGAGGCGTCGAGGTATTTCCGCTCCTTCGTCGCCTCCCAGCCGGCGACGAGCGCGCGGCCGGCGATGCCGGTCTCGTAGAGCGCGTCGCCCCCGAGCACGCCGTCCTGCGTCCAGTACCAGCGGTACGCCCCGCTCTCGTCCTGCTCCTTCAGGAGATGCGCGAGTCCCTCATCGGCGCGCTTGCGGAAGTCGGGCTCGCCGGCGATCAGGTATGCGAGCACGCAGTAGCCGGTGAAGCGCGTGAGCGGGTGCGTGACGTCATGCTTGTTGAGCGGCCAGTCGGAGTATCCCTTCCCCCAGGTGCCGTCGCCGTTGTACAGCTTCTCGTACCAGCGGTGGAGCGCGAGGAAGCGCTCCTTCGCCTCCGCGACGGCCGGGCGCGGCCACTTTTTGCGCGCCGGCAGGAGGCGGTCGTCGGGGATCGGCGCGATCTCCTCCCCGTGGGTCTTCGACGAGAGGAGGCGGAGCGGCGCCTGCCCGTTCGCGTTGCGCACCTCGACCGTGTTCTCGCCGTCGCGCAGCTTCACGGAAAAGCGGTAGACGTACTCCCTGATCTCCGGGCTGTAGTACTGCGACTCCTTCGCCGCCGGCACCGGGTCGGAGTCGAAGAAAACGGTCCACGCGCCGTCGTACATCGGGAAGGGGCCCGGGTGCTGCTTGTGGTTCGGCATCGTCCACGTCTTCGGGAGGTCGCACTCCGTGAGCGCGGTTCCGTTGACGGTCACGTGCATCGCGGCGGCGCCTCCGGACTCCGCGCCGAGCGCGAGGTAGGCGCGCAGGACGATCGCGTCGCCCCTGCCCTTGACGGTGAACGTCCGCGCCGCGCCCGGCTCGATCGTCGCGTCGGGCAGCTCGACCTGGCAGAGAAGGAGGAGCCAGATCATTTCAGCTTCCGGATCCAGTCGGCGACGAGCTTGAGCGCCTCAGCGTCGGCCACGTTATGCGACATCGGGGGCATGCCGCGCGGCGTGGTGTCCTTCATGCGCAAGTAGAGCGTCGAGCGCTCGGGGTCGCCGGGCTTGACGACCTTCGCGCCCTTGACCTCCATGTCGCCGTGCGCGGGATCGGCGCCGACGATTCCCATCCTGTCGAGCGGCGTGGAGAAGCGCAGGTCGATCGGCGCAGTGCTGCCGCCGCCGGGCTGATGGCAGTTCGCGCAGTTGACGTCGAGGTACGCGCGCACGTCGGTCTTCACCCACGCCTCGGTCTTCTGCGGCTTGTCGATCCACGCGGCCATCGAGTCGAGCTGCGCGCCGAGCTGCTGCGGGCGGAAGCCGAGGACGTGGCCGGCCGCCTTCGTGTGGCACGAAAGGCAGTCGGCGCGGCTCGGGAAGCTCCAGGTCTGCTTCGCGAAGACCTTGTCGGCGCCGCCGGAGAGGAGGAGCGCGTCGGTCTGCTCGTCGTTCCAGACGTACGTGTAGCCGGCCCAGCCGTCGGCGCCGTGGATGAGGAGGCGCGTCTCGAGCCTGCGCTTGTCGAGCGTGAACGTCTTGACGAAGATCGTGCCTTTCGGGAAGTCGAACGCCTCGGTGATCTTCTCCTCGCCGGGGAGCATGATGTAGCGCTCCTTGTCGGCGCCGTCGGACCAGAGCGGGACGGCGACGGAGTACGGGAGGAGCGACGGGTGCGGCTTGCCATCGGGGAAGAGGCCGGTGTCGGAGAGGCGGGTCGGGAACTTCGTGTCCGCCGCGCGGGCGTCGCGCGCTTTGAACGTGTAGACGCGGCCGTCGAAGCAGGTCATGTAGATCTCGCCGTCGCGGTCCTCGCCGAAACTGGAGATGTACCGCTGGCGGCCGATGACCTTGTTCTCGGTGACTTTCTTGCCGTCCCAGCGGAGGGCCCAGACGGTGCCGGACTCGTAGTCGGCGTAGACGTACGCGCCCTGGAGCGACGGGATCTTCCTGCCGCGATAGATGTAGCCGCCGGTGATCGACTTGCCTTCGCGGTGGTGGTACTCGATGATCGGCTCGTCGTAGGGCGGCGTGCCGCGGCCGCCGCGGAAGTCGTGGGCGCCTTCGCGGGCGTTCCAGCCGTAGTTGCCGCCGCGCTTGATGATGTCGACTTCCTCCCACGTGTCCTGTCCGACGTCGGCACCGATGAGGAGGCCGCTGGTGCGGTCGAAGGAGAATCGCCAGACGTTGCGGAGGCCGGTCGCCCAGATTTCCGGGAGCGCGCCCTTCTCGTCGACGAACGGGTTGTCGGGCGGGATGGCGTAGGGGCGGCCGCCGGCGGCTTTGTCGACGTCGATGCGGAGGATCTTGGCGAGCCAGGTGGCTTTGCTCTGGCCGTAGCGGTGGGGGTCGTTGGCGAAGCCGCCGTCGCCGAGGGAGACGTAGAGGTAGCCGTCGGGGCCGAACTCGATCATGCCGCCGTTGTGGTTCGGGTAGGGCTGCTTGATCTCCATGAGGACGGTCTCGGTCTCGGGGCGGATGCGGCGGCGCGCGGCGTCCATGAGGAAGCGCGAGAGGACGTTGCGGCGGGGGCGGGGGGCGGAGTACATCGCGAAGACCTGGCCGTTCTGCTTGAACTTCGGATGGAAGGCGAGGCCGAGGAGGCCTTCCTCGTCGTGGGAGCGGAGGACTTTCGCGGCGATGTCGAGGGCGGGGTCGGCGCCGCGGACGTCGGGCTTGTTGTCGAAGGAGTGGATGCGGCCGTCGCGCTCGACGACGAAGAGGCGGTCGGTGCCGTCGCGGGGGAAGGTGATGTAGAGCGGCTGCTTGAAGGTGAGGCCGGGGAAGGCGTTGGCGATTTCGAGGTCGGGGATGGGGTCGGGGGAGCCCTCGATCTTGATCGTGCCGGGAACGCGTTTGTCCTGCGGCAGGAGCAGGAGGAGGAGGGCGATCAGGGCGGCGGCGCGCATGTGTAGATGATACGCGCGAGCGTCACCACGGAACAGCCCATGAGACTGCGGTCTCTCCACGGTGCATGAAAACGCAGGCGAAGCCCTGACACCACCGGGTTCCCGAAGAACACCACGGAGGACACGGGGGACACGGAGTGCGAGCAACTCCTCTCAGTGCCCTCCGTGTTCTCCGTGGTGGCTGTTCTCCGTGGGCCCCGTGGTGCATTTTCTGAGGAATACGGCATGCTCACGCGCCTGGTGATCCTGTGGCTCCTCTCGGAGCAGCCCCACCACGGCTACCGGATGAAGAAGATCCTGCAGGACGACGCGCTCGGCTTCTGGTTCCCGATGGACGACGCGTCGATCTACTCCATGCTGCGCACGCTCGTGAAGGAGGGGCACGCGCGCAAGACCGTGACCGAACGGGAAGGGCACCGGCCCCGGCGCACGCTCTACGCGATCACCCCGGCGGGGCGCCGCCATTACGAGGACCTGCTGCGCCTCGCCTGGCGCGAGGCCACCTCCGCCACCGACCCGCTGCAGCTCGCCCTGGCCGCGTCGGGAGACCTCGCGGACGCGGAGGTGGAGCGGCTGGCGTGCGAACGGCGGGTGGCTCTCGAATGCCGCCTGGAGGAGCTGAAGCGGCTGCGGCGGGCGGCGCCCGAGCCGGCGATGGTCGACCGCGAGCGCGCGCGCGTGCGGGGCGAACTGCAATGGCTGAAACGATGGAGGAAGGAGGAGCGATGACGGACAGGCGCCCGCAGATCGACCTGATCTGCAACGTGGTGATCCGCCGCCCGGGCGGACAGGTACTCCTGGCGAAGTACGACGCGGAGGACAAGCGCTGGTGGCTCCCCGGCCGCGACCTCGTGCCTTACGAGCATCCCGACGAGGTGGCGCCGAAGATCGTGCGCGACCTCGGGCTCGCGGCGAAGCGCGTCGCGTTCACCGAGATCGAGTCGTTCCGCGGCCGGACCGGCTGGCACGTGATGTTCAACTATGTCGTCGAGGCGTCCGGGGAGCCGGGAGGCAAGATCGCGTCCCAGTGGTTCGCGACGGACGACCTCCCGCAGATGGCGCACGGGCGGTGGGAGAAGGAGGTCATTCGCCGCGCGGTCGCGAAGCCTACGGCCCGCGCTTGAGCGCTTCGAGCCTGCGCTCCACGTCCCCGCGCGCCGGCCATCCCGGCGGCGCGACCGCAAGCGCCCGCTCGTAGTCGGCGATCGCTCCCGCGATGTCCTTGAGCCGCGCCCGCACGAAGGCGCGTCCGACGCGGGCCTCCGGCAGCGCGCCGTCCGCGCGGATCGCCTCGTCAAAGTCGGCGAGCGCTTCCTTGAGCTCCCCGCGCGCCGCCAGGAGGTTTCCCCGGTTGACGCGCCCCCGCGCGTGGCGCGGGTCCGCGCCGATCGTCGCCGTGTAGTCTTCGAGCGCGCGGTCCGAGTCCCCCTTCGCCAGCCACGCCAGGGCGCGCCCGAAGAAGGCGTCGGCGCACTTCGGGTCGCGTGCGATCGCCTCCCCGTAGTCGGCAACGGCACCGTCCGCGTCGCCCTGCGCCCGCCGGAGCGTGGCGCGGTTGAACCACGGAACAGCCGAGCCCGCGTCGCGCCGGATCGCCTCGTCGTAGTCGGCCCGCGCGCCCTCGAGGTCCCCGTTGCGCTGGCGGCTGCTGCCCCGGTTCGTGTAGGCCTTCGCGAGGTCGGGCTTGAGCCGGAGCGCTTCCGTATAGTCGGCAATCGCCCGGTCGTACTCGCCGCGCGCGTCCCGGACGAGCCCGCGGTTGTACAGCGAGTCCGGCTCGGGATCGATCCGCACGGCCTCGTCCAGGTCGGCAAGAGCGGCGTCGACCCGGCCCAGCGCGAGGTGCGCGCGGCCGCGGTTGGCGTAGGCATGGTCCATCCGGGGGTCGAGCCGGATCGCCTCGTCCAGGTCGGCGAGCGCCCCCGGCGCATCACCGGTCTCCAGCCGGGCCGTGCCGCGGAGCGCATGGCCTTCCGCGGAGCGGGCGTCGATGCGCACGACCGCATCGAACGTCAGGAGCGCAGCACTCCAGTCGCCGCGGCGCGACTGCACGCGCCCGCGGCCTGTCATGGCAAGCGCGTCGCCCGGAAATCTGGCGAGCACCCACTCGAAGTCGTGGGCCGCCCCGTCGAGGTCGGTCCGAATCAGGCGGACTTCGCCCCGGTTGATGCGTCCGATGACGTTTTCCGGATCGAGCTCGATCGCCCTCCCGACGTCCTCCGCCGCTCCGGCCAGATCCCCCATGACCAGTCGCGCTCCGCCGCGGCCGCCAAGGGCCATGACGGAGTTCGGGTCGAGGCGGAGGGCCGCGTCGTAGTCGCCGGCCGCGCGGTCCGGCCTCCCATCGAGGAAGAACAGGCTCGCGCGGCACAGGTATCCCGCGACGCTCGAAGGGAGCGTGCCGAGCAGCTCGTCGCACTCCGCGTAGGCGCCCGCCTTGTCGCCGGCCCTGTGCCGCAGGGTTGCCCGGAAGCAGCGAGGGGGCGCGAACGCGGGACTCTGCCGGATGGTCTCGAGGCAGTCCTTCATCGCACCCTCCATGTCGCCCGTGTCCGCGCGCGCGATCGCCCGGAGGAAGTAGGCGATCGGAAAGTGCGGCCGCCGGTCGATCGCGCGCCCGTAAGCCTGCAGCGCCGCCTTCGTCTCCGTCCCCACCGCGAGGAGCATCCAGAATTCCTCCGATCCGACCGAGTCACGGAGATGCTGCAGCGCCTCGCGGCAAATCCTGTGCAGCCCGTCCTGGTCCGACTGGAGGAAGGCCAGGTAGGCCTTCGCCAGCTCCAGGTCCATCTCCCCGGCGCCTGCCCATCCGGCGCCGATCAGCCGGATCTGGTCCGTCGCCCGTCGGCGCCATTCGTCGGCCCGGTGCTGCCGATCCCCCTCCGACCGGTGCACGGCAAGGTCGAGCTGGAACCGCCATCGATCGAAATAGATGCGCGCGAGATGGAACGAGGCCGCGGAAGGTCCGGGGGAGAGGCGCTGGGCCTCTGTGAGCGCGCGCTCCGCGCGGACGTCGTCGCCGACGAATTCCCATCCGAGGCCGACCGTCGTCCAGAGGTCCGCGTGACGGCCGTACGACGGGTCGGCAGCCAACCGTTCGAGTTCGGCGGCCACCTGCTCCACCTGCTTCATCTTGGACGCGACGTCTGCGCCTTCGATGTACAAATGCGGGCGCGCTTCCCGGATCGCGTCTTCCAGGGGCCTCAGCTTGTCCCTCCATGCGAGATCCGCGTCGCGGCGCAGAAGGGGCGGCAGGAGCAGGGCGAGCGCGACGGCCATCACGGCGACGGCCGTCGAGAGCGTGAGCACCAGCGCGCGATGGCGCGACAGCCGCCGGCGCAGGAGATACATCGGCGTCGGCGGATGCGCGTGGACGGGCGCGCCGTCGAGGAACCGGCCGAGGTCCTCCGCCAGCGCGGCGGCGGATTGATACCGCCGCGCGGGCTCCTTCTCGAGGCACTTCGAGACGATCGCGCGGAGGTCGCGCGGCACCGCGGCGGGTAGCGGAGCCGGGTCGTCGGCCACCACGCGCAGGATCACCTCCACGACGTGGCTCCCTTCGAAGGGCGCGCGGCCCGAAAGCACCGCATACAGAGTCGCTCCGAGCCCGTAGACGTCGCTGCGCGCATCGACGGCGCCGGTCTCGCCCCGCGCCTGCTCGGGGCTCATGTAGGCGGGCGTGCCGACCACCATGCCCGACGCGGTCAGCGACGATTTCGCCGCCTGCCGCCGCGCCAGGCCGAAGTCCATGACGTAAACGCGCCCGGAGTCATCCACCATGACGTTGGCCGGTTTGATGTCGCGGTGGATGATGCCCTTGTCGTTGGCGTGGGCGACGGCGAGCGCGGCGTCGCGGACGTGGCGCGCCGCGGTCTTCGCGTCGGCCTTCAGGGCGTCGAGCGTCCCGCCCGAGACCAGCTGCATCGCGATGAACGATCGGTCGTCCTCGCGGCCCACCTCGTAGATCGCGCCGATGTTGGGGTGCGAGAGCGACGCCGCGGTCTGGGCCTCGCGCATGAAGCGCTTCGCTTCGTCGGGGTCGCCGCTGCTCACGAACTTGAGGGCGATCCAGCGCGAGAGCTCCGCGTCGCGCGCCTTCCAGACCTCGCCGATGCCGCCGCGGCCGAGGAGCTCCACGAGATCGTACTTTCCAACCCGCATCCCTACGAGTGTACCGCGCTACAATGCCCCGATGACCGCCGACCCGCCGCGGACCGGCCTGCGCGGCCTGCTCGGCGAGGCGCGCGCCCACGACCGCCTGCCGCTGGTGATCCTCGTCTACGTTCCGATCGCGCTGGCGGTCCTCGAGTACTTCTTCGTGCCGGAGCGCAGCGGCGCGACGTTCGCGTTCGCGCGCGACCCCGCGCGGCCGGTCCTGCGCTTCCTCTGGTACAACGGCGGTTGCCTGGTCCTCATGGCGGCGGTCCCGATGCTGCTCGCGTGGCTCCTGGCGGGGCTCACGCCGCGCGCCGCCGGAGTCGCGGTCCGGGGGACGCTGCGCGACGTCCCGGTCTACGGCCTCCTCTACCTGCTGACGGTGCCGCTGCTATTGTGGGCCGCCCGGCAGCCGGCTTTCACGAGCCTCTATCCCTTTTTCCAGCCCCCCGGCGGGAACTGGCTGGCGCCGGACTACCTCCTGTTCGAGGCGAGCTACTTCCTCCAGTTCTTCGCGGTCGAGTACTTCTTCCGCGGCTTCATCACGCTCGGCCTCAAGCCGGCGCTCGGCCGCGCGTCGGTGCTCGTCATGCTCGCGCCCTACTGCATGATCCACTTCCACAAGCCGTTCGCCGAGTGCCTCGGCGCGATCGGCGCGGGCTTCCTCCTGGGTACGCTCTCGTGGCGCAACGGCACGATGATCTGGGGCTGGTTCCTGCACTACGCGGTCGCGCTGTCGATGAACGTGCTCGGGCACCTCGCGCGCTAGCTCCGCGTGTAGCTGACCTCCACGATGTCCGGCGGGAAGAACAGGTGCACCGTCCAGTTCGCCGCCACCCGCAGCTTGCGGTCGAGCCCCGGCAGCTTCATCAGATAGATCGACCTCCACAACCACCACGCCAGGAAGCCGGTCACGCGCAGCCCGAACATGTCCCCCACCGCCGTCCGGCGGCCGAGCGACACGAACATCCCCAGCCCCTTGTACGCGAACGGCCGCGGCTCGCGCACCAGGTTGCGCGCCAGCGCCGCCGCCTCCCGCACCGCGAACTGCGCGCTCGGAGGATACGGACGTCCCGTCTCCGGATTCAGGATCGACGCGCAGTCCCCCACCGCCCACACCCCCTTGCGCCCGACCACCTCCAGATGCGGCTCCACCTTGATCCGCCCCCGCTCGTCCTTCGGCACCGGCAGGTCGCGCACGATCGGCACCGGCGCGTTCCCGATCGTCGACACGAAGCAGTCGCACGCCACGCGCTCGCCGCCCAGCAGGACCGCCCCCGCCTCCGCACCCGTCAGCGGCGTCTTCAGCCGCACGTCCACCCCGCGGCGCCGCAGATGCCGCTCGGCGTACGCCCCCAGCTTCTCCGGCAGCTCCGGCAGCAGGCGATCGCCCGCATGCACCAGCACGAAGCGCGGCTCGACGCACGGATAGAACCGCCGCGCCTCGCGGATGAAGTCGTTCAGCTCCGCCGCGACCTCCACGCCGCTGAACCCGCCCCCCGCGACGACGACCGTGATCGGCCGCCGCTCCGTGTCGCACCGCTCCAGCGTCCGGATGACGTGGTTGCGCAGGTAGAGCGCGTCGCCGATCGTCTTGAGCGCGATCGCATGCTCGCGCACGCCCGGCAGGTCGACGATCGTCGTGCTTCCGAGCGCCAGCACGAGCTGGTCGTACGCCAGCTCGCGCCCGTCGACCGACACGCGGCGCGCGTCAAGGTCGATCGCCTGCACCTCCCCCTGCACGAAGCGCGTGCGCGGGCACATCGCGCGGATCGGCGTCAGGATGTCGCGCGGATCGAGCTCCGCCGCCGCCACCTCCGGCAGCATCGGCTCGAAGATGAAGTAGTTCTCGCGGTTGACGAGCGTGACGTCCCTCGCGCCGAGCTTCTCGAGCATACGGGCGGTGTAGACGCCCGCGAAGCCCCCGCCGAGGATCAGGATTCCCGCCACGACGCTATTGAAGCATCGGGCGTCACTTCTTTTCGAGCTGCCGCTTCAGGACCTCGATCTCCAGCTTGAGCTTCTCCGTCTCCAGCCGGAGCTTCTCCGCCGTCTCCTCCCCCTGGACCTGCCAGTTCGGCCCGCGGCTCGCGACGTCCAGCAGCTTCCCTCCCGCGTCGGTCTTGAACACCAGGCTGGTCCCGTAGGTCGGCGTGGTCAGCTCCCATCCGTCCTTGACCTTCGCGAACCGGGACGGCGCTCCCCCGTAGTACACATGGCTCGCGCCCTGCCCGGACGAGTACAGCTGCAGGAACGCGGTGGCGAAATCGAAGGCCCGGTCGTCGCTGTCCAGCCTCACGTCCGTCCTGGCAAGCAGGTCGGTCACGGCACCCGTGAACACGATGCCCTGCACCATGATCCGGATCAAGGCGTCCTCGTCCTTGCGCACGGCAAACACGCTCTTGCGCCCGCCGCCCCCCATCACCATCATCGCTCCGGCCGCCGGCTGCGGGTCGGCCACTTCATAGAACCGGGTGTCGGGGAACCACGCCTGGAACGCCTTCACCTTGAGGGGCTCGATCTTCGCCTCGTCCTTCTCGTACCGCTCCTGGACGTACTTCTCGAGCCTGCCGTATCCGCGCCCCCAGTGGATCTTGTCGATGATCTCCTGCGCGCGCTTCTTGACCTCGGCATCCGCCGACTGGAGCGCCTTGTTCAGGGCCGCCAGCGCCGGTTTTCCGATCTTCGCCAGATCGTCGACCGCCTTCTGGCGCGCCTCGACGCTCTCGTCGCCGAGCGCCTGGATGAGTTCCTCGACCTTCTTCGAGGTCGCGTCCGGATCCTGACCGCAGAGCGCCACCGCAAGCATGACACTGATCATCGCCGCCTCCCTGAGCTCGTTGACCCCGGTGTGACAGAGATATGGACGCCTCTCCACGACGGCCGTTTGCCGCATTCAATGTCGACCGAGCGCGTCCATGAGCGCGTCGAGGTCCTTCTCCGTCGTGAGATAGCTCGTCGCGCAGAAACGGTACGCGCGCCTGCCGTCGAGCATCGTCGTCGAGATCCACACGCGCCCCTCCCGCTCGATCGCCTGCTGCACCCGGCGGTGCCCCTCGTCGTCGAGCTTCGGGTCGCGCCAGCAGCAGCACGCCAGCGACGGCGCCGCCGCGAGCCGCCACCGCGGCTCGAGCCGCCGCCCCAGCTCCTCCGCGAGCGCGATCCGCGAGTCGATCGCCTCCTCGTACCCCCTCCGCCCGTACGCCAGCAGCGACGCCCACACCTTGAGCGCGTCGAACCGCCGCGATCCCGCGACGCCGTGCTGGAAGTAGTTCACGGGCGCCTCCATGCTGCGGTCCGACACGTATGCGTGGCTGACGTCGAACGTCCGCCGCAGCGCCTCCGCGTCGCGAACGAGCACCGCGCCCGCCGAGTACGGCACGTAGAGCCACTTGTGCGGGTCGACCGTCACCGAGTCGGCGCGTTCGATGCCGTCGAGCAGCGCCGAGTGCTTCCGCGACAGACGCACCGCGCCGCCCCACGCCGCGTCGACGTGGAACCAGAGCCCGAACCGGTCGGCGATCTTCGCGAGCTCCGGGAGCGGGTCGATCGCGCCCGAGCTTGTCGTGCCGGCCGTCCCGACGATGGCGAACGGCGCGTCGCCCGCGGCGCCGTCCTCGTCGATCGCCTCCTCGAGCGCGCGCGGATCCATGCGGAACTGCGCGTCGGTCCGCACCGGCCGCACGGCGCGGCGCCCCAGCCCGAGGAGGTCTCCCGTCTTCTCGAACGAGTAGTGCGCCTCGCCCGAAACGTAGAAGGCCGGACGGCGGTCGCCGACGCCGTTCTCGCCCGCGCCCTCGATGCGGCTGTTGAGCGCGACCTTGATCGCGGTCATGTTCGCGAGGCTTCCGCCGTTCGTCATCGTGCCGCCCGACGACGCCGGCAGCCCGCACATCGCCGCCAGCCAGCGGATCACCGTCCGCTCGACCGCCGTGCCGCTTGGCGCGTGGCTCGTCGACGCGACCTGCTGGTTGAGCGCGGAGGCGATTCCGTCGGCGAGCACCGCCGCGACCGTCGGCGTCGGGTTGAAGAGCCCGAAGTACCCGGACCCGCCGAGATGGAACGCGTTCGGAACGACGTTGTGCTCGATCTGCGCGAGCGCCGCGTCGACCCCCAGCCCCTCCTCGGGGAGCGGCCCGGCGAAGAGCGCGTCGATCTCCTCGCGCGTGCGGCGCGGCTGGAGCGGGCGCCCCTCGAGCGCCGTCAGGTAGCGCGCCACGAAGTCGGCGCTGCGGCGGGCCCAGCGCGCGACTTCCTCCTCACCGTGCCGCATAACTCCCTCCGCATTCCGGGCGTATAGTGTAGTAGCAACCATGCGCATCTGTCTCCTGCTCCCGCTCCTGCTGCTTCCGCAGGACAAGGCGACCCGGACGAGCGACACGGTCCGCACGTCCGACCTCGCGTTCATCATCGACGAGATCGCGCGCGAGGCTGACCGCGCCGTCGAGAGACCGAACGACCGCGTGCTGGTCACGTGGCTCATCGACAACTCCACGTCGCTCAAGTCGCTGCGCCAGGGGGAGCTGCTCTCCGGGCACATCGCGCGCGCGTTCGCGAAGCAGAAGACGGGCGTCCACCACTCGGTGCTCTCCTTCGCGGAGCAGCCGCAGGTGATTCTGAAGGCGACCGCCGATCCGCGCGCGGCCGGACGCGCGATCGAGTGGCTCGCGGCGCAGAAGCCGGACGACACGATCAAGAACTGCTGCGCGAACATCCGCGCCGGCGCCGCCTACGCCGGCGGCTTCACCGGCGGGAAGCGCTTCCTCGTCGTCTTCACCGGCCCGAACGGCGACAACGAGGACCGCGTGGAGGAGACGCTCAAGCTCCTGCGCGACGCGGGCGTGGTGCTCCACGTCATCGCCGACGAGGCGGTCTACAGCGACCCGTACTGGGAGGCGCTGCTCAGCTCCGGCTCGGGCTACTACGGCGACGCGAACAGGTTCAAGAAGCTGAAGTTCGAGATGAAAGGGCCGGACAGCGCGTACATCGAGTTCCCGCACGGCTGGATCCTGACGTCGGGCGACCCGACCTACACGGTGCCGAGCGGCTTCGGATTCTGGGCGCTCAACCGCATGACGGCGTGGACGGGCGGCCGGTACTTCCTCTACTCGCCGGCCGAGTCGTCCCAGTCGTTCTGCGAGCGCTGGCAGTGCACCGTCTGCAGCGGAAAGCACAAGGCGTGCGGCGCGGCGTTCGACTCGATCAAGCTCAAGATCACCGCCCCGTCGATCGACTCGCGCGACCTGGTGCGCGAGCGGCTCGCGCGCGACAAACTGACGGTCGCGACGTACGCCGTGTGGGAGAAGCTCTATCGCTGGGGCATCGTGCACAACAGCTCGGCGCTGCGCGCATCGGGCGGCGGGCTCACGGAGACGAAGCCGCAGGTCGGGACGGTCCTGCCGCTCGGGTTCATGAGCAACTGGAAGCAGGGGCGAGAGACGTGCAAGCGGCTCGTCGCGGACCTCGACAAGCTGATCGCCGAGTTCGGGGAGGCGGTCGAGAGGCTCGGGCCGGAGGCGGAGAAGCGGGCGCTCGCGACGGCCGACGCGCTGCAGGCGCACATGAAGATCATGCGCTTCAACCTCTGGCAGCTGCGGGCGTTCTGCGAGGACCTCGAGGAGCACGAAAGGAAGAAGCACGGGGCGGAGGGGGGCGGCTTCGGGTCGGACGGGCTCGACGACACGTGAGGCCACAAGATGGGTAGCTGGGGCTACCGATGCGTGTGGCTGTGCCACGGCGGCGCGCCGCTCAAGTCGATGCATGTGCTGGGGGGCGACGACGGGCGCAAGGAGCTCGTGCAGGCGCTCGACTTCGCGGACCGCATGATCGAGAAGCACGCCGGCACGCCGTGGGAGGTGCTGGTGCGCCGCGCGGCGCTGGCGATCTACGTGCCGGGCGGCGACTGAAGCGGCGGCAAGAAGACGCGCGAGCGTGCCCGGTCGGGCACGTCGGAAAGCGCGACGGATCAGGGAAGCCCGGGGCGGCCGCCGAGGCCGACGGGCGAGGGGAGCGGCTCGTCGGGGACCGGCTCCGGTCCATGAGCCGCCTTCGCCGTACGCCATGACCGTGATCGCTGGGAAGGCTTCGGCGTGCCTGGCCCTCGCCCTCGCGCTCAGTTTCCTCGCGGACGAATTCGCCGACGCGGTCAAGAAGCTGCGCGCGGCGGCCGACCTCACGGCGCGCTACGCGGCGGAGGGGGAGCTGGGGCGCGCGATGAAGCCGGCGCAGGTCCCCCTCGCCGTGAAGGAGGTGGACACGGGGCCGGCCGACCTGCGCCCGCACTTCATCCGGGCGATCCGCACGTGCGGCGGCAAGGAGGCGATCGCGGCGCTCAAGGGCCTGCTCGCGCGGCACGAGATGAAGTCGCGCGTCGAGGCGGCCTACGCGCTCAAGATCCTCGGCGACGACGAGGCGCTCAAGGCGCTGCCGGCGGAGCTGGCGCGGCCCGGGCTGACGGCCGCCGACAAGCTTGCGATCGTCACGTACCTCTACCCATATTACAACGAGTCGAAGGAGGCGATCGCCGCGTTGCGGAAGCTCGTGGCCAGCGAGAAGGACCTCGAGCTGCGCCAGCGCGCGCTCGCGGCGCTCGTGTCGCACAAGGACGCGGAGTCGGCGCCCACGCTCTGGAAGATCGCCGACGACGCGTCGGACGCCCTGTCGGCCGAGGCGCTCGGGGCGCTCATCAAGCTGGGGGACGCGGACGCGATCGAGCGCGGGCTGCAGGCGATCGAAAAAGGGAAGCTCAAGACGCTCGACCTCTACCAGCTGATCTACGCGCTGCAGGCGGCGGGCGGGCGCGACATCGCGGCGCGGCTGCGGGCGGTGCTGGAGGCGTCGGCGGACGTGAGCGTGCGGATGGCGCTCATCAACGCGCTGGCGGCGCTCAAGGACGCGAAGTCGATCGGGATGCTGGTGAAGCTGGCGGACGACAAGAACACGTCGGTCGCCGACGCGGCGGTGACGGCGCTCGTCGAGCTCGCGGGCAAGTCGCAGATCGAGCTCTTCCGGAAGCTGCTGAAGCACGAGACGATGACGCGGCGGCTGAAGGCGGCGGAGGCGCTGGTGTCGCTCGACGATCCGACCGGCATTCCCGTGCTGGTCGAGGCGCTCTCGGAGAAGCTGGCGTACTACCGCCAGCGCGGCGTGACTGGGCTCGGGGCGCTGCGGGTGCCGGACGTCATCGAGCCGCTCATCTCGGCGCTCGGGGACGAGGACCAGAGCGTGCGGACGGCCGCGGCGGCGGGCGTGGTGGGGGCGCTCAAGCAGCTTTATCCGTACAAGCGGTTCGACCTGAAGGACGTCGGCTACGACGCGCTGAAGGACGACGCGGAGGCGCGGAAGAAGGCGGTGGCGAAGGTCCAGGAGTGGTGGGGGAAGAACAAGCCGTAAGCGCGAATCACGAATCACGGGAAGTCGACGTCGCCTGCAGCGCTCCCGTGATTCGTAATTCGTGATTCGTGATTCGCCCCTACTTCCGCGCGTGGCTCGCGACGATCTGCTCCAGCTGCTGCTTGACCGCCCCCGGCTGGCGCGAGCCGAGCTGGCCGACCTGCTTGCCGTCCGGATCGAAGAAGAGGATGGTCGGGTAGCCCTTCACGTTGTACTTCTGCATCAGGTCGCCGTGCTTGTCGCCGTCCACCTGGACGCGCACGAGCCCCTCGGACGCCTTCACGACGCCGTCATCCGAGAACGCACCTGCGTTCAGCCCCTTGCAGGGCCCTCACCACGTCGCGGTGAAGTAAACCATGAGCGGCATGCCGTCCTTCTTCGCGGTGGCGAGCGCGTCGTTGAGCGCGCTCCCGTCCAGCCACGCGATCTTCCCGCCGTGCGCCGAGGGGGCGCCGGCCGGCTTGCTGCAGGCGGCGAGGGCCAGAAGGGACGCGGCCAGGACGAAACGCATGTCGGCCTCCATTGAAGGATCGCGAAGATTGTATCAGTCCCGGCGCGTGTAGCGCCCCGCAACCCGCTCGATCTGCTCCCGGCCCTGGTCGAGGTCTCCATAGCCCACCCTGTCGACGGCCTGGCCGTCGGGGGCCAGCAGGACGACGGTGGGCAACACCTCTACTTCGTAGGTCCGCAACTCCTCCTTGTGACGGTCGGCGTCGATGATCACCCGCACGAACGACCGTGAAGCCCGAAGAACTCTCTCATCCGAGAACGCTCCAGCGTTCAGCTGCTTGCAGGGCCCTCACCACGAAGCCGTGAAATACAGCATCACCGGCCGGCCGTCGGCCCTGGCCTCCGCCAGCGCGGCGGGGAGTTGCTCGCCCTGACGCCAGAGGATCTTGCCGCCCACCATGGGGGCCGGCGGTCCGCACGCCGCCAGCGCCGCCGTAATCGCGCAGGTCAACCGTCGCATCACCCATCTTGTGCCGTCCGACCGCGGCTCATTGAGGGAAAACGCGCCGAAGGGGAAAGAAAAACGCCGCACGAAGCGTTGCTCTTCGTGCGGCGTGTTCTGTCTTCTGGATGCTGAATTCTGGCTACTTCTTCTCCAGCTTCTTGACCGCATCCTCGAGCGCGGTCTTGATGTCCTTCGCCTTGCCGGCCTTCAGCGTCTTGAGCGCCTCGGGCTTCTCGCCCGTGTTGTTGATGATGAGGAGCGTCGGCGCCTCCGTCACCTTCCACTCCTTGCAGAAGGCGTCGTCCTTCTTGAACGGCACCTTCGCGAACGCGCACTTCTCGAAGAGCTCGGGCTTGAAGCTCGCGTCGCCGAACACCTTCACCCAGCCCGTCGACTTCGGCTTGTCATCGCCGAAGTAGAGCACGACCGGTTTCGAGTCGGCCTTGCCCGCCTCGAGCGCCTTCTCCGCGCTCTCCATCCACTTCGGGCCGCGCGTGTGCTTGTCGGCGATCTCCGTGAACTGCGTCTTCACCGCGCCCGCGTCGCGCCCCGCGAGCTTCGCGACCTGCTTGCCCTCGGGGTCGAGGAACATGACGGTCGGGTAGCCCGAGACGCCGTACGTCTTCATCGGCTCCTTGTACTTGTCGCCGTCGATCAGCACGCGGATCAGACCCTCGGACGCCTTCACCACCTCGTCATCGCTGAACGCACCTGCGTCCAATCCCTTGCAGGGCCCTCACCACGATGCGGTGAAGTAGAGGACGAGCGGCACGCCGGTCGCCTTCGCCTCGGCCAGCGACTGCTCCAGCTGCTTGCCGTCGCGCCACTGGATCTTGCCGCCTTCGCCCGCGATCGCGACGCCGGCCACGAGCGCCAGCGCCGACACCCCGAGAATGAGCTTTCTCATGATTCCTCCCTGAAGGTGGTCAACTCTTTCATTACTATACGACCGTCCCCCCGGCTCCGTTGACGGATTCGGGGCCGAAGAACACCGCCGCGAGGGGCGGCAGCGTGATCTCGATCGAATGGGCGCGCCCGTGCGCCGCGACCGGCCGCGCCTCGACGCCGCCGAGGTTTCCCTGCCCGCTCCCGCCGTACTCCTTCGCGTCGGTGTTGAGCAGCTCCCGCCACGCGCCGCCCGACGGCACGCCGACGCGATACCCGCTGCGCACTTCGGGCGTGAAGTTGCAGACGACCGCCGCCGCGCGCCCGTCCCGCGACCACCGCAGGAACGAAAGCGCGCTCTGCATCACGTCGTTGCAGTCGATCCACTCGAAGCCGGCGCCCGAGTCGCCATGGTGCAGCGCCGGCTCCGCGCGGTAGAGGCGGTTCAGGTCCTGGACGAGACGCTGGACCCCCGCGTGCGGCGCGTGCGCGAGCTCGCCCCAGTCGAGTCCCCGGTCGTGGCTCCACTCGGGCCGGTGCGCGAACTCGCCGCCCATGAAGAGCAGCTTCTTCCCCGGCTGCGCCCACTGGTACGCGAGCAGCAGCCGCAGGTTCGCGAACTTCTGCCAGTCGTCCCCCGGCATCTTCGAGAGCAGCGAGCCCTTGCCGTGCACCACCTCGTCGTGCGAGAGCGCCAGCACGAAGTTCTCCGTGTGCGCGTAGAGCTGCCGGAACGTGAGCTGCTGGTGGTGGTACTTGCGCCAGAGCGGGTCGCGCCGCATGTACTCGAGCGTGTCGTGCATCCACCCCATGTCCCACTTCAGGCCGAAGCCGAGCCCGCCCGACGACGTCGGCCGCGACACCATCGGCCACGACGTCGACTCCTCCGCGATCGTCTGGACGTCCGGATGCGAGCGGTAGACCTCCTCGTTGAGGCGGCGCAGGAACGCGGCCGCCTCGACGTTCTCGCGCCCGCCGCCCGCGTTGGGGATCCACTCCCCCTCGGGCCGCGAGTAGTCGAGGTAGAGCATCGACGCCACGGCGTCGACGCGCAGCCCATCCGCGTGATAGCGGTCGAGCCAGAAGAGCGCGCTCGACACGAGGAAGCTGCGCACCTCGCTGCGGCCGTAGTTGAAGATCCAGCTGTTCCAGTCCGGGTGGAAGCCCTGGCGGCGGTCCTTGTGCTCGTAGAGGTGCGAGCCGTCGAAGTACGCGAGGCCGTGGCCGTCGCCCGGGAAGTGAGACGGCACCCAGTCGAGGATGACGCCGACGCCCGCCTGGTGAAGGCGGTCGACGAGGTGCATGAAGTCCTGCGGCGCGCCCCACCGCGCGCTCGGCGCGAAATAGGCGGTCGTCTGGTAGCCCCACGAGCCGTAGAACGGATGCTCCATGACGGGGAGGAGCTCGACGTGCGTGAAGCCCATCGAGCGCGCGTACTCGGGAAGCTGCTCGGCGAGCTCGCGGTACGTGAGGCCGAGGCGCCAGGAGCCGAGGTGGACTTCGTAGATGCTGACGGGCGCGTCGAGGGCCGCGCGCGCGCGGCGGCCGGCCATCCACTCGGCGTCGCCCCACGCGTAGTCGAGGTCCCAGACGACCGACGCGGTCTGCGGGGGCGCCTCCGTGCGGCGCGCGAACGGGTCGGCTTTCTCGAACGTCGCGCCGCCGTGCCGCGAGACGACATGGTACTTGTAGAGCGCGCCGCGGCCGACGCCGGGGACGAAGCCCTCCCACAGGCCGGAGCGGTCGCGCGGAGCGAGCGGGTGGCGGCCGGGCGTCCACGCGTTGAAGTCGCCGACGACCGACACGCGGCTCGCGTCGGGTGCCCAGACCGCGAAGTGGGTGCCGGCGGGGCGCTCGAGGACGTGCGCGCCGAGCTTCTCCCAGAGGCGGAAGTGCGTCCCCTCGTTGAAGAGGTGGAGGTCGGCCTCGGTCAGGAGCGTGACGTCGACGCGGGAGCGGGACACGCGGGCATTATACCGTTCAACCGTTCAACCGTTCGACCGTTCAACCGTTCGACCGTTCAACCGTTCGACCGTTCGACCGCTCGACCGTTGAACGGTTACGCCTTCGCCAGGACGATGTCGAACGTCCCCGCCAGCCGCTTCTTCTCCTCGTCCTTCTTCAGCTCGATGATGAGGGACTTGCGGACGAACGGGTCCTTCTCGATGTACTTGTCCCCCTTGAAGTAGAGCTGCGTGGTGAGCTTCTTGTGCCCGTCGACCGCGACCTTGTAGTGGATGTGCGCCGGGCGCTTCGACTCGCCGAGGTCGTACTGGCCGGGCATGACGGTCTCGTACGTGTAGAGGCCGTCCTTGTCCGTGCGGAGGCGGCCGCGCAGGAGGTATTTGTCGCTCTCGTTGTCGTAGTCGCCCTCCTTGTCGGCCTGCCAGACGTCGACGACCGCGTCCTTGAGGAGCGTGCCGTCGGGCGCGAGCACCTTGCCGGAGATCGCGAGCGGGTCCCCCTTCAGGCCCTCGGCGAGCTTCGCGCGGAAGGGCGCGTCCTTGCGGTAGAACGGGCCTTCGATGTTCGACTCCGTGATCTCGAGCTTCTTGTCCTGGAAGGTCCAGCCGGCGAGCACTCCCGTGAGGCCGAGCCCGCCCAGCGCGAGGAAGCGCCTCCGGCCCGTGATTCGCGATTCGTGATTCGTGATTCTACTCATGCCTTCCCCCTTCCCCCCCGAGCACGGCCGGCGCCAGGCCGAGCCACGGATCCTCGATGTCGTAGCCGAGGATGTCGCGGAAGAGCCCCGCCGTCAGGTCGGCCGGAGCGGCGAGCGGCTTCTCCGCGAGCAGCTTGTGGATCATCGGCATGCGCACCTTCACATTGTACTCCACGTCGGCGCGCAGCGCGTCGGCGACCGGCCGCTCCGCGCGGCGCTTCGTCTGGTCCGCCGCCATCGTCGCCTCGAGCGCTCCGGCTAGCGCCTTCTTGATGCTGCCTTCGATGCCCGACTTCGAGAAATCGACGTAGCTCTTGATCTCGTCGACACGCTCGCGCGTCACGCCGCGCTCCAGCTCGCGGTGATAGTCGGCGACCAGCCGCTCGGGACGGCCCCACAGCGCCTTGAAGACGTTCGCCAGCGCCGCGCCGTCGTGCAGGCGCTTGCGGTACCCCTCCGGCGTCGCGAGTCCCGGGATGATGTCGAACACGCGGCCGTCCGCCGTGCAGAGGTGCGTCGCGACGTTGCCCTGCAGCGTCCGCATGAGCTTGCGTCCGTCGCCGAAGTCGATCTCGACGCGCGGCACCGGCCGCACGCACTCCCACGCGCACTCGTAGAGCTCGCCCATGATCCGCGCGGTCGCCTCGTCCGAGAAGAGCACGCTTCTCGAGATGCGGGCGTTCGTTCAGCACCACTCGTCGTCGAGCTTGCCGAGGAGCTGGAAGAGCAGGACCGGCTTGCCGCTGTTCGCGGCCGCCGCCTTCGCCGCGTCGAATGACGGGTGCCAGGCGACGAGGCCGGCCTTCGGCGGCTGGGAGAGGCCCCGCGCGATCGCCGCGCGCAGCGCGTCGAGGCGGCCGTTCCTGTCGTCGAGCGCCTCCTTGATCGGCATCTCGACCCTCGACTTGCCGCGATCGGCGATCGCCGCTTTCTTCTTCACGTCGGCGACCTTCCTGACCGGCGCTTCGGCCTTCTCCTTGGACTCGTCCTGCGGCATCGCGAACGCGGCCGCCAGCATGCCCGACAGGAGGAAGAGAGTCTTCATCGCGCACCCCGCTAAAGATGCGCGTGAGAGAGCAACCCCCGTGCCAGCGAAAGCGGGGCCGGGCGCGTCCGGCTGTATCGACGGAGATACGCTACTCCGGCAGCGGGACGTGCGCCAGCGCCGGGGCCAGGAGGCGCGCCACCGTCTCGACGAGCATGACGTCGTCGGCGTCGAAGGCGGCGGGCTGCCGGCTCTGGAGATCGAGGATGCCGATGCAGCGGTCGCCCGCCCGCACGGGCACGGCGAGCTCCGAGCGGATGCCCGGAACGCCCGCGACGTAGAACGGGTCGCGCGACACCTCGCGCGCGTTCACGACCTCGCCCAGCTTGAACGCCTTGCCGGTGAGCCCCTGCCCGAACTTGAGCCGCGGCAGGGGCGAGGCCGCCCCCCCCGCCGAGTGCGCCAGAAGCACCACCTCTTCGCGCCCGTAGTCGCCCAGGCGGACGCCGGCGAAGAAGACGTCGAGCGCGCGGCGCACCTGGTCGACCACGCGCCGGATGAAGGCCGCCGGATCGAGCGTCGTCATGAGCCGCGTGAGGTTGTTGAGCATCTCCAGCCGGTGCCGCGCACGGCGCTCGCGCTCCTGCAGCTCGGAGAGCCGGAGCGCAGCCGCGACGGCGTCCGCCGACGCCTCAAGCGACTTCAGGCGAGCGCGGGTGAAGTGCCCCCGCTTCGCCGACTCGCACGCGAGCACGCCCATCAGCCGCGCGTCGAGGAGCACCGGCACCGCGGCCATCGACCGGTACTTCGCCTCGGTCCGCACGTACCGGCTGTCGCGCGCGTTGTCGGCGACGACCGCGGTCCGCCGGAACTTCGCGACCCATCCGCACACACCTTCGGAGCCCACGCGCAGGAGCAGCCGCTCGCGGGGGCGGCGGCCGCTGCGCCACAGCTCGCGCAGGAGGTTTCCGTCGCCCGACAGGGTCAGCAGGACCGCCTCGTCCGCGCGGACGGCGCGGCACGCCGACCCGAGGATCTGGCGCAGTCCATCGTCGGGGTCCGCGAGCAGGCGGGCGATGTCCATCGCCGGACAGGGTAGCTTCGCACGGGCCTTTCGTCACGGACCGGCGGGGGGCGCCGGCGCGGCCCACATCGTCATTCCCGGGATGTACGTGACCGCCAGCACCGCGATCAGGATCGCGATCACGAACGGCGCGACGGCCGCGGCGATCCGCATCACCGGCTTGTCGAAGCGGTACGACGCCAGGAAGAGGTTCTCGCCGACCGGCGGCACGAGATAGCCCAGCTCGAGGTTCGCCAGGAAGATGGCCCCCATGTGCAGCTCGTGGATCCCGAAGGCCGCGCTCGCCGGCAGGATGAGGGGCACGACCACCATGATCGCCGAGTAGATGTCCATGAGCGCGCCGACGACGATCAGGAAGAGGTTGAGCGCGAGCAGGAACATGAACTTCGAGTGCACGTTCGCCTGCACCCACTCCGCCGCCTTCGTCGGAACCTCGGAGAAGATGAGGTCGTTCGTGAGCCCCATCGCGATGCCGAGGATCGCGATCACGCCGCCGACGAGCGTCACCGAGCGCGCGAGCACGCGCGGGAGGTCGCGCGTCGGATGAACCTCGCGGTGCACCACCAGCTGGATGAACAGGGCGTACGCGACGGTGAGCGCCGCCGCCTCGATCAGCGTGCAGAAGCCTCCGAACATGCAGACGATCGCCACGACCGGCAGCAGGACCTCCCACTTCGCGCGCCAGAGCGCCGCGCCGGCCTCCTTCGCGGCGAAGCCCTGCCTCGGGACGCGCGCGCGCCGCGCCTCCACGACGCCGAGGGCGGCCACGGCGGCGATGAGCAGGACCCCGGGCACCGCGACGGCGCGGAAGAGGTCGGGGATGGCGGCTTCGATCTCCGCCTTCGCCTCCTGCACGCGGCCGGCCCGCGCGAGCATCTGCCCTTTCGCGGTCCGCGCGTTTCCGCGGTTGTAGTAGGCGATGGCGAGGCGCGGCGAGAATCGGATCAGCGCGTCGTACGCGCTGATCGCCGCGTCGAATTCCCCGCGCCGCGAGTGCGCTCTCCCGAGGCACGCCCGGGTCGCAGGCTCCCACGGGGTGTACTTGACGCCCCGCCGAAGCAACTCGATGGCCTCCTCCTCCCGCCCCCCGGCGTTGAGCACGGCGTGTCCGGCCACGCCCCAGGCGCGGCCGTCCGAGGCGGCGGAGGCCGCGTAGGCCTGAGGGCGACGCTGCGCTCCAGCTTGGTGTCCCTCGCGCGGTAGACGACCCCCATGCCGCCGCGCCCGAGCTCCCCCTCGATCTGATAGCGCGAGGACGCGCGCGCGCGCTCGTGCTCGCGCATCGAGCCGGCGAGGCCGTCGACCCAGCCGTCACGCGCCGAAGAGGTCATTCCACTCGTCCTCGAGCTCTTTCGCGCCCGCCACCGTCTGCGCGAGCTCCGCGCGGATCTCCGCCCGAAGCCGCTCGCGCACCTCGAAGAGATGGTTGCGCACCTGCGCCTCCGTAAGCCCCAGCCGCCCGGCGAGCGCGGAGTACGTCGGCCGCTCGTCGGGCGCGACGAGGTCGTACGCCTCGAAGACCCGCTCCGCCGCCGCGCTTGAGCGCCATCGCCGCGTCGTGCTCGTCGGCCGCGAACCCGCGCAGGAGCATCTTGAGGTAGGCGCGGAAGCCCGCCTTCGACGGCTCGTAGCGCCGCAGCGCGTCCCCCTCGATGAGCCAGAGGAAGAACGCCTGCACGAGGTCCTGCGCGTCCTCGGCGCCCTTCGACCACTTGCGCCGGACGTAGCCGTACACCGGCTTCCAGTAGCGCCCGCACAGTTTCTCGAGCGCCGCGCGGCGCGCGTCCGCCGCTCCGCCCTGCACGCCCGCGATCATCCCCCAGCTGGTGAGCGGGAACTCGCCCGCAGCGTCCCCCATTCTGGAAGGATTGTACCCGGAATCGGATTGACTTCGCCCGCGCGCGACTGTAGGAAGGTCGCGTGCACAAGGGCGCCGTGCGGTCGAGCCTCCGCTACTCGATCGCCGACGGCGTCGCGTGGTCGGTCATGCACGGCGCGGGCGAGCGCTACATCACGCCGTTCCTCATCCTCGCCGGATCGGGCCTCTGGGGGCTCGCGGCGGTCGGCGCGATCCCGGTGTTCGCGGGGGCGGCCGTCCAGTGCGTGGCGGCCGGCGTGACGGACGCGGTCGGCCGGCGCAAGTCGATGTTCGTGTGGGGATCGGCCGCGCAGGCGCTCATGTTCGCGCCGGCGATCGCGGCGGTCTTCGTGCCGGGCGCGGGGGGATACGCGCTGATGCTCCTCGCGTACGCGCTCCTTCTCGGCTTCCACAACTTCTGCATCCCGCCGTGGAACAGCGTGATGGGCGACCTCGTGCCGCCGCGCTCGCGCGGCCGCTGGTTTGGGATGCGCAACCTGCTGATCGGCGCGGGGATTGCGGCCGCGTTCCTCGGAGGCGGCGCGTGGCTGCGCTGGGGCGGCTCGCGCCCGGCGGCGTTCGCGGCGCTCTTCGCCGTCGCCGCCGTCGCGCGGCTCGTGTCGGCCGGCTGCCTCGCGGGGATGTTCGAGCCGTCGTACCGCCGGCACGCGTCCGACCGCTTCACGCTGGCGGAGTTCGTCCGGCGCGCGCCGAAGGGGAACTTCGGGCGGTTCGTCGCCTACGTCGCGGCGTTGCACCTCGGCGTCGGCTTCGCGGGGCCGTTCTTCTGGTGGTACATGCTCGCGGAGCTCAAGTTCTCCGCGATGCAGTTCGCGTGGCTCGGCGTCGCGCACCTCGCGTTCCACTTCGGGTCGCAGCCGCTCTGGGGACGGCTCGCCGACCGCATCGGCAACAAGATCGTGCTGGCGATCGGCGGCTTCGGCATCGCGGGCATCCCGCTGCTCTGGCTCGTGTCGGACGACTTCACGTACCTGATGGCGATCCAGGCGTACGACGGCGTCGTCTGGGCGGCGTTCGTGATCGCCGCGGGCAACTACCTCTTCGACACGTGCACGGCGCCGAAGCGCGCGCGCTGCACGGCGTACATGAACCTCTTCGTCGCCGCCGGCGCGCTGGCGGGCGCGTTCGCCGGCGCCGCGCTCGGGTCGCTCGCCCCCCGGTGGGGCGTGGCGCCGTTCACGCTCCTCCTCGCGGTGTCCGCCGCGGGACGCCTGCTGCCGAACCTGCTCCTGCTGCGCACGTTCGACGAAGTTCGCGTGGTACGATCACCCGCGTGACGCAGCGGCGCAGGCGCATCCTCCTCGGCGCGGCCGGCGCCGCGCTCCTGCTCTTCCTCCTGATCGCGCGCCCCGCCTGCCATCTCGCCTGCACCGCGTGGCGCGACCGGGGAACGCGCGAGGGGCCGCGCCCCGGCCACGCGGACGACGTCAGCCGGATGAACGAGACGCGCGTCGCGGAGATCGTCAAGGCCGGGAGCGAGGAGCAGCTCGCCGCGCTCGTCCGGCGCGCGCGCGCGGAGAAGAAGCGCGTCTCGATCGCCGGCGCGCGGCACAGCCAGGGGGGCCATACGATTGCGCCCGACGGCATCGTCATCGACATGCTGCCGTACGACCGGCTCGAGTTCGACGGCGTCCTGCGCGCGCAGTCGGGCGCGCTCTGGTCGAAGGTGATCCCGTTCCTCAACGAGCGCGGGAAGTCGGTCGGCGTGATGCAGTCCGACCACTCGTTCAGCATCGGCGGCTCGCTTAGCGTCAACTGCCACGGCTGGCAGCACGAAACGCCGCCGATCGCCTCGACCGTCGAGTCGTTCCGCCTCCTCAAGCCGGACGGCTCGATCGTGCGGTGCAGCCGTGCGGAGAACGCGGAGCTCTTCCGCCACGCGCTCGGCGGCTACGGGCTCTTCGGCGTGATCCTCGACGTCGATCTCCGCGTCGTGCCGAACGAGCTGTACAGGCTGGAGCGCGCCCTCACCACCGCGGACCGCTTCGCGGACGTCTACCGCGAGAAGGTGACGCCCGACGTCGGCATGGTGTACGGACGCCTGTGCGTCGCGCGCGACGGCTTCCTCCGCGAGGCGATCCTCAACGTCTACCGCCGCGTGCCCGGAACGGCGGACAAGGTCCACCCGCTCCCGCCGCCCGGCGACCCCGGCCTGCGGCGCACCGTCTTCCGCGGCTCGGCCGACAGCGACTACGGCAAGAAGCTCCGCTGGGACGCGGAGAAGCACCTCGACGAGGCGCTCTCCGCCGCGACGCCGTCGCGCAACGCGCTGCTGCACCAGGGGGTCGAGGCCTATATGGGGCGCTCGCCCGAGACCACCGACATCCTGCACGAGTACTTCGTGGCGCCCGAGAGGTTCGCGGCGCTCGTCGGGCGCCTGCGCGACATCGTGCCCCTGGACAAAGCGGACCTGCTCAACGTCACGATCCGCTCGGTCGCGCGCGACGACGACGCGGCGCTGCGCTACGCCGACCGCGACGTGTTCGCGGTCGTGATGTTCTTCCACCAGGCACGCACGCTCGAGGCGGACGCCGCGATGGAGGCGATGACGCGCGAGATGATCGACGCGGCGCTGGCGGAGGGCGGCCGTTACTACCTGCCGTACCGCCCGCACGCGACGATCGAGCAGTTCCACGCCGCGTATCCGCAGGCGCGCGCGTTCTTCGCGAAGAAGCGCGAGCTCGACCCGGACGGGCTCTTCGCGAACCGCTTCTACGAGAGGTACGGTCAGTAGCGGAATCCCTCGTCCGCTGCCGCCTCGGAATCTGTACAGATAGATGAAGCGGGAGGAGGTGACATGCTTCGATGCGCTTTTCCCGCCGTCCTTCTCGCCGCTCTCGCACCGGTCCGGGCGTACGCGCAGGATGAGCCCGCCCGTTCGGAATCCAGCCTCAAGTACGGGCGCGACAAGACCGTCAAGCTCACGACCATCCTGCCGAAGGGCTACGACAAGAAAAGCAAGCACCCGCTGGTCCTCGCGTTCCCGCCCGGCGCAGGCAACGCGCAGATGGTCGCCACCATGCTCGAGTGGTACTGGGAGAAGGCCGGGGTCGAGCGCGGATACATCACGGTGGCCGTCGAGGGCTCCCCGGACGTCGTGAAGTCCGGCATGAAGGACCTGGTCCCCGCGCTGTTCCAATGGCTGGACAAGAGCCTGAGCGTCGATCGCGCGCGCGTGGTGCTGGCGGGCGTGTCCGCGGGCGGCCAGAGCGCCTTCGAGGTCGGCTGCGAATTCCCCGCCCGCTTCGCGGCCCTCCTCATCCTCACGACGGGTTACACGGGGGAGGAGGGGCGCCTCAAGGCCCTCAAGGGCAAGCCCGTCCGCTTCGTCGTTGGGAGCAAGGACGAGATGGGCCGGAAGCTCGCGGAATCGACCCTCGCGAACCTGGATAAGGTCGGCGCGAAGGCGACGATCGAGATCATCGAAGGGCAGGATCATTACATGCGGATGGAAGCGGGCAAGCTCTACGACTGGATGGACGCTCTGTGGAAGCCCGCCAAGTGATTTCTCCGCCGCCGGCGCTACGGCCATTTCGAGCGGCACCAGCGGATGAAGCCCGGAGCGAGAGCGTGAACCAGGCCGGCCAGCAGATGACGGACGCGCGCGAGGCGCATTGAACTGCGCCTTGCCAGGAGCCTGGTCCCTGGGCGCGCGGCCCCCCTTGAGCGCGATCGGACCGCGCTGGCGGAGGAATGTAGTTCGCCACCGTGCCTCTGCGCGCGATGTCATGGAACGACGCCGTGTCGCTATCTCATCGTAGCGGCCTCGGCCTGGCGGATCGCCTCGAGGACCTCCGGCTGAGACTGGGCTCCCCGCAGCTTCTCACGCACGAATTCGCTGTCCATCATGCCTGCGATGCGCGCGAGGAGCCGCACCTGGCTTCGCGGGACCTGGGTCGGAGTCAGGAGAACGAAGAAGAGGTGCGCGCGCTCCTGCCCGTCGCGCACCGGCACCCCGTCCTCCGAGCGCGCGAACAGGAGCACCGGCTGCTGGAGGCCGTCCAGGCGCGCGTGAGGCAGCGCGAGCCCGGAGCCCAGATACGTGCTCATCACCCGTTCGCGGTCCAGCAGAAGGTCGAGAATGCGCCCGGGATCCGCGGGCATCTGACCGGCGGGAACGGAGGCGATGATGCGGCGGATCGCGTCGTCGATCGAGGGGGCGGCGACGGCCAGCACAATGCGGGGCTCGCTCAGCGCGTCCGCCACCGACCACGGCGGCTCCGTCTCGAACTCGTCCTCGATGGTGCCGAGGATCTCCTCGATCACGTCTTCGAGCGTGATCAGGCCGACCCAGTCGCCCGCCGGGCCGGTGACGATCGCCAGGTGCACGCGCCTTTGCTGGAGCTCTCCGAGGACGGCTTCCAGGTCCGCGTCCGGCCGGACGCTCAGGAAGGGCCGCGCGAGCTTTCGGAGATCAGGGGCCGCGGGCGCGCTGTAGTAGAGGTCCTTCACGTGCACGACTCCGAGCGGCAGGGCCGACGACTCATCGACCAGCGGGTATCTCGAGAGTCGCGTCTCTCGAAGCATCCGCTCGCTCTCCGGCCAGGGCGCGTGGAGTCGGAGGACCTTCACCTCGGAGCGCGCCTTCATCGCGTGGCGGACCTTCACCCCCTCCAGGTCGAAGATGTTCTCGATGAAGAGCAGCCGCCGGAACGAGATCAGACCCCTGGACTGCGAGCCGCCCAGGATGATCTTGAGCTCCTCCTGGGTGTGCTCCTTCTCGCGGGCGGCGGAAGGGTAGCCGAGGAGGCGGAGCACGAGATTGGCAGCGCCGTTCAGGATCACGAGGGGCACGTAGAAGATGAAGTGGAACACGCGCAGCGGCCGGGCTGACAGCAGGGCCGCGCTCTCCGCGCCGCGGATCGCCATCGACTTGGGCACCAGCTCGCCCAGCACGATGTGCAGGAACGAGACCAGCACGTACGCGATGCTGATGGCGAGTCCGTGCGCCACCGCTGCAGACAACGCACCGGTCCAGCGGAACGCCGGCTCGAGGAGCCGCGCAAACGCGGGTTCGCCGACGAAGCCGAGCCCGATGCTCGCCAGCGTGATGCCGACCTGGCACACCGAGAGGTACTCGTCCAGGCGGGTCTGTATGCCGCGCATGAGCACGGCCCTCGCATCACCCGCTCGAGCCAGCGTCTCGACCCGCGTCGGACGCATCTTGACCGCCGCGAACTCGGCGAGGACGAAGAACGCATTCAGCAGGAGCAGCAGCAGAGCGACGAGGAGATATAGCCCGACCATATGCAAGCCCTCGAGCGGACGACGCAGAGACGACAGGGAAGTGAGGGCTACGTGGGCGAGCGGTAGTGGCGGCGGGCGATCCAGCCGGTCAGCGGGCGGGGCGGCGGAGCGACAGCAGGGGCAGGCCGATCGTCGGGACCGGTCTCCGTCGCCGTCGGCCTGTTGCGGAGCGGTCGGACGGGCAGGCTTGCCCTCTGGCACACCGCACGCCGGGTCTCCTGCGCGCGTGCGTCGACGACCTCAGGAGCGGCAGGGCGCGTGTCAGGTACGTGTATCGCCAGGAGGACATCCCGGCAGTCGGCGATCCAACCGTCCGCGGCGACGGTTGCGACGAGGGTCAGCCCGACCAGCTTCACGGGCGTCATTGAACGACGGTGGATCCGTGAAGTCAATCGCCGGCACCCGGTGGATGCATGCGCAGCCTCTTCGTCCGCCCCGCGACCCAGTCGTCCAGCTCCGAGCAGTAGCGCCCCGAGAACCGCCGGTCGGACGGCCCGCCGCAGAGGATCGTGTGCGCCCCCTCCTCGCCGAAGTCGGTCACGAACCGGTAGCCGGGCGCGAAGCTCGTCACCCGTCCGCCGCTGCGGTACACCTGCCCCTGATGGATCGTCGCGCGTCCGCCCTTCAGCGCGATCGGCCCGCGGTCGAACCCGAGGAAACGCGGGAGGCGCCCGCCGAAGAGGATGTGCGTCAGCGTCACGCGCTGCGATTCCCCCCACGCGCGCGGCGCCACCGCGAGCGCCTCCGCCGCGGCGCGCCGGTAGATCTCGTCGCGCGGCCCGTCGAACCACGCGGACCGCTCCGAGAGGAGCACGCGGTCGAAGTTGTGGTAGAAGTCGGCGAAGACCCCCGTTTCCGACTGGAGGAACTGCCCGGCGCGGCCGAAGACGCCCCGGCGGATCGCAGCGTAGACGCACTCGAACAGGAACGCGCCCCGCGAGTCCGCGTCGTAGCGGAAGTCCCACTCGCGGAGGGCCCGCGCCTGCGGCGTGTCGGGCAGAAGCGGCGAGAGGACGCGCATGAACGCCTGCGCGTGCGGCGAGAGCACGTCGTTCTGCATCCGGCCCATGTCGTCGACGGTGAGGCCGCGGCCGGCCGCCAGCAGCTCGCGGATTCGGCCGGCCCGCCACGGGCCCATCGGCATGTTGAGCGGCTTCGCGCGCCCCCACGGATTGAGGTCGTGGTTCGCGGTCACGAAGAAGCCGTCCTCGGGATTCAGGCAGCGCGGAAGCTCTTCGGGCGCGACGAATCCGCTCCAGTCGTTCGCCGGATCCCAGCCCGGCAGCGGCACGAGGCCGGAGACTCCCGCGCGGCGGCGCGGCATGAGGCCCGACATCTGGAAGCCGATGCTGCCGGCCCGGTCCGCGAGCACCCAGCTCCACGCAGTCTCCATCCGTCCGACGAGCGCCATGCCGGACGCGACATCGCGCGCGCGCAGCATCGACGTCAGCGCGGCGATCGAGTCCGCGCCCGAGACGGAGCACGACCAGCGCGTGCAGAGCCGGAGGCCCGAGGGGTCCCCGTCGAGCACGCCGTGGTCGTTTTCGTAGAACGTCCGTTCGACGGGCGGCTTCCTCTTCCGCGCGACCACCTCGCGACGGGCGCGGAACGGCAGCCACCTGCCTTCGCGCTCGTACGAGCCGTCGCGGCATCGCTCGATCCACGAGTCGACGGTGTCCATGAAGCTGTACGTGACGCCCCACGCGAGGTCGGGCGTGCGCCCGATGATGAGCGCGGGCAGGCCGGGCATCGTCGCGCCGACCGCGGTCCACGATCCGGAGCCGAGCGCGAGCTCGTACCAGACGGCGGGCAGGCGGTTGACCTCAAGGTGCGGGTCGTTCGCAAGGATCGGTTTGCCCGACGCGGTCCGCGACCCCGCGACGACCCAGTTGTTCGACGCCATCAGGCGCGGCGCGCCCGTCCCCCAGAGCGCGGGCGGCACGACGCGCTCGGGCAGCTCCAGGGCGCGGACGAGCCCGACATCGAGCCCCTCGAGCTGGCCGGGAAAGAGCTCCTCGAGCCGCGCGCCGTCGACTCCCGCGTGCACCATCTCGACGAGCAGGCGCTCGATCTCCGCCTGCGACTGCGCGAGCGTGATGTAGCCGGCCATGCGCGAGAGCAGGAGGCTGTCGCCGAGCGTCCACGGGTCGGGCCTGTAGCCGAGCAGCCGCAGCTCCCACGGCGGCTTCGCGAGCAGGACCTCGTTGGCGCCCGCGCAGTAGGCCTCGCAGAAGCGGCGGACGTCCTCCGGGAGGGCGGCGGCGGCCGGGCCGGTCGCGCGCCAGTTCATGCGGCGGAAGAAGAAGTCGACGTGGAGCATCGCGTCGTTGGACGCGAGGTGCTCGGAGGCCTGCCCGCGGCCGAGGAGGCGCATGACGAGCATCTGCAGCCCGCGGTCGGCGGCGTGGCACCATCCCATGCCCCACGCGAGCGCGGCCGGGTCGTCGGCCGTGACGCGGCGGACGCCGCAGTCGTCGAGCGCGATGGCGGGCCGTGCGGGCATCACCGGGAGTTTAGCTTCACATCCCCGAAACGTCGCCTTCCCGGCGGGCGTTCCAGAAGTATGCGCCTTGCCGTCCTTCTGCTCTCCCTTCTCCAGGACGCCGACGAGCTCCGCCGCCGTGCCGAGGCGGCCAAGCAGGAGGAGCGCGCCCACCAAGAGAAGATCAAGGCGGCCGATGCCGCGCGGAAGAAGGCGCTCGAGGCCGCCGGCATCGTCGACGTCGCCGCGCTCGGCGCGCACGCCGACCCCGCGCGCGCCGTCGACGCCGTCTTCATCGGCGACGCCTTTACGAAGGAAGAACAGGCCGCCTACAACGCGATCGTCGACACGATGGCGAAGAACTTCCAGACGGCGCCCTTCGACGCGCATCCGTCCCGCCTCAACCTGCACCGCGTCAACCTCGTGTCGGGGAAGAGCGGCATCGCCGCCGACGGCGAGGCGCCGCAGACGCCCCTCTCCGGCACGGTGAAGGCGTTCCCGGGCGGCAAGCTCCTCGCCTGCGACGCGCAGAAGGCCGCCGAGCTCGTCCGCCTCGCCGTGCCGCACGCCGACTTCGTCCTCGCCGTCCTCAACACGCACGAGAAGTTCCTCGGGTCGGCCAACACCGGGCAGATCGTCATCCTCAGCACCTCGAAGGCCCACCAGGGATCGCTCGTCGTCCACGAGTTCAGCCACAACATCGACGCCTTCCTCGACGAGTACGTCGACGGCAAGCAGAGCGGCGAGCGCCCGCCGCCGGCTTCGCTGGAGGAGGCGATCAACGTCACGCTCGAGTCGAACGTCCTCGCCGCCAAGTGGCACCACTGGAACGTCCCGCAGGCCGTGTTCAAGGGGGAGAAGCGCGGCAAGCCGTTCGAGCCGGAGGACAACGTCCGCTGCTACGAGGGCGCCGCCACTTTCACCGACAAGGTCTACCGCGCCGAGGAGAACTGCCACATGCAGCGCGGGCGCGGAAAGGAGTTCTGCCGCGTCTGCCGCGAGGGCATGGAACTCAGCCTCTCGCGCTGGTTCACGCCGATCGAGTCGGTGTCGCCGCACGCGGACGCGCTGCACGTCGCACGTGGCCAGGCCGTCGAGCTGCAGGTGACGCCGCTGGCGCTGACCGAGGGCGCCGCGACGGTGCGTGTCGCGTGGTATCTCGACGGCGCGCGGCTCAATCCGAAGTCGATGAAGGCGTCCGTGCCGAAGGACGGCGGCCCCCGGCGGTGGACGTACGCCGTGCGCGACCTCGCCGAAGGCACGCGCCAAGTCACCGTCTCGGTCGAGATCGACTCGCCCCGCGTCCACATGGACCGCGGCCGCTTCTCGGGCTCGTTCACGTGGACGATCGAGGTGAGCGCCCCGAGGCCGCCGCCGCCCAGGACCGTCGCGGGCGAAGCCGGACAACCGGTGACGTTCACCGCCGCGGAAGCTCCGGCGGACGCGCCCGCGGGCGTGGAGTTCGACAAGGAGAAGGGCGAGGTCCGCTGGACGCCGCCGGGACCGGGCGCGTGGGTCGTCGGCCCGACGCTCGTGAACGTCCCGCGCAAGCCGTCCAACCGGGCTCCGAAGCCGCTCTTCCTGCCGGAGCAGGCGGGGCGCGAGGGCGAAGCGCTGTCGTTCGCGGTGCTCGCGTGGGACCCCGACGGCGACCACGTGGCGGCGACTTGCGTGAACCTGCCGCCGGGCGCGCGTCTCGACGGCAACACCGGGCGCTTCGAGTGGAAGCCGGGCTCGTCGCAACGCGGCACGTACGCGCTCGAGTTCGTCGTCACCGACGGCGAGAAGCCGGAGAAGCGGACGGTCCGCTGCGCGATCGCCGGCGCGGCGCTCCACCGCGGCATCTTCAAGCCGGACTCGCTCGATGCGGAGCGGCCGGTCGACTGGATGCTGACGGGGCTGAACGCGCCGGATGCCGACGCGCGCCTGGCGGCCGCGAAGCGCCTCGCGGAAGCGCCCGCGCCGACCGCGGCGGCGCACGCGCTGCGGCTGGCGCGCGATGCGGACCCGCGCGTCGCGCAGATCGGCCTGGAGCGGCTGAAGTCGCTCGACGCGGCGTGCCTGGACATCCTCCTCGACCAGGCGCCCTTTGCGGTGTGGCAGTTCGTCGATCAGCCGGAGGCGCTCGCGGCGCTGGGGGGCGTCTGCAAGTCGGCGCTGGCGGCCAAGCCGCCCTCATCGCGCGCGAAGGAGCTCCAGGCGGTACTCAAGGACCTGGAGATCATCGACGGCTACAACCGCGACCGGAAGACGAAGCCGCCCCGTCCGCCCGTCACGGACAAGAAGCTCAAATAGCGGGAGCCTCGGGCTTGCGCGCCGGGTAGAAGGCGAGGTGCGCGGCGAGGCACGCGATGCAGACGGCCATCGGGATCGCGAAGAGCGTCCTGAAGTCGCCCGCCGCCCTCTCCGCAACCTGCCCCGCGAAGATGTTGCCGACGATCGTCCCGAGGCCGACGATCACGAAGTTGTACAGCCCCTGCGCGCTGGCGCGCACGTCGCTCGAAGTCTGCTCGTCGATGATCATGAACGCGACGAAGAAGAAGCAGCCGAAGACGAGCCCGTGGAGCGCGAGCGCGGGCACCACGAACGCGGGCGTCGGCAGGAAGGCGAAGACGGCGAAGCGCAGGACGTAGGCGCACAGCCCCGCCGTCAGCAGCCACTTCCGCGCGACCCGCTTCGCCACGAACGGCATGCACGCGATCACGAAGATCTCGGCGATCTGGCCGATCGTCATGAGCCCGCCGCCGCCGACGCCGAACACCTTGTTGATCTGGTCGGCCATCGGGTGCTTGAGCGTCCCGAGGAACCCCGCCGTGTGGACGAAGTAGAACTGGTGGCAGCAGGCGATCGGGAACGAAACGAGGAAGAGCGCCAGGAGCGGCATCTTCTTCACCTCGCCGAGCGCCTCCCACGGGGCGAACCTCGACCGGCCGGGCTGAGGGGGCGTCGCGGGCAGCGTCAGGCAGTACAGTCCCTGCAGCACGCCGAGGACCGCGCTGAGGCGGAACGCGTCCCCCATGCCGGCGACCTGCGCCGCGCGGACGACCTCCGGCGCTCCCGCCGGGGTGTGCCGGTGGAGCAGCCACTGTCCGATGCCGATGCCGACCACGATCCACCCGACCGTGCCCCACACGCGCACCTTGCCGAAGTCGCGGTCGCGGTCCGGCAGATGGTGGAACGCGAGCGAGTTCGTGAGCGGCAGCGTCGGCGCGTAGATGAGCGAGTAGAGCAGTCCGAAGGCGACGAAGCCTCCATACGTCGTCACGCTCGCGAGCTGCCACACCAGCACGCCGCCCGCGATGTGGCTGATCGCGAGGAACCGCTCCGTGCTGAACCAGCGGTCGGCGATCTGGCCCGCGATGAACGGAGCGAGGAGCGCGCCGGTCGCCCCGATCGAGAAGAGCATGCCCGCGTCGCCCGCGCCGATCCCGCGGTGTTCGGTGAGGAACGACCAGAACAGCGGCAGCCACGACCCCCAGATCGCGTACTGCAGGAACATCATCACCGACAGGCGGGCGTTCAGCGCCGGCGACAGCGGAGGTGCGCTCATCTCTTCCCCTTGAAGAGGTCGGTCGCGCGGTACGTCTCCCTCGCGACCGCGGGGACGAAGTCGTCGAGCCCCTTCGGCGGAAACTCGAGCCGCTCGCCCCGCTCCGCCGCCATGTAGCACGCCATCAGCAGGCGCGTCACCTCGAGCCCGTCGTCGAACGTCTCCATCGGCATCCTGCCGTCGAGGAACGACCGCACCATGTGGCGGTTCTCGTCCGTGTAGCCGTACTCGATCTCCTCGTCGGTCACGACCGGCATGAGCCCCTGCTCCGCCGTCTGCTTCTCGACGATGTCCTCGCCGGCCGCGCCCGCCACCTCGCGCGAGAAGAAGACGTGGAGGTGGTTGTTGAGCGAGTTCCCCTGCATGAAGTACTCGGGCCCCATCGCCTCGACCGAAAGCCGCAGCCCCGGCCCGACGAAGCTCCACGACGTCGTCGCCTCCGTGATCAGCGGCAGCCCGTCGTCCGACTCCCACGCGACGCTCGCGCGCGCGAAGTCCTCCGACGGCGCCTTCGCGTAGTCCAGCCCCGTCCACTTCTTCAGCTTCGCCGCGTACTCCTTCCGGCTCCACTTGATCGTCGCGATGTCGCACGTCACCGTCCTCGGCGTCATGCTCGACCGCGGCTTTCTCGGATCCTGCAAGAGGAACCGCGCCGCCTCGAGCGAATGGCACATCATGTCGTTGAGGACGCCGCCCCCCTGCTGCTTCCCCGACCAGAACCACGGCTCGTGCGGCCCGCCGTGCTCCTCCGCCGAGCGCGCCAGGTACGGGCGCCCCGCGGCCGCCGCGCCGCGTTTCCAGAGGAGCTCCTTCCCGCGGCGCACCGGCGGCATGAAGAGCTGGTTCTCCAGGTAGCCGTGGAGGAACGGCTTGGCCAGCTCGACCATCTTCCTCGCCTCGCGCACGTTCCGCGCGAGCGGCTTCTCGCACGCGATGCCGGCGAGCTTCCCCCGGCCCGCCTCCGCGATCTCCTGCATCACCTCGATCCGCACGTGGTTCGGCGCGCAGATCCAGACGGCGTCGCAGCGCTTCACCATCTCGGCGATCGACGTGTACGCCTTCGCGTCGCCCACCCCGAGGTCGCGCGCGAGCTTCGCCGCCTCCTTCGCCTTCGCCTCGGTGCGGCTCACAACGCCCACGATGTCGGCGTCGCGCACGCCGACGAACGAGCGGATATGGAATTTGCCGACGAATCCCGCCCCGACAACCCCTATCCCCAGGCGCTTCGCCATGTCACCTCTTCTTGCCCGGCACGGGCACCGGCCTCACCGCGAGCGGCCCGAAGTCGTACTTCGGCGGGCTGAAGTCGAGCGACGACTTGAGCATCTCGTCCCACGAGACCGTTTTCCCCGTGTACGCCGCCTCGCGCCCCAGGATCGCCGTCAGCGACGAAAGCGCGACCTGCTCCGACTCGTTGAGCGGCTTCCCCGCCCGGATGCTCTCGATGAGGTCGCGGTGCTCCTGGACATACGCCGGCCCCAGCGCGCCCGCGTTCCCCTCGAACTTCCAGCGGTTCGGTCCGGTGATCTCCCCCCTGTACGGCGCCGCCGTGCCGAGCGTCCCGACGAAGTGCGCGCCGACGTATCCCGCGCCCGGCATCTGCCGCGTCATGCTCATGACGTGCACGCCGCCCGGGTACTCGTAGTCGACGCAGAAGTGGTCCCAGATGTTGCCGTGCTCGTCCCCCGTGCGCACCTGGCGGCCGCCGATCGCCGACGCGCGCAGCGGGCGCGCGTTCATCGCCCAGTCCGTCACGTCGATCGTGTGGATGTGCTGCTCGACGATGTGGTCGCCCGACAGCCAGTCGAAGTAGTACCAGTTGCGCAGCTGCCACTCCATGTCGCTCTGGCCCGGCTTGCGGTCGTGGCGCCATAGGGGGCCCGTGTTGTAGTACGCGCGCCCCTGGAGGATCGTCCCGATCGCCCCCTCGTGCACCCGCCTGATCGTCTCGATGAACGCCTTGTGGTGGCGGTACTGCGTGCCGGAGACGACGCCGAGCTTCTTCTCCGCCGCCTTCTTCCCCGCCTCGATCACGCGGCGCACGCCCGCCGGGTCGACGGCGACCGGCTTCTCCATGAACACGTGCTTGCCCGCCTCGACCGCCGCCTCGAAGTGCATCGGCCGGAAGCCGGGAGGCGTGCAGAGGAGCACGAGATCGACGTGCTCGAGGAGCCGCTTGTACGCGTCGAAGCCGGTGAAGATGTGCTCGATCTTCACGCCGGCGTGCTTCGTCTTCTCGAGGTACTCGCGGCTGCTCTTCAGCCGGTCCTCGAACATGTCGGCGAGCGCGACGAGCTGCACGTCGGGCGCCGACTTCAGGCAGTCCTCCGCCGCGCCGGTGCCGCGTCCGCCGCATCCGACGAGTCCGATCTTCATCTCTGCCTCCCCGGCGCGGGCACCGCCCGTGCCGCCAGCGGTCCGAACTCGTACTTCGCCGGCGCGAGATCGAGCTTCGAATTCAACAGCGCGTCCCACTTCACGTCCGCGCCCGTGTACGCCGCCTCGCGCCCCAGGATCGCCGTGAGCGTGCTCTCGGCCACCGCGCGCGCCTCGTTGAGCGGCTCCCCCGCGCGGATCGACGCGATGAGGTCCGCATGCTCCTGCACGTACGGATTCGGCGCCTTCCCCTTGAAGCGCCACGCGTTCGCCCCCTCGATGGCGCCCTCGGGCCTCGCGCGCCCCTCCGTGCCGACGAGCGACTCGCCGACGTGGTTGTCCGTGCCGTCGATCTGCCGGCACGTGCTCAGGACGTGCACCCCGTTCGGATACTCGAAGTCGACGGCGAAATGGTCGTAGATGTTGCCGTACACCTCCGCCGTCCGCACCTGCCGCCCGCCGATGCCGACGGCGCGCACGGGATGCGCCTGGAGCGCCCAGTTGATCACGTCGATGTTGTGCACGTGCTGCTCGACGATGTGATCGCCGGACAGCCAGTCGAAGTACAGCCAGTTGCGGCACTGCCACTCCATCTCGCTCCACCCCTCCGCGCGCTCGCGGCTCCAGAGCCCGCCCTGGTTCCACGAGCAGCGCCCGCCGACGATCTCGCCGATCGCCCCCTCGTGGATCCGCGCGACCGTCTCGACGTACGGCTTCTGGTGCCGCCGCTGCGTGCCGGCGACGACCGCGAGCTTCTTCTCCGCCGCCTTGCGGCCCGCCTCGAGCACCTTGCGGACGCCGGCAGGATCGACCGCGGCGGGCTTCTCCATGAAGACGTGCTTCCCCGCCTCGATGGCCGCCGCGAGGTGGATCGGCCGGAACCCCGGCGGGGTCGCGAGGATGACGAGGTCGATCTCCTGGATCGCGAGCAGCTTCTCGTACGCGTCGAAGCCGGCAAAGCAGCGCCCGTCGTCGATCTTCGGCTTGAGGTGCGCGCGGCTCCCCTTCAGCCGGTCCGCGAAGAGGTCCGCCATCGCGACAAGTTCGACGTCCCCCGCCGCCTTCAGGCAGTCCTCCGCCGCCCCCGTGCCCCGCCCGCCGCAGCCGATGAGGCCGACGCGCAGCGTCTCGCGCGCGCCCCCGTGCACCGGTCCGGCCGCCGCGAGCGCCGCCGCGGACGCAGAGGCCGCCACGAACTCTCGTCGCGTGATCCCCGACATCATTCACCTCCGCCTCGCGCAGAGCCCGCGGAGTTCGCAGATCGGGATCTGCGCTCTCTGCGTTCTCTGCGTGAGATCATTCCTGTCTGATCCGGATGTTCGCCCAGTGGATCTCCGCCCCCTCCGACTGGAAGCCGATCGGCCCGTCGGAGAGCTCGCACTCCGTAACCGTCGAGATGCGCGCGCCGTTGATCGACGTCGTGATCGTTCCGCCTTTCGAGACGATCTCCATGGCGTTCCATTCTCCGACCGCCTTGATCGCCCCCTTGTGCGCCGCGCGATCGACGTCGAACTTTGCCTTGATGCGGATCGGGATGACGTGGCCGGCGTCGCGGTTCATCCCCTGGATCTCCAGCGCGCGCGGCCAGACGCGGTGCTCCGCGATGAAGAGGAGATAGCCGCTGTTGCCGCCGAACTTCGCGTCGTCCTCCAGCGTCACCGGCCGCTTGTAGCGCCAGTCGAACCGCAGCGTGAACTGCTTCCAGCTCTTCGCGGTGTACATGTAGCCCGCCGGCCGCCCCGTGCACATGACCACGCCGTCCTGCTCGCGATACGTCTTCGACGCGTCGTGCGCGCGGTTGTCGAAGTGGAAGCGGAAGTCGGCGAGCTTGAGCGGCGTGAATCCCGAGTCGCTCGCGGGCTGCGGCTTCGGTCCCGCGGGCTTCGCCGGCTCCGGCTTCTTCGGCTCGGCCGTCGTGGGGCCGCCGCCGGCCGCCCGGAAGTGCGCCTCGATGCGCTCGCGCGCGAGCGCCGTCCGGTAGATCGCCACCTCGTCGATCCACCCGGCGAACGGGATCGTGATCTGGTCTTCGTCCCCCTCGATGTGGTTGCAGCCGATGAGGAGGTCGGCGTCGTAGTCCCACGACATCTCGCCGTCGCCCGCGTCGCGCTCCTTTCCGTCGATCCAGAGCGTGATGCGCATCTTCGCGTCGCGCACGACGGCGACGTGGTGCCACGCGCCGACCGCCACGCCCTCCGTGGACGCGCGGACCGCCTGCCCCTCGTAGTGGCTCACCTGGTCCTCCGCGTCGTGGCAGGAGAAGACGCCGAGGTCGTTGTACCCCTCCTCCGCTTTGTAGTTGATGAGGTCGCCGCGCGACGCGTGCGCCGCCTTGAACCAGAGCTCGATCGTGAACGGGCCGGCGCCGATCGAGCGGAAGTCGGCGTGCGCGGGCACCTGGACGCGGCCGCTCTCGCCGTCGAACTGCGCCGCCCCCGCCACGATCGTGACCCCGCCCTTGACGGCGCCGTGGTGCGCGCCGGCGGAGTCGCGCGCGCCGTCGGCGAACTCGTAGTACGCGACCGGCTTGTCCTTGAGGACCTCATCGCGATAGGCAACGCGCGCGGGGGGCTGCGTCGCCGGGCCGCCGCCGCACCCGGCCGCCAGCGCCGCGAGCACGAACCATCCCCTCATGCGGTACTCCCCTTACCTAACGCACGGCACTATAGCACCGGCGGGGGAGGACGCGATCACTTCGCGAGCAGCGCCTCGCGTCCGCGCGGGGGGCCGACGAACTCGGCGCCGACCAGGAATTCCGCCTGGCCGCTTTCGGTGCACCAGCGGACCTCGACGTCGCCGCTGAGCACGCCCGACCGCCCGGGGACTCCCGCCACCACGTGCAGCCGCGCGCCCGGCGCCACGCCGGCGGTCGCGAGCAACCCGACCCCGGATTCGCTCACGTCGTTCAGGATCGTCGAGTGGTGGGCGTCGGCCGACCCGAGCACCGCCCATCCCCGCACGGCGATGCGGTCGTGTCGGCGTCGTTCGTCGTTCATGCTCGGCTGTAATCAGTAGCGGTTTGGCAGCCGCGCACAGGACGGTTTTTCAACGTTCCTCCCACGGCGAGAGGACCGACTGCCCGACGCGCCCCTTGTTCTCGTACACCCACTTGAAATACTCGGCGCGCTTGAGCTTCGACGCGGCCGCCTCGTCGATCGCGAGGTGCGCGCGCGCGTGCAGGTGCAGGGCGGACGCCGGGACGTCGGCCGTGAGCGGGCCCTCGACGATCCGCTGGACGATGTCGGCCATCTCGGCGCCCGACGCGAGCAGCAGCACCCTCCGCGCCTCGAGGATCGTCCCGATCCCCATCGTCATCGCGAACCGGGGCGGCGCCTCCGTCGGGTCGATCGACCCGACGTACTGAGCCATCGTCTCCATCTCCATCGTCTTCACGCGCGTGCGCGACGCGAACGACGAGCAGGGCTCGTTCATGCCGACGTGCCCGTTGCGGCCCACCGAAGCGATCTGCAGGTCGATGCCGCCCGCTTCGCGGATCGCGCGCTCGTACGCTCGCGCCGCCGTCTCCGCATCCGTCA
>Ga0187892_10001676_pt1 | contig 48979 bp, 24 predicted proteins | sample MA1701073metaG_FD_139345 | JGI IMG/M metagenome (GOLD analysis project Ga0187892, IMG submission 139345) | Bio-ooze microbial communities from a basaltic lava cave in the Kipuka Kanohina Cave System on the Island of Hawaii, USA - MA170107-3 metaG ...
AAACCCGACCTGCTAGCGCCGGAAACCCCAGGAAGGCTGGGCTTGAACGATCCACCAGCTTCCGCTGGTGGGATTCGGGAAAGCATTTTTGCGGTTGGTAGGCTGGGTTTGAACAATCCACCAACTGCCGTTGGTGGGATTGATGAGAGCTAAACTCAGCGGTCACTCGCCGCGCAGCGTGACCGCCGGATCAACCCGTCCGGCTCGGCGCGCGGGAATTAGTCCAGCCAACAACGCAGTCACGAGCAACAGAGATAACGCCGCCGCCAGCGCCACCGCATCTATGCTTCCAACACCATACAACTGACTCTGCAATGCGCGGCCTACCGGCCACGCCGCCATCAGTCCGAGGGCCGAACCCACGAGCCACAGCCGTAACGCATAGGTGAGCACGAGGCGGCGGATGTCGCGGGCTTGCGCGCCGAGCGCCGTGCGGATGGCGAATTCACGCGCGCGTTGATTCACGGCGTAAGACATCACGCCGTAAACGCCCGTCGCGGCCAGCAGCAGAGCCAGCGTCGAAAGCAGCCCAAGCAGCCACGTCGCGAAACGATCCGGCGCCAGCGACCTGGCGATGAACTGCTCCATCGTGACCAGATTGTGCGCAGGTTGTTTCGGATCGAGCGCTCGTAGCTCGCCTTTGACGGCGTTGATCAGTTGCGCAGGTTCTGTGGTTGTGCGGACGACGATGTTCATTGGCAGGTAAGCGTTCTGCGCATGCGGGATGAACAACTCCGGCTGCGGGCGGCTGCGCAGGCCGTAATAGCTGACGCCGCGCGTGACGCCGACCACTTCGTAAGCGTATTTGCCGCGATTGTAATCAATCATCAAACGCTTGCCGATGGGGTCTTCATTGGGCCAGACCTTGTCGGCCATGCTTTCGTTGACGATGATCACGGCGGGCGTATCGCGGCGATCCTGATCGGTGAACTGCCGCCCTTTGAGCAACGCCATGCCCATCGTCTTGAAATAACCCGGCGTCGCCATGCGAACGTCAACCTTGTCGCCCTCGCCGCCCGGTTCCGGATCGCCTTCGCGCCAATACGGGCGATCAAAATCCACGCCGACATCGCTCATCGGCAGCGTGGCGACGGCGGCGGCGGAGACCACGCCGGGCAACGCTTCCAGCCGTTCGATCAACTGCTGGTAATACTCTGTCGCGCGCCCGCGATACGCCGCGCCATCCAGCGTGATGTGCATCGTCAACAGATTTTTCGGATCGAAGCCTGGGTCGGCTTTCAGCAAATGAATGAAGCTTCGGGTGAGCAGCCCCGCGCCCACCATCAGCGTCAGCGCGACGGCCATCTCGGCGACGATCATCGTTTTGAGGAAGCGATGATGAGATAGCCCGCCAGTCGCGCCTCCCGCGCCGCCTTCTTTCAGCGCCAAGGTCAGATCGGTTCGCGCGCTTTTCAACGCTGGGAACAGGCCGAAAAGAATTCCGGTCACGACCGACACGATCATCGTGAAGGCCAGCGCGCGTCCGTCAACCGCGACCTGATCAATTCTCGGCGCGTTCGCCGGCGCCAGCGAGACTAGCAAATCCAGGCAGGCGCCGGTCAACGCCAGTCCCAGCGCGCCGCCGAGCAAAGCCAGGATGACGCTCTCGGTCAACAGTTGCCGCATCAATCGCCAACGCGAAGCGCCGATCGCTGTGCGAACAGCGATTTCACGCTGCCGCCCCGCCGCGCGCGCCATCAGCAACCCGGCCACGTTGGCGCAGGCGATGAGCAACACCAGCGCGACTGCGGCGAACAGCCACAGCAACGGCGGACGCGCCGCGCCGGCAACTTCATCGTGAAACGTTGTGAGATTCAGCCGCCAGCCCCGGTTCGTTTTTGGGTGACGTTCGGCCAGCGTGTTCGAGAGCGAATCCAGATGCGCTTGAGCCTGCTCGGCAGTGATTCCCGATTTGAGCCGCGCCAGCACGCTCAGGAACCGCCAATCGCGCGGCGGCCCTTCGGGAAATCGCGGCGTCCCGTAAGTTCGTTCGATGCCCCAAGGTTCCCACAGATCAATTCTCTGATTGGGCATGGCGAAACCGGCTGGCATCACGCCCAACACCTGCCAATCCAGCCCGTTGATCGTGACTGTTTTTCCCACCAGCGCCGGATCGGCTCCGAAGCGCCGCCGCCACAAACTGTCGCTGATTACGATCACGCGGTCGCCGCTAGCGTATTGCCCGGCGCCGCTGTGAGCGACCCCGAGAGTTTCACCCGGCTGAAAGACGCGCCCCAGCGCTGCTTTTGCGCCCAACGTTTGAAAGAACTCGACCGAGACCTGCGCCGAAGGCGCCTGCTCCGCGTCATGTTCGCCTTGCAGCGTGCGGGCGGTTTCAAACCACGCCGTCACCGAATCGAAGACGGCCTTCTGCTCGCGCAAATCAAGAAAATTGCCGGGCGAGGGATTCTCGTGCTCTTTCGCCAATTCCCGGTTCGATTCCCAAACCATCATCAACTGGTTCGGGTTTTCGTAGGGAAGAGGTTTGAGCAACACCGCATTGACGACGCTGAAGATCGCCGTGTTCGCGCCGATGCCGAGCGCCAGCGTCAGCACAGCAACGAGCGTAAAGCCGGGTTGCTTGAGTAACATTCGCACGCCGTAGCGCAAATCCTGTACTAATGTTTCGAGCATTGGTAATCCTCTCTGTTCACGATGAAGTTCTTGCGTCCACGTCACGCCGCCGAGTTTGATCTGCGCCAACCGTCGCGCCTCTTCCGGCGACATTCCGGCGCGGAGGTTGTCTTCAATGTGTAAGGCCAGATGGCTCTCTAACTCTTCGGCGAATTCGCGCTCGCGTCGTTTGCGAGAAAACAGACCGAAGAGCCGCACCAGCCAGCCGCGTAGTTGTCGTAGGTGCATCAAGTCTCCTGTCGTTGCTATTCGCGGCGCAGCGCAATCATCGGGTCAACCTTCGCCGCCCGTCGCGCCGGAATCCAACACGCCAGCAACGCGACGCCAACCAACATCAACGCGACGCCTGCAATCGTCACCGGATCGGTCGCCTGTACGCCAAACAGCAGATTGGTCAGCAAACGTGTCAACGCGAGCGATGCGAGCAGGCCGAGGCCGACTCCGAGGCAGACCAAGGACATTCCTTGTTTGACGACGAGCTTCAGCACGTCGCCTGCCTGCGCGCCCAGCGCCAGGCGGATGCCAATCTCCTGCGTGCGCTGGCTCACTCCGTAGGACATCACGCCGTAAAGCCCCACGGCGGCCAGCAGGAGCGCGACGGCGGCAAATAGCCCCAGCAGGAGCATCGAGAACCGTCGCTGCCCGACCGATTCGCTGACGCGCTGCTCCATCGTCATGACCTCGTACACCGGCTGATTCTGATCCACTGACTGAATGGCCGCCCGCACTGCCGTAGTCATACTCGTTGGCTCAGCGACGGTACGCACCACCAGGAAGAAGTTTTCCCAGGACATCTGGCTGTGCGGCACATAGAGTGTTCCCCGATAATCGGCGTCCAGCCCGCGATGTTTGACCGCTCCGACCACACCGACGATTTCGCGCCAGATGGTTTCCCTGGTGTTGCTTAAGGCCACTCGCTTGCCGATGGGGTTTTCATTCGGCCAGTAAAGGCGCGCCAGCGTCTCGTCAATTAGCATCACATTCGGAGCCTCCGCCGCGTCGCGCTCCGTGAAGTTGCGCCCCATTTGCAGCGGAATGCTCATCGTCTGCAAGTATTCCGGGCTAACCATGCGCCATTCGGCCTGTGGGCGCGCGTCTCGTGACGCAGTCGGGCGTCCGTCAATGGCGAAGGTGCCGCTTGCGTTCGACTGGCTCAGCGGCAGGCTTGTCACTACGCCGGCGGCTTGCACGCCGGGCAGCGCTTTCACTTTCTCCAGCGCCTGCCGGGCAAAATCCCGCGCCTGCCTCTCTTCGTGATAGCGATCATCAGGCAATGAAATTCGGAGCGTCAGTAAATTCTCCGGGCGGAAACCGGGATTGACCTGCAGGAGTTGCGCAAAGCTCTTGAGCATCAAGCCTCCTCCGATCAGCAGCACCAGTGTCAACGCGATCTCGGCGACGACCAGCAGGCTGCGCAAGCGCGCCCGGCCCCCGCCGCTCGCGCCCCGACCGCCTTCTTTGAGGGGATTGGTCAAATCCGCTTTTGAAGCCTGAAGCGCGGGCGCAAGCCCAAACAGCAGACTGGTCAAAACCGAAAGGCCGAAGGCGAAAGCCAGGATGCGGCCATCCATGCTGTACTCCTGGGCGCGCGGTAGATTGTTCTGGTTGAGCTTGAGCAGCAGGCCCGTGCCCCAATAGGCAATCAGCAACCCCATGCCGCCGCCGGTTAAGGCCAGCAGCAGGCTCTCGGTGAGCAACTGGCGGAGGACGCGCCGGCGGCTCGCCCCCAATGCGGCGCGGAGGGCCATCTCGCGGCCCCGCGCCGCCATCCGCGCGAGCAATAGATTGGCCACATTGGCGCAGGCAATGAGCAAGATAAACCCGACCGCGCCGAGTAAGACGCGCAAAGCGGGGCGAATTTCCCGGACGGTGTCTTCGTAAACCGGTGTGAGCCTGATGTTCCAGCCGCTGTCCGCCGGATAATTCTGTGGGTGTTCTTGCATGAGTTGTCGCGCGAGCGTGTTCATCGCCGCTTGCGCCTGATCGAGGCTTACGCCAGGCTTCAAGCGCGCGGTCATCCTCAGAAACTCCCAACCCCGGTCCGCCAATTGCTCCGCCGTCAGTGCGAGCGGTGTCCAGATCTCATTGCGGCGCGACCATTCCTCCGGCATCACGCCAATCACGGTGTGGTTTTCGCCATTGAGCATCATGCTTCTGCCGAGCACATTGGGGTCGGCGTTGAATCGCTGCTTCCAGAGGCCGTAGCTGATGATTGCGAGGTATTGTTTTCCTGGTTTATCTTCATCCGGCAGGAAGGTGCGACCGAGCGCGGCGGTTACGCCTCTGGTCGTGAAATAGCCCGCGCTGACGCGCCGGCCTTCAACTCGTTCCGGCTCCCCCTGACCGGTTAGATTGAAGCTCGCGTTCGCCGAGACCGCGACACTCTCGAAGATGGCTCCCTGCTGCTGGTAATCGACAAAACTGGCCGCCGCACCGCCCGTGGTCAAATTGGTCTTGGGGTATGAATGATAGATCGTGACCAGACGGTCGGTTTCTCGCCCAAATAACGGGCGCAACAGAATGGCGTTCACGACGCTGAACATCGCCGTCGTTGCGCCAATCCCCAGCGCCAGCGTGAGAATCGCCACCAACGAAAAGCCCGGATTCTTCCGCAGCATCCGCACGCCAAATCGTAAATCCTGTATCAGTGTTTCGAGCATCGGTAATCCTCCTTGCTCTCGATGAAGTTCTGTGGTCTGCGTCACTCCACCGAGTTTGATGAGCGCCCGTCGTCGCGCTTCTTCCGGCGACATCCCGGCGCGCAGGTTGTCTTCGATGTGCAAGGCCAGATGGCTTGCCAACTCTTCGGCAAATTCCTGTTCGCGTTGGTTGCGCTGGAACAGGCCGAAGAGTCGCATCAGCCAGCCGCGTAGTTGTCGTAGGGATTTCATGGGTTGCGATGGCCTCTCTGCTATTCATGCCGCAGGGCAATCATCGGATCAATTTTTGTCGCCTGTCGGGCGGGTAGATAGCTGGCCAGAAAGGCGACGACAACGAGCAGCACAGACACGACGACCAGCGTCAACGGGTCGCCAGGCTTCACACCATAGAGCAAGCCGGACAAGAAACGCGTCAGTCCCAATGCTCCGGCCAAACCAATGGCGATGCCGACCAAGGCCACTGTCATTCCCTGCCGGATGACCAGCCTGAGGACTTCGCGTGTGTCCGCGCCCAATGCCATGCGAATGCCGAACTCGCGTTTGCGTTGTGATACGGAATAAGCAATCACGCCGTAAAGTCCTACCAAGCCGATGAACAGCGCCATACCTCCAGCGATGGCGAGCATCACGAGCGTGAACGATGTCCGCGCGATGGATTTGGCGTAAAAATCCTGCAACGTGTTGACCTCGATCAACGGAAGATACGAAGCCACTGCCCACACAGCTTGGCGAATTTCGTTCGCTAAACCTTCTGAACCGGCGCGGGAACTGCGCAGCGAGAATTTCACGTTGCGAATCGCCTCGACGCCCGTGCCGCCGTTGAAGTTGTTGCGCAGGATAGGCCAATAAATGGAGTTGGGTACTTCTTTATCTACGCCGCTCTGATGCACGTTGCCGACCACGCCGACAACTTCGCGCCAGTCGTCTTTTTCGTTGGCGCGGATTTGTTTGCCGAGCGCGTTGGACGGGTCGCCCCAAAAGGCGCGCGCGAATTTTTCGGAAACGATGATGACCGGAGCCTGACCGTAGATTTCGTTCCAGGTATAATCGCGGCCTGTGAGCAGCGGCACGCCGAGCGTTTTGAAATAGCCCGGCGCAACGAACTGAAAACGACAGGTCGGAATCTTGCCTGGCGCGGTGGGGCCGTCTTTGACGAAGATCAGGTTGCTAAAACCACCGCCATCCATCGGGACGCTCATCGAAAGAGCTACGGCGGTGACACCCGGCAGCGCTTCCAGCTTGCGCAGGATTTCTTCTTCCATGCGCACCGCGCGCTCCGGGTCTTTCACTTGTGTATCACGAATTCCAATGCCGAACGTCTGGACTTCCGCTGGCGCTGTGAAGCCGGGATTGACGCTGGCGAGGGCGCGAAACGTGCGAATCATCAACCCTGAACTCACCAGCAACACCAGCGCGAGCGATACCTGAACGACCACCAACACGTTGCGCGCCCGATGCCGCTCGCGGCTTTCGCTCATCCCGCGTCCGCCTTCGCGCAGGCCGAGGCCGAGACCCGCGCCCGCGTATTTGAAAACTGGAACCGAACCGAACAGCAATCCCGCCAACAGCGATGCACCCAACGCGAACAACATCACACCGCCATCCATGCCGATTTCATTGAGGCGCGGCAATCCCTGCGGGGCCATGGCGATCAGTAATTGCAAAGCCGCGTAAGCCAGTCCGAGTCCGAGCAATCCGCCGCCGATTGCCAGCAGCAGACTTTCCGACAATAACTGCGCCGCAAGACGGCCCCGGCTCGCACCCAGCGTCGCGCGAATGGTCAGTTCCTGCCGCCGTGCTTCTGCGCGCACCAGCAGCAGGTTCGCCAGATTGGCGCAGGCGATAATCAGCACCAGACTGATGCCGCCCAGCAGCACCCACAAGACTTTGTCAACATCGCCCACGACCAGTTGTTTCAGCGGCTGAAGGTTCGGCGCTAATCGCCAGTCTTGAATCGTCTTGAGGCTCAGCCCCGGAGCCGGAGAAAAACTTTTGTCTACCACAGGGAGCAGCCGCGCGATGTCGGCGTTGGCCTGTTGAGGCGTAACACCCGGCTTGAGTCGCGCCATTCCGCCGAAGGAGAAAGCCCCCAGAAAGCTTTTCTCGCGGTCTAATTTCAAAGGCAGAAACATGGCGAGATCGGCCTGATCCAGAAAGCGAAAGCCTTGCGGCAACACGCCGATGATCGTGCGCGACACGCCATCCACTTCGAGCGATTTTCCGATCACCGAACGGTCGCCGCCGAACTTGTGGCTCCAATAACCATAGGTCAGGATCACCGTCTCCGCGCTGCCCGGCATATCGTCTTCGCGCGTGAAGCTGCGTCCGAGTAAAGGCGTCGCGCCCAACACCGACAGCACGCTATCCGTCACACCAAAAGCCACCACCGGCTCAGGCTCGCCAACCCCCGTGACGCTCAGCGGGCCGCCCTTCCCCTTCAACCCCGAGCGATAGAGTGCGATCTCCTGCAATGTGCCGCTCTGCTCACGCAGAATGAAATAGTGCGCGGCAGACATCCCCATATCCCTGATGCCAAGCCCGTCCGCCGTGAACGTAGCCGCGACGAGTTCTTCCGACCGAGGATAAGGCAACGGCTTGAGCAAGACGCCGTTGACGACGCTGAAGATCGCCGTCGTCGCGCCAATGCCCAACGCGAGTGTCAGCACTGCAATTAAGGTGAAGCCCGGATTCTTCCGCAGCATCCGCACGCCAAAGCGTAAGTCTTGTATGAGTGTTTCGAGCATCGGTAATCCTCTCTGTTCTCGATGAAGTTCTTGGGTCCACGTCACGCCGCCGAGTTTGATGAGCGCCTGTCGTCGCGCTTCTTCCGGCGATAACCCGGCGCGCAAATTGTCTTCGATGTGAAAGGCCAGATGGCTTTCCAGCTCTTCGGCGAACTCGCGCTCGCGCCGCCCGCGATGAACCATGCCCAAGAGCCGCACTAGCCAGCCGCGTAGTTGTCGAAGGTGTGTCAAACGCATAGTTGTCTTGAGTGAGCTACAAGTGCGTCATTGCTATTCGTGACGCAGCGCCATCAGCGGATCAACCTTCGTCGCTCGCCGGGCCGGAAGCCAGCACGCGATCAGGGCTACGATCAGTAATAACAGCGCAATGACGCCAAACGTCAGGGGGTCTGTGGGCTTCACACCAAACAGCAGGCTGGTCAACAAGCGATTGACCAACAGTGCAACAACTACACCCAGCCCAATGCCGAACATGACCAGTCGCATACCCTGCCCGACGATCAATTGCAATACATCACGCGAAGTCGCGCCGAGTGCGAGCCGTATGCCCAGTTCGTGCCTGCGCTGTGCGACGCCGTAAGACATGACGCCGTACAGTCCGATGGTCGCCAACACCAAAGCGACAATGGCAAATAGACTGAACAAGCTTAGCGTCAGACGGCGCGACACCAGGGTTTGCGCCATGCGTTCCTGCATCGAAAGCGGCTGAATGAGTGGCAGGTTCGGATCAATTTTTTGCACCGTTTGCCGGATGGAATTAAGCAGGGCGGATTGCTCCAACGGCGAACGCGCCGCAATTGCCAGAAACGGCCAGGGCTGTTGCAATTGCGGCGAGTAACAATGCGGGCTATCTGTCAATTGCAAACCATCGTGTTTGAGGTTGGCGACGACGCCCACGACCTCGCTCCACGGTTCACTTGGCGGGCCGAAGCGCAGACGTTTGCCAAGAGCTACTTCATTCGGCCACGCCCGCACGGCAAAGGCTTCGTTGATGATGACGACGCGCGGCGCCTTGGTATCATCGCGTTCTGTGAAGGCGCGGCCTTGACGCAATGGCGCTCCCAGCGCTTCAAAGTAGCGCGGGTTGATGACGTGATGTCCGGTCAAGGTTCTTTGATCAGGAGCCGTGCCACGCCCTTCGATTTCCGGATAGTCGTGCGTGTCTGTCCCCTGGATCGGGAAATCAGCGCTGATCGCCACGCCCTGCACACCGGGCAAGGCTTCGAGGCTGGCGGTTAGTTCTTTGATAAACCGCACGTTTGCGGTTTCCGTACCGTACCGTTCGCTAGTCAACGTCACCCAGAAGGTCAACAGGTGGTCAGGCGCAAAACCCGGCTGGACGGCGGTCAAGCGAGCAAAACTTCCCACCAGCAAGCCCGCGCCAATCAAGACAACCAGCGCCAGGGCAACTTCCGCGACGACCAGCGTTTGCCGCAGCCAATTGCGCCCCGCGACTGTGCTGCGCCCGCTTTCTTTGAGCGTCGGCGCCAAATCGGTTTTGCTGCTGGTGAGCGCCGGAGCCAGACCCGCGATCACGCCTGTCACCAAGGACACAACGAGCGTAAAGAGAAACACCGTATTGTCCAGACTGACTTCGTTCAACCGAGTGATGGCATGCGGACTCACCCACCTGATCAACGTAACGCCGCCGCGCGCCAGCCACCATCCGGCAGCAGCGCTGATCAGTGCAAGCAGCATACTTTCGATCAATAACTGGCGCACTAACGAAAAGCGACTGGCGCCGACCGCCGCGCGAATCGCCATTTCGCGGGATCGCGCCGCTGTGCGCGCCAGCAGCAGGTTTGTCACGTTCGCGCAGGCAATCAGCAGGACCAGCCCAACCGCGCCCAGCAATAGCCACAACATCTGCCGCACATCGCTGATGAACAGCTCGCCCAGCGCAATGACGCGCGCGCCATGTTCTGCCTGATCGAAATGCTGTTGTTGTAACCGCGCTGCAATCGCATCCAGTTCGGCTTGTGCCTGTGTCAACGACACACCGGGTTTGAGCCGGCCCAGCACACGCAGGTAATGTTGATCGCGCAAGGTCTGCACATCGCCACGAAAGTTCATCTGTAAATCCGGCACGGTCTGGCGCGGGTTCAGCCAGATTTGCGTGCTGGGATTCAGACTAAACCCCGGCGGCATAATCCCAATCACAGTGACGCTCTCGCCATTCATCGTCAGCGCCCGGCCAATCAGATTTGCCTCGCCGCCATAACGCGTTTGCCATAAATCGTGACTGACCACCGTCACCCGCGCCGCGCCCGCTTTGCCATCGTCGGATTGGAAGGCGCGACCGCGGATCGGCGCTACGCCCAGCAACGAAAAGTAATTGGCGGAAGCGATCATCCCCTGCACCTGTTCCGGCTGTGTTCCACCGGTCACCGTAAACGACATACTGCGATAAGCCGCGAGTTCCGTGAACAATTGCTGCTGCGTCTGGAACGCGAGGAATTCGACCGGTGAGTGATTCGCTTGACTGAACTTCGGAACCGTGCCCCAAATCCAAACCAGTTGCTCCGGGTCTTTGAATTGCAGTGGACGCAGCAACACTGCATTGACCACACTGAAGATCGCTGTGTTCGCCCCAATCCCCAGCGCCAACGTCAGAATCGCAATCAACGAAAAGCCCGGATTCTTCCGCAGCATCCGCACGCCAAAGCGTAAGTCTTGTAACAGTGTTTCGAGCATCGGTAATCCTCCTTGTTCTCGATGAAGTTCTGTGGTCTGCGTCACTCCACCGAGTTTGATGAGCGCCCGTCGTCGCGCCTCTTCCGGCGACAGGCCAGCGCGCAAGTTATCCTCGATGTGTAAGGCCAGATGGCTTTCCAACTCTTCAGCAAACTCGCGCTCGCGTTGTTGGCGATGGAACAGGCCGAAGAGTCGTATCAGCCAGCCGCGTATTTGTCGCATCTGTCTCATAGGTTGTTTTGCACATGCAGGCGATGCGGCTAGTCGTGGCGGAGCGCGACGAGCGGATCAACTTTCGTCGCCCGCCACGCTGGTATCCAGCAAGCCAGCACAGCGACGACCAACAACAACAGCGCAATCACAACGAACGTAGGCACATCGGTCGCGCTTACGCCGTAAAGCAAGCGTTCGAGCAAGCGCGTCAGTGCTACCGCTCCCACCAGTCCGAGCGCCACGCCCAGCAGCGTGAGCGATAGCCCTTGCTTCATTACCATTGCGATGATGTTGCCGGATTGCGCGCCGAGCGCGAGACGGATGCCGATTTCGTGCGTGCGCTGCACAACGGTGTAAGCCAATACGCCGTAAAGTCCGATCACCGCCAGCGTCAACGCTAACGCGGCGAACAGGCTCATCAACAACGTGTTGAAACGTTGCGGCTTGAGCGAGTCGGCGATGCGCGCGTCTACTGTGGCGATGCGCAGAATCGGCTGGTCGGGGTCGAGTTCGTGAATTCGTTGTCGCACCACACTGATCAGCGCCGTCGGGTCTTGCGAAGTTCGCAGCATTAACGTCATGGCATTGAGCATGCGCGCATTGCGCGCCTCTTGTGCCATTGGCAGAAAAGTTGTTGGTTGGTAAGGCATCGCCAAATCAATGGGCCGATGGTTTTTGACGATGCCAATGACCGTCAGCCAGCCGGGTTTTTCCGTAGGCGGCGCGTCAGGCGGAAGCAAATTGTCAGGCGACCCCAACCGAATGCGTTGCCCCAGCGCGTTTTCACCGGGGAAAAACTTATCCGCCGCCGCCTGATTGATGACGACGACGGGCGACGCATTCAACATTTCCTGCTCGGTGAAGTTGCGCCCGCTCACCAGCGGCAACCCCAGCGCGGCGAGGTAATCTCCTTGCGTGAGCAGATAGTGACAACCCCTGCCGCTCATTTCATCGCTGCGATAACTATGCCCTTCACGAACGAGCGGCATCCCGGCGCCCCAGTTCGAATACGGCCCGCCGTTCATCGTCGCTGCCGTCTCGACACCGGGCAGCGTCTTGAGCTGCTCCAACGCACGGTTGAAAAAGGCTTCGATCTGTCGCGCTTGCGTATACTTTTTGTGCGACAACAAGAGGTCTACGGTCAACAGCGATTCTGTTTTGAATCCCGGTTCGGCTTGCTGCAACCGGAAAAAACTTTTGATGAGCAAGCCCGCGCCGACCAACAACACGACGGAAAGCGCGACTTCGATGACGACCAACGCGCTACGCATTCGCTGACTGCCTGCATCCGAAGTGGAAAGGCGGCCTCCGTCGCTGAGGCTTTCGTTGACGCGGCTTTGCGAAAAGCGCAGCGCAGGCAAGAGTCCACATAGCAACGTCGTCAGCAACGTCAGGCCCAACGCAAACAACAGTACGCGCGCGTCGAGACGCACGCTGGCTTCGGCAGGAAGCAGGTCGTCGGGCGACAAAGCCAAAATCAATTTCAGCCCCCAGTTCGCCAGCAACCATCCAGCCGAACTGGCGACCGCAGCCAACGGCAGGCTTTCTAGCAACAGTTGGCGCATCAACCGCCCGCGCCCAGCGCCCAGCGCCGCGCGAATCGCCAACTCTTTTTCCCGCGTCGCCGTGCGCGCCAACAACAGGCTGGCTACGTTGGCGCAGGCAATCAACAATACGAAGCCGACGGCTCCCATGAATATCAGCAAGGTCGGGCGAATTTTTCGCCCAAACGACTCGCTCCACGAAACAATGCGCACGCCGCTGTCATGGTTCGTTTCGGGATATTGTGCGGCGAGCCGCGCGGCGATGACGTTGAATTCAGCGCGCGCCTGTTCCAGCGTCACGCCGGGTTTCAAGCGGCCCAGGGCAAAAATCATAACGATGCCCGCGCGATGGGTGGCGAAGTCTTCATCGCCGAACAAACCGAACGGAACCCAGACTTCGCTTGCCCAGAATTTGAAACGCGGCGGCATCACGCCAATCACCGTGTAAGACTGATCGTCGAGCCACAACTGACGCCCTACGACATTGGCCTCACCCGCGAACTGTTTCTGCCAAAAAGCGTGGCTCAACACGACGGTACGCGCCGCGTTGCGTTGATTATCCTGCGCGGTGAAGACGCGCCCGAGTTGCGGCGCTACTCCTAACAAGAGAAAGGCTTCGGGCGAAATGATTGCGCCCTTGACCTGCACGGGTTCGGCGACGCCCGTCAGGTTGAATGTTCGATTACGCGCAGCCGCCAGATGCGAAAACGTCGTTTGTTGTTTTTGCCAGTCCAGAAAGTTCGGATAGGAAGTCGCGTTCGAGTTATCGGGTTCGCTTAACCGCGCAGACGACAGAAACATAATTCGCTCGGCTTCCGGGTAGGCAAAGGGATTGAGCAATACAGCATTGACGACGCTGAAAATTGCCGTGTTCGCGCCAATGCCCAATGCCAGCGTCAGAATCGCAATCAGCGAAAAGCCTGGACGCTTCCGCAGCATCCGCACGCCAAACCGCAAGTCTTGCCAAAGTGTTTCGAGCATCGGTAATCCTCTCTGTTCGCGGTGCAGTTCCTGGGTAAAGGTCACGCCGCCGAGTTTGATCCGCGCCTGCCGTCGCGCTTCTTCCGGCGACATTCCGGCGCGCAGGTTGTCTTCGATGTGAAAGACCAGATGGCTCTCCAACTCCTCGGCGAATTCGCGCTCGTGGCGTTGGCGCTGGAATATGCCGAAGAGCCGCATCAGCCAGCCCCGTAGTTGTCGCATGTGCATCCTTGCTCTCCGTCGTCATTCACACCGCAGTGCAATCAGCGGATCAACTCTTGTCGCCCGCCGCGCCGGGATCCAACAAGCTAGCAGCGCCACCAGCAGCAGCAACAGCGTCACCAGCGCGAAAGTCCCCAGATCGGTGGCGCTCACACCGAAGAGCAGCGTTTTCAGCTGGCGGGTCAGCACCAAGGCTCCGAGCAAACCGAGGCCCGCGCCGAGCAATACCAGTTTCATCCCCTGGCCGATGACCAGTCGCAGCACATCACGCGATTGCGCGCCCAGGGCGAGGCGAATACCAAGCTCTCGCTGGCGTGCCGTGACCGTCTGTGACATCAACCCATACAATCCCACACTGGCGAGCAGCAACGCGACACCGGCGAAGACGCCGAGCAGCAGCATGGAGAAGCGTTGCCTCACGATTGATTGGGCCACCACCTGCTCCATCGTCTGCAGGTTGAAGACGGTCTGCGTCGGATTCAACGCTGCAATCTGCCGGCGCACTGGCGCAGCCAGACTCAGCGGGTCGCCCGCGCCGCGCACCAGCAGGAAGATGACCGTTTGCGTCAGCATTGGAAGCGGAATCTGGTTGAAGTTCAGATAAAACTGCGCGGCGACGGGGGCCTGACCATCCAGGCTGAAATGCTCGACATGCCGGACGACGCCCACAATCTCGTAACTCGACGTGCCTGGCACCGCGAGCGCCAACCGCTGTCCGATGGGGTCTTGATCCTGAAAGTGTTGCCGGGCGAGGGCTTCATCAATCACCGCGACGAGTCGGCTCTCGCGTGTATCCTGTTCGCTGAAGCCGCGGCCTTTGAGCAGTTGAATGCCGAGCGTCTGGAAATACGCGGGGCTGACGATGTACATCACGCCGCCCGGTTCGCGGCCCGCTTCCGGGCGTCGTCCCTCAATGAAAAAAGGCGGTTGATTCGCGCCCGCAATCGGCAGGCCGTTTGATACGGCCGTCGCCGTCACGCCGGGCAGGCTTTGCACACGTTGTTGCAGCTCGTCGAAGAAGGTTGCCAGCTTGCTGCCTTCCGCCGCGCCCACATTGACCGGGAGTAGCATGGTGAGCAGACCCCGCGCGTCATAGCCCGGATCAACTTGTAACAAGCGTTGAAAGCTTCTGATGAGCAGCCCCGCGCCCAGCAACAGCGTCAAGGTCAGTGCCACTTCTGCAACCACCAGCCCGCTGCGCAGTCTGGAACGATGTCCTGATGTTCCGCGCTCATTCTCTTTCAATGCTCCGCTCAGACTCTGTTGCGGAAACTGCAAAGCCGGGGCCAGCCCGCAAAGCACGCCCGTGAGTAGCGAGGCAGCGAGCGTGAATCCCAGCGCCGGCAGATCAACTCCGGCTTCACGTAGACGCGGAATGCCCGTCGCCAGCAGCGGCTGAAGCTGCGCGACGATGAAACTCGTTCCCCAGAACGCCAGCAGCAAGCCCGCTGCGCCGCCGGCAGCCGCCAGCAGCAGACTTTCGGTCAGCAATTGTCGCATGAGACGGCGACGGCTGGCGCCGAGCGCGGCGCGAATGGCCAACTCTTTGCCGCGCGCCGTGGCACGCACCAGCAAGAGATTGGCGACATTGGCGCAGGCGATGAGCAAGACCAGTCCGACCGCGCCGAACAACAAGAGCAGCGGCAACCGCGCGTTACCAATCAAGCTCTCGCGCAGGGCTTCCATCCGCACGCTGCGCCCGGCGTTGCTGTCCGGGTATTGTTGCGCCAGGCGCGTGGTAATCGTTTGCATCTCGGCTTCGGCTTGCGCCAGGGAGACGTTGGACTTCAAACGCGCGACGGCTAGCAGGCCAGGGTCTTTCCCGCGCAATCTGAAGCGCGCCGCCGACAGACCAAGCGGCACGGTGACATCGGCTTCCGCCCCGAATTGAAAGTCCGGGGGCGTGACGCCAATCACGGTAAAGCTCGCCTGGTTGAGCGTGATTGACTGGCCGATGACGCTGGCCGCTGCGCCGAACCTGCGTTGCCAGAACGCGTAACTCAAGATGACCGTTGCGCCCGCGCCGGATCGATCATCGGCAGCCAGGAAATCGCGTCCGACAAACGGCCTGACTCCGAGTGTGGCAAGAAAATTCGCCGAGACCAGGCGGCCTTGCAATCGTTCTGGCTCACCCGCGCCAATGAAATTGAAACTCTCCCGCTGACGCACTGCGGCCAATGATTCAAAAACGGAATTCTGCTCGCGCCAGTCGGTGAAATTGAGATAAGAAACGGGTAGATCACGCCCCGCAAGCCGCTCGCGCAGCATCAGCAACTGCTCCGGCGACGCATAGGGTAAGGGCCGCAGCAACACCGCATTGACGAGACTGAAAATCGCCGTGTTCGCGCCAATCCCCAGGGCCAGCGTGAGAATCGCAATGAACGAAAAGCCCGGATTCTTCCGCAGCATCCGCGCGCCAAATCGTAAATCTTGTAACAGTGTTTCGAGCATCGGTAATCCTCTCTGTTCTCGATGAAGTTCTGTGGTCTGTGTCACGCCACCCAGTTTGATGAACGCCCGCCGCCGCGCCTCTTCCGGCGACATCCCGGCGCGCAGGTTGTCTTCGATGTGCAGCGCCAGATGGCTTTCCAACTCCTCAGCGAATTCGCGCTCGCGCCGCCCGCGATCGAACAGACCGAAAAGTCGCATGAGCCAGCCGCGTAGTCGTCGAATGTGCATTGTGACTCCTTACTTGTTGTTGGCTATTCAGTGCGGAGCGCGACGAGCGGATCAACTTTCGTCGCCCGCCGCGCCGGGACGTAGCAGGCCAGCAACACCACCATCGAAAGCAACAACGTCACGCCCCCAAACGTAGCGGCATCGGTCGCGCTGACGCCGTAGAGCACGCTCGTCATCAAGCGCGTCACGCCGAAAGCGCCGGCCAGCCCCAACGCCAGCCCGAGCAAGGCCAACATCAATCCTTGCCGCAGCACCAGCCGCAGCACATCGCCGGTCTGCGCGCCCAAGGCGAGGCGGATGCCGAGTTCGCGCGTGCGTTGCGCCGTGGCATAACTCATCACGCCGTAAAGACCCAGCCCCGCCAGCAAGAGCGCGAGCAACGCAAAGCCGCCCGCCACCCACGCGCCCGCGCGCAATGGGAAAAGCGCCAGCCGCAGGTGTTCCCGCAGCGTTTTCACCTCGTAAAGCGGCAGGTTGGCATCGAGTTGGCGCACTTCGTGGCGCACGGCATTGAGCAAGGTTTGCGGTTCGCCCGTCGTGCGCAACAACAGCGCTACGTCGCCTTTGTAATCGCGCGCCAAGGGGAAATAAACGAAAGGCTGCGCGTCTTCGCCGAGGCTGAAATACTTGCTGTCGCGCGCCACGCCGATGATTTCCCAGAAAGGTTTGTCGGGGCCGCCTTGCCGCAGCCGTTTGCCGACCGCGTTTTGCCCCGGAAAGAAACGGCGCACGAAACTTTCGTTGACGATGACGACGCGCGTTTCTTCTTTGTCATCCGCCAGCGTGAATTCGCGGCCCGCCAGCAACGGGATACCCATCGTCTCAAAATAGCGCGGCCAAGCCGTGTTCGTAGCCAGCAGCGGCAAATCGGCATCGCGCGTGAACGGCTGCCCCTCGGCGTAAATCGGGTTGTAGTTGCTATCCATATTCAACGGCAGGTAGCCGGTCGCCGAAACCGCCTGCACACCGGGCAGCGCGGCGAGACGCGGCAGTAGTTGGCGATAGAACGCCGCGCCGCGCGCTTTGTCATACCCTTGCAATTTCAAATCGAACGAGGCGGTCACGACGCGCTCGACCTCAAAGCCCGGCCCCAGCATTTGCACTTGTTGCAAGCTGCGCACGACCAAGCCCGCGGCGACGAGCAAGACCAGCGACAACGCGACCTGCGCTACGACCAGACTGTTGCGCCAGCGCGCGCGGCGCGGGCCGCTGCTGCCCGCTTCGTCTTTCAAGGCCGGAATCAAATCCGGCTTCGTCGCCTGCCACGCGGGCAGCAAGCCGAACAATACGCCCGTGATGAGCGACACCAGCAACGTGAAGCTCAACACGCGCCAATCGAGCCGCAAATCAATCGTCAGCGGCACATCGAGCGGCGGTTGCAAAGCCACTACTGAATCAACCAGCCACCACGCCACCAAAACTCCCAACACGCCGCCAGCGAGCGCCAGCAGCGTGCTTTCGGTCAACAACTGCCGCACCAGCCGGAAGCGCGTCGCGCCCAACGACAACCGCACAGCGATCTCTTTGCGGCGTGCGGCGGCGCGCGCCAGCAACAGATTCGCTAGATTGGTGCAGGCAATCAGCAGAACCAGCCCGACGATGGCGGACAGCACGCCCGCGAATCCCAACGTCCCGTTGCGCACGAAGGGAACCAGCAAGCCCGGCGGCGTGAACGTGAAGCGCAGCTTTTCTTCGCCCGGATAAGCGCGCCCGAATTGCACCGCGAGTGCCTCAAACGCGGCTTTGGCTTGCGCTACGGTAACGTTCGGTTTCAATCGCCCCACGGCAAACAAGCTGCCACTGCTGCGATTGTCGAGCCACGTCGAAGCCGGGGCAATTTGTTTCGACATCATCATCGGCACATAAATTTCAGGTGCGAGAAACAACACCGTCCCGTTGAATGCCGGCGGCGCGATGCCGATGACAGAGAAGCTGTGATTGTTGAGCGTGATGGTTTGGCCGACCATATGCGCGTCGCCGCCGAAGCGCCGCTGCCAGCAGTCGTAACTGAGCACGGCTACGGGATGCGCGCCCGGCGCACGATCATCCGCCAGCGTAAACAGCCGCCCCTGCGCCGCCTGCACGCCCAGCGTCTCGAAGTAGTTGCCCGACACGAGATAGCCCCACAGTCGTTCGTTGCGGTCGCCGCGACTCAGACTCATCGGCGCAAAGGTGCAAGCCGCGAAGCCGCTGAGCACGGTATTTTGATCGCGCAAGTCACGGTAAAGCGGGTGCGAGTAAGCGCCCATGTCCAGGCCCTGATACAGCGGCATGATCTCGAACACGCGCTCCGGCTCGGCAATCGGCAACGGACGCAACAATACCGTATTGACCAAACTGAAAATGGCGGTGTTCGCGCCGATGCCCAGCGCGAGTGTGAGAATCGCAATCAGCGAAAAGCCCGGATTCTTCCGCAGCATCCGCACGCCAAAGCGTAAATCTTGTAACAGTGTTTCGAGCATCGGTAATCCTCTCTGTTCGCGGTGCAGTTCCTGGGTAAAGGTCACGCCGCCGAGTTTGATCTGCGCCTGCCGGCGCGCCTCTTCCGGCGACATTCCGGCGCGCAGGTTGTCTTCGATGTGCAAGGCCAGATGGCTTTCCAACTCTTCGGCGAATTCGCGCTCACGCCGCCCGCGATAGAACAGACCGAAGAATCGCGTCATCCAGCCGCGTAGTCGTCGAATGTGCATTGTGACTCCTTACCTGTTGTTGCTATTCCGTGCGCAGCGCAATGAGCGGATCAACCTTCGTCGCCCGCCGCGCTGGCCCCAACATCGCGGCCAATGCCAGGACTGCTAATGCAAGGGTAATGACGAGATAGGCGACAGGCGACTGCACGTTCACACCGAATTTCACGTCGCGCAGCAGCGGCGTCAGGACTGTGAACGTCGTCACTGTGAGCGCCAGTCCGATCAGCAATCCCACAACAACTGGTCGTCCATTGCCTCGCAGAATGGCGCGGTAGATGTCCAGCTTCCGCGCGCCGAGGGCAAGACGAATGCCGATCTCTTTGGTGCGCTGCGTCACGGCAAAAGCGACTACGCCGTAGATGCCGATGGCCGCTAGGCTGACGGCAATGGTGCAGAGAAAGACGATAAGTTGCGTGATTCTCCTGATACTTTCCCGCGTATGATCCATCATTGCTTGAAACGTCTGCGCCCTGACGAAGAATTCAGGCGCCAGCTCCTGAATGGTGGTTGTGACGGCACGCAGGGCGGTTGCGGGGTCACCTGAAAAACGCACGGACGGGTTGGCCGGATAAAATGTCTGCGGATTCAATGGCTGATAGAGCAGCGGGCTGTCAGGTTCGCCGGGCCTGGTGCTGGCGACGTTGCGGGCGATGCCGACAATTTCAAAGGAATTTCCCTGCGTATCGCGGAGCGTCTGTCCCAGCGCATTCCCGTTCGGCCAGAATTCGGACGCGAGCCGCTCGGAAACCACCACCGGACACCCGCTCTGATCACACGGCGGATCGCCTTCGCGCAGCGCCCGCCCGCTCACGATGGGAATGCCCAGCACCGCAAAGTAATTTGGCGACACCGCGTTGCCTGCCACTCGACGCTGTGGCTGATGTGACGCCTGCACCTCAAGCGCATCAGTGTCATTGAACGGATGAAAGCTGGAAAAGGCGACGGCTTGTACTCCCGGCAATGCGCCTAGGCGTTCGCGGAGTGTGCGTTGATACACTTCCCAGTTGCGTGGCTCAGTTGCGCGGTTACGCATCCAGACACCTGCCCAAAGCATCTGCCCCGTGTCAAAGCCCGGCTCGAAGTTCGCCGCACTCCCCGCCACGCGCACGCAGAACCCGGCGCCGAAAAGCAAAAAGAAGCTCAGCGCCACCTGCGTCCCGATCAGCCAGCCGTGCAACCGCGAGCCTTGCACCTGGCTGGGACGGCCTTTAAGTGAGTCGGTCAGATTAACCTTCAAAGATTGGATTGCCGGAGTCAGCCCTGCCATCGTTCCTGCCAGGAACGTCACCAACATCAGATAGCCAAACACTCGCCAGTCGGGGACCAGCGAATACCAGGTGCCGCCGCCATCGCCAAGCGGGTTGGTCAACCAACGATCCAGTAGGCCGGGTAATTGATAGGCGAGATAGAGGCTTGCCAGTCCGGCCGACCCCGCCAACAGGAAAGTTTCAGCGAGCAGCATACGGATGAGCCGCCATCGGCTGGCGCCCAACGCCAGCCGCACGGCGATCTCCTGCCGGCGCGCGGCAGCCCGTGAGAGCAGCAGCATGGCCACGTTCACACAAACGATCAAGACAAAGATCGTCAGCGCGCCCAGGATCACGGTCACGACCCAGATCATTCGCACTCCTTCCACTGGCTCCTGGACTGCCGAGCCATCGGTAACGAAGAGCGATGTGTAACGCCCTGGATGCAGGCGTTCCTGCTGGCTGGCGAGCAGCCGAAGTTCAGCGGCAGCTTCTGCCCGCGAGAAGCCCAGTTGCAAACGGCCTTCCACCTCCAGCCAATTGCCCTCGCCTGGTTGCCGCCAGTGGTCCCCTAACTTCAGATAGCCTTCGAGCGAATATGGCAACCAGGCTCTTGATCCCTGCACCATTCCCACGTAATCCGGCGTCACACCCACGACGGTCACTGGCTGACCATTGACCATCATGGCTTTTCCGATGATTGCCAGGTCTGCCGCAAACCGTACGCGCCACAGCCGCTCGCTCAACACCACCACCGGAGCAGCGGCGGCGTTGCAATCCGCGGGTTGCAACAAGCGCCCCAGCAACGGTTGCCCCGGCTCGTACAGCGCGAAGAAGTTACAACTCACCAACGCCGCACGGACCGCATCCCCCCGACCAAACGGTGCATCGAATTGCGCCCAGGCCGCCAGTTTACTGAGCGATTTCGCCCCGTCGCGCAAGGCGAAGTAATCTTCCAGCGTAACGCCCCTAGGCCGCACGGAGCGCTGCTGATCGTTCGTATACGCGCCATAGACCTTGACGAATGTGTCGTAATCTTTGTCCACGCGCGGACGCAGAAATTCTGCATTGTAAAAGGTGAAAATCCCCGTGCTGATGCCGATGCCAAAGCTGAGTGTCACCACAATGACGAAAGACAAGAGCGCGTTCTTACGAACGCTGCGCAGCCCAAACCGCAAGTCTTGGAAAAGTGTTTCAAGCATCGGTAATCCTCTCTGTTCACGATGAAGTTCTTGTGTCAACGTCACGCCGCCGAGTTTGAGAAGCGCCTGTCGTCGCGCCTCTTCCGGCGACATCCCGGCGCGCAGGTTGTCTGCGATGTGAAAGGCCAGATGGCTTTCCAACTCTTCGGCGAATTCCTGTTCGCGTCGTTGGCGATGGAACAAGCCAGAGAGTCGCATCAGCCAGCCGCGTAGTTGTCGCATCTCCATCACGACTCCTGTGGCGGCGCAAAGAAGCGCGCCAGAATCGCCGTCGTCGTCTCCCATTTCTGCGTTTCTTGCGCCAGCCGTTTGCGCCCGGCGCGCGTTAACTTGTAATACCGCGCCTTGCGATTGTTGTCGGACGCGCCCCACTCCGAGGCGATGTAGCCTTCCTGTTGGCGCGCGCCTCGTCTGGTGTTTCGCCGCGTGCGATGCGGTCGCGGATGGCGGCGTCGAGATGAGTGCGGATTTCTGCGTCGAGCTCTTCGTCGCATTGTCGGCGCCCGAGTTTTTGGAACCAGTTGAATTTCATGCGTCACGCTTCTGTTTTATGAAGATCGGTTCTCGATAACGAATGTCCCGATCAATGCGCCTTGACTCGTAATGCTCTGCTTTGCGTTATCTTCAGTTCAAGCTGCGTTCGTAAGGATGGATTCAGTTCCAGCGCTATGCTGCCGATTGTCCAGACCACACAGCTTGCGCATCATCTCGGTGAAAGCCCTGTTGTGTTGTCACACAAGTTCCGGTTGCTATTTGCGTTAGCGACCGGAACTTGCGTCATGACGGGAATGCCGCCGATTCTTTTCCCGCCTTGCCTCACTTTTTGGTCGCCGTCCACTTGCCTGGCCCTTTCGGGAAATCAGCAGTGCCGGTCATCCTGGTGGCGGACTCGATTGTGCCAGTAAAAGTGGTTTTGTACGGCTCTCCGCCGCGCGTTTTGCCCTCGAGGTGGAAGGTCACTTGATTGCCTTTCACCGTCCCGGTGATTGTTTGCCCGCCGCCGCCATCCGCTGGAGCGCCGGTCAGCTTCTCGCCTGCCTGTTTGAAGACCAGGTTCATAACAACTTTCTGCGGGCCGCCCTCCAAATTGACGGAGAAAGCCCACGCCCCGGAGATGTCGGGCGCGCTGGCGGCGGCGGTTCCCAGCAGGAGTCCGAGCAAAAAGATGATTCGCAGTTGAGACTTCATACAATCCTCCTTGAGTTAGGTTGGTTGATAAGGGATGGCTACTCATATCTGAGCGCCACCAATGGATTCACCATTGTCGCGCGCCGCGCCGGCATCCAACAGGCTGGCAACGCGACAAGGGTGAGTAAGAGTGAGATCAGAACAAAGGTCAGCGGGTCGGTCGCGCTGACACCAAAAAGCAACCTCTCGATCAGGCGCGTCAGCGCGAAGGCGGCGGCAACGCCCAGCCCCAAGCCAGTCAGCGTCAGCCACATTCCCTGTTTGATGACGAGCCAGAGCAAGTCACGTGGTTGCGCGCCCAATGCCAGGCGAATGCCCATTTCATGCGTGCGCTCAGTCACGGCATATGACAGCACACCATACAGCCCGATGGCGGCCAGCGCGAGCGCGAGCAAACCGAACAGCGTCAACAACGCCGCCGCCAACCGTTCGCTGTATAGCGAGCCGTCTTTTTGTTGCTCCAGTGTTTGCAGGTTGTAGACCGGCAACTGCGCATCCAGCGCCTGTACGGTTTGTCGCACAGCGGCCAGCAGCGTGTTTGAAGGCGTCGCCGTGCGCACATGGAGAGTCAAATCCGGCATGTAATTTTGCGCCAGCGGTTCGTAAAGCATCAGGCGTGTGTCTGCGGTCAGGCCTTTTTCCTTGCTGTTGCGCACGACGCCGACGATGACGCCGCCATTGAGCCGTTGACCGACCGCTTCCTGTCCCGGCCAGAAACGCCGAGCCATGGCTTCATTGACGATGAAAACACGCGGCGCATCAGCGGTGTCCTGCGCCGTGAATTCGCGCCCTTGCGCGAGCGGGAGGCCGAGTGTCTGGAAATAGTTGGGGTTGATGGCGTTGCGATTGACGGGCTGCGGGCGCGCGCCTTCGAGGATGGCGGGACCAATCCAGGGGATGTCACTGAACGCCGGGATGCGCGCAAAGCTGACAGACTCGACGCCGGGCAAAGCCGCGACGCGCTCCGAAAGTTGCGCGACGAATTGCCGTCCCTGCGCTTCGCTGTACCCACTCCGACTCAGATCAAATGACGCCGTCACGACTTTGGCTGGTTCAAAGCCCGTGTCTACTGATTGCAACGCGCGCAAACTTTTCACACACAACCCCGCGCCGATCAACACGACCAGCGACAAAGCGACCTGCGCGATGACCAGCAAATTGCGCAGGCTCAGGCGACGCGCGCCGATGCTCAGCCTCGGCAATTCTTCTTTGAGCGAGGAACCAAAATCTGTTTTGGAAGCTTGCAGCGCGGGCGCTACGCCAAACACGATGCCCGTCAGCAAGGACACGCCCAGGGTGAAAGCCAAGGCGCGACCATCGAGGCTGCCATCGAAACTGCGTGGCACGGCGTTGGTTTGTTGTTGAAATCCCAAGAGCACGCGGGTCAGCCAGTATGCCACCAGCAAACCCGCGCCGCCGCCGAGCGCCGCCAACAGCGCACTTTCCGTCAACAACTGCCGCACGATACGCCAACGGCTGGCGCCAATCGCCAGCCGCACCGCGATCTCTTTGCGCCGCGCCGAAGCGCGCGCCAGCAGCAGATTGGCGACATTCGCGCAGGCAATCAGCAGAACAAATCCGACAACGCCCATTAAAAGCTGCAACGGCAACGAAAGGTCTTTGACCCGATCCGTATGCCCGCGACTGCCGTCCATCAGCAAAACCTTGTTTGGATCGCCAACGCTATCGCGCGCCTTGCCGGAGAAGTTTCTCTCGGCGTCGGCAACTGGCGTCGCCAGGACGGCCTGCGCCTGCTCGCGGCTGACATTGGCCCCGAGCCTGCCCAGCAACAACAGCCAATTGTTATTGCGATTTTCCAGCACGCCCTCTCGGCGCGGCCCCGTTTGCGCCTGCATCATGATCGGCACATACACATCATTCACCGTGCCGCGCATTGTCCCAGTGAATTCCGCAGGCGCGACGCCGATGAGCGTGTAACGATACGCATTCAGGCTGATCGTTTTGCCAATCACTGCCGGGTCAGCGCCGAATCGCTGCCGCCACAACGCGTGGCTGATGACGACGACCGGATGCGTGCCGGGCGTGCGATCTTCTTCCGGCAGAAAAAAACGCCCCAGCGCGGGCCGCACACCGAGCACCGCAAAATAATTGCCGGAGACAATCTGCCCCGTCACCCGCTCCGTCGCGTTGCCATCGCTCAGGCTGAAAGGCGTTTGCCAGTATGCGACTACCCCTGACAAGACTTCCTCGTGATTGAGCAACTCGGCATAAAGCGGGTACGAAAAAATCGCAGGCGCACCGCTAGCGTCTTGCACAAACGTAACAAGCTGCTGCGGCTGCTCAACCGGCAGCGGGCGAATCAGCACTTTATCCAACAGCGTGAAAATCGCCGTATTCGCGCCAACCCCCAACGCCAGCGTCAGAATCGCAATCAACGAAAAGCCCGGATTCTTCCGCAGCATCCGCGCGCCAAATCGTAAGTCCTGCCAGAGTGTTTCGAGCATCGGTAATCCTCTCTGTTCACGATGAAGTTCTTGTGTCCACGTCACGCCGCCAAGTTTGATCAGCGCCAACCGTCGCGCCTCTTCCGGCGACATCCCGGCGCGCAGGTTGTCTTCGATGTGAAAGGCCAGATGGCTTTCCAACTCTTCCGCAAATTCGCGCTCGCGTCGGTTGCGAGAAAACAGACCGAAGAGCCGCACCAGCCAGCCGCGTAGTTGTCGCATCTCCATCACGACTCCTGTGGCGGCGCGAAGAAGCGCGCCAGAATCGCCGTCGTCGTCTCCCATTTCTGCGTTTCTTGCGCCAGCCGTTTGCGCCCGGCGCGCGTTAACTTGTAATACTTCGCCTTGCGATTGTTGTCGGACGCGCCCCATTCCGACGCAATGTAGCCTTCCTGTTCGAGCTTCATCAGCGCCGGGTAGATCGTGCCGTAATTGATCGCCAGTTTGTTGTCACTGGTCTGTTCGATGCGGCGCGCAATGCCGTAGCCGTGCAGTGGCCCCAGCGTTTCGAGCGTTTTGAGGATCATCAGCGCCAGCGTCCCTTGCCAGACATCGGTTTTGTCTTTCATTGTTTTTGCCTCCTGATTCGTTCCCGCAGTTGGGTATGGTTGTCACTCTTCCTATGGGGAAGGTACAGGGAAGATGCCACAAGTCATATGGCAAGGCAATAGCGAGGAAAGAAATCTGTCGGCGGAGCGCAATTTTGCGCGTGAACGAGGAAGGTGTGGCGGGATGATTGATCGGAGTCTTCGGCGGTCATCAGGAGCGAACGCTCGTGATAACCCAACCATCGCGTCGCCGTTGCCTTCTCCGGCGACGCCCAAAACAATTCGTGCAATTCCTTGGCTACTCCTGACGAAGCGCAACCAATGGATCCACCTTCGTCTGCGTCACCGGCAAATAAAACGCCCGCGTGTCCGGCTCGCGCAGGTTCTGTGTGCGCACGTCGCCGCCGCCGCCGACGATTTCATAGACGGGCGGCGGCTGGCCTGGCGGGTTGTTGCTGCAGCGGCGCGAGCCGCACCCCTTTGTCGGTGTTGGTCTGCGGGTATTGTTCGGTCAGACGGCGGGCGATGGCGTTCATCTCGGCGCTCGCCTGCCCGAGTCCGACGCCGGGTTTGCGCCGCGCGATCACCACCAAAATGGTTTCCCGGCGATTGTTCATCTGCTCGGGAGTGAAGGCGAAGGGCAGATAAAGATCGACCTGCTTGGGGCTTGTGTAATACGACGGGAGTTCGCCTCTACGCGGAAATTGAAAATCGGGCGCCGTCACGCTGATGACGGTGTAGGCTTCATCATTCAGTGCAATTTTCTGCCCGATGAGTTGCGGGTCGGCGCCGTAACGCCGCTGCCACAACCCATGACTGATGACGACTACGCGATTGGCGCCTGGCTGCTCTTCTTCGAGTAGCAACGCTCGCCCCACAGTCAGGCGAGCGCCCAGTAGCGGAAAAAGACTGGCCGAAGCGCTCAGGCCAACCACCGACTCCGGCTCGCCTCCGCCCGTCAGGTTAATCCTTAGCGGCCGCATCGCCGCCATCTGCTCGAAGACCTGATTCTCCTTGCGCCAGTCAACGAAATCGGCCACCGCCACCGGAATATCCGCAATGCCGATCTGCGCCTGCAGGATCGGACGGTCGGCCCACACCATCACCAGCCGCTCCGGTTCGTAGTACGGCAGCGGACGAAGCAACACGCCATTGACGACGCTGAAGATCGCAGTGTTGGCGCCGATACCGAGCGCGAGCGTGAGCATGGCAATCAACGTGAATCCGGGTTGCTTCAACAACATTCGCGTGCCGAAACGCAGATCTTGTATGAACGATTCCATTCGCATCCATCCTTTGCGTTCGATCAATTCCAGCGGTGGTCGCAAAGCTCGCGCCGCCAGCGGCTGTTCCGCGCGGCTCAATTCGCATTCCAGCAACCGCCAATCGTAACCCTGCACAGCACGCGCCTCGGCTTCCGCTTCCGGCAAACCATCGGCGAGCGCGTCTTCGTAGGCGGCTTCCAGGTGCAGCGCCAGCTCCTCGACGATCTCGATCTCGCGTTCGGGTGGCAGGCGCAGCACGGCGAGATGTTTGCGCACGATGTGATTCCAATTCGGCATGGGTCAGTCGTGTCGTAAAGTGATCAGCGGATCAACCTTCGTCGCCCGCCGCGCCGGAATCCAGCAGGCCGCGAGCGCCACTACGCCAAGCAACAGCGGCGCCAAAGCAAACGTCAATGGATCCGCCGCTCCAACGCCAAAGACCAGGCTTTTCATCAACCGCATCAACGCCAATGCGCTCAGCAAACCGATTACGACGCCACAAACGATCAACCGCAGCCCTTGACCCAGGATCAACCACAACACGTCGCGCGGCTGCGCGCCCAGCGCCAGGCGCACGCCGATTTCGGGCGTGCGTTCGGCGCCGAGATACGAAAGCACTCCATACAGCCCCAGGCCGGCGAGCGTCAGCGCGACGGCGGCGAAGCTCGCCCACAGCAGCATCACCGAGCGACGCATCGAAGAATTTCCATTGAGGATGTCCTGCATCGTTTGGAGGTTGGCGACGGGCTGATCGGGGTCGACGGCGTGGATGGCGCCGCGCACGGCAGCGGCCAGCGTCAGTGGTTCGACGCTGGCGCGCACCACCAATTCGCGCGGCGAGAAATAAACGTAAGACTGGCGCTGCGGTAAATACATCTCCGGACTAACAGGCGCATCCATCGCCTCCTGGCGCACATCGGCGACGACGCCGACGATAGTCAACCAGGGCCTTCTTGATCCTGCGGCGCCAAGCTTGAAGCGCCGGCCCAGCGCTTCTTCGCCCGGCCAGTACTTTTGCGCCATCGTCTCGTTGATGATGGCGACGCGCTGAGACTCTTCGTGATCCAGGGCTGTGAAATAACGCCCGCGTCGTAGCGGAACGCCCAGCGTTTGCAGGTAATCTTCGGTGACTTGCCGGTGGTTCGCGTTCCAGTTTGCGTCTGGCGGCGCCGCTTTGCCTTCGAGGGTCAGCGGGCTTGCGCCACCCTTCCATTCCAGCGGAACTGAAGTCGTGTATCCGGCGGAGACGACGCCGGGCAAGGCTCGCACGCGGTCGAGCACTGCGGTGTAAAAGGCCGTGCGCTGGGCCTGCTCTTGGTACTTGTATTCGGGCAGCGCCGTGCGAGCGGTCAACAAACTATCCGGGCGCAGCCCCGCGTACTGGTTGTGCAAATGGTATAGCGTTTGGATCAACAGTCCCGCGCCGGCGAGCAAGACGATCGCCAGCGCGACTTCGCCGACGATCAGAGCGCTGCGCAAACGGCGCTGGCCGCCGAAGCCGGATTGCGCGCCGCCCTGTTTAAGCGCGTGATTCAGGTTAACGCGCGAAGCTTGCCACGCGGGCGCGAGGCCGAACAGCAAGCCCGCCGCCAACGCCGTCAACAACGCTATCAGCAACACGCGCCAATTGAGCGACAGGCCGTTGATTTGCCGCATCATCTCCGGCGGCGCCATCCGCTGCAGAAATTCAAAACTCCCTGAAGCCAGCAGCGTTCCGAGCAAACCGCCAATGCCCGCCAGCAACAAACTTTCGGTCAGCAATTGCCGCAGCAACCGAAACCGCCCGGCGCCGAGCGCTGTGCGGATGGCAATCTCCTGCCGCCGCGCGGAGGCGCGCGCCAAAAGCAGGTTCGCCAAATTGGCGCAGGCAATCAGCAACACAAAGGCGACGGCCAGCGCCAGCAGCAATAAGGGACGCTGAGCCTTGCCCGTAAACTCTTCACGCAGCGAGGTGAGTGCGCTGCTCAGGCCGGCGGCGTCTTTGGGGTATTGTTGAGCGATGCGCTCGTTGATGGCTTTGAGGTCGGCCTCGGCCTCGCTAATCGTGACGCCCGGTTTGAGCCGCGCCACGACACTCAAAAAATGTTCGTCGCGCTGGGCCAACGCCTCCGGGCCGAGGGCCAGCGGCACATACGCGCGAATGTACGGCTCGCCGAATTGAAAGCCGGGCGGCAGCACGCCGATCACACTATGTTTCTCCCCGTCCAGCGTGATGTCGCGCCCCAAGATCGAACTCTCGCCGCCAAAGCGGCGCTGCCAGTACGCGTAATTGAGCAGCGCGACTTTCGCTGCGCCTGGGTGGTCTTCTTCCGGCAGGAAGTTTCGGCCAAGCACGGGCTTCACGCCCAACACCGGGAGGAAATTGGCGGTCACGCCCTGGACAATGAGTTGCTCAGGCTCGCCGGCGCCCGTCAGGTGGAAGCGGCGTTGCGCGAGCGCCGCCATATCCTGAAAGACGTGATTCTGCGCTTTCCAATCGCTGTAATTGGCGGGCGCCGCATCGACGTCCGAATTTTCCCGGATCATCACCAGTTGTTCCGCCCGGTCGTAAATCATCGGGCGCAGCAACACTGCGTCAATCAAGCTGAAAATCGCCGTGTTCGCGCCAATGCCCAACGCCAACGTGATCACGGCAATCAACGTGAAGCCGGGCTGCTTCATCAGCATTCGAGCACCGAAGCGCAAGTCTTGTATGAACGATTCCATTCGTACCCCTCCTGTTTGTTCGATCAATTCCAGCGGTGCTTGCAACGCGCGCGCCGCCACCGGCTGTTCCACGCGGCTCAATTCACATTCCAGCAACCGCCAGTCGTAACTCTGCACAACGCGAGCCTCGGCTTCCGCTTCCGATAAACCAGCGGCGAGCGCGTCGTTGTAGGCGGCTTCCAGGTGCAGCGCCAGTTCCTCGACAATTTCGATCTCGCGTTCGGGCGGCAGGCGCAACGCGGCGAGATGTTCGCGCACGATGTGATTCCAATTCGGCATAGCTCAGCGGCTGATTTTTGCGGCGCAAACGTACCGCAGGCTGTCTAGCCTGCGGAGGCTTCATCATCAAGCCGCTGGGTGGTAATTGAACAACTCACTCATCGAGCCTCCGCAGGCTAGACAGCCTGCGGTACATCACTCGCGCCTTCTGGACGTTGCTCGTGACCTGAACGACTCCTATCAATCACCGCGTCATTTTTTAGTCGCCGTCCACTTGCCTGGTTCTTTAACAAATTCGGCGGCGCCGGTCATCTTGGTCGGGTACTCAATCGTGCCGGTGTAGGTGTTTTTGTATGGCTCCCCGCTCCTATTTTTGCCCTCGACGTTGAACGCCACCTTATTCCCTTTCACTGTACCGGTGACTTTGTTCTCGCCCGACTCGCCGGATTGACTGCCGGTAAGCTTCTCGCCCTCCTGTTTGAAGACGAAGGTCATGGGAACGTTCTGCGGGCCGCCGTCCAAACTGACGGAGAAATCCCACGTACCAGTGATATTGGTCGCGCTGGTCCAGCCGCCAACGGTTCCCAGCGACAGTCCCAGCAAAATGATTGTCGGCAGTAGATGCTTCATACATTTCTCCTTGAGTAAGTTGGTTGATAAGCAATGGCTACTCGTGCCTGAGCGCCACTAGCGGATTCACGCGCGTCGCTCGCCGCGCCGGTATCCAGCAGGCCGCGAGCGCTACTGCGGTGAGTAACAGCGAAATCGAGACGAAGGTCAGCGGATCGGTCGGGCTTACGCCGAAGAGCAACTTCTCGATCAAGCGCGTCAACGTGAAGGCCGCGCTCACGCCGATGGCCAGGCCGATGAGCACTAGAACCAGGCCCTGTCCCACAACGAGTTTGAGCAAGCTGCGCGGCTGCGCGCCCAATGCCAAGCGGATGCCCAACTCGCGCGTGCGCTCGGTCACGGCGTACGACAGCACGCCGTAAATCCCGACAGCGGCCAGCGACAAGGCGAGCAAGCCGAAGAGCGTCAACAACGCCGCCGCCAGGCGTTCCGTGTAAAGCGAGCCGTCTTTCTGTTGCGCCAGCGTTCCGAGGTTATAAAGAGGAAGTTGAGGGTCGAGCGACTGCGCTTCGCGGCGCACAGCGGCGAGCAACGTTTGCGCGTCCGTCGCCGCCCGCACGTGCAGCGTCAGGTCTTGATCCCGCACGTAGTTTTGCAGCAGCGGCAGGTAAATTACCGGGCGCGGGTCTACGGTCAGGCCTTTTTCCTTGCCGTCTCTGACGACCCCGACGATTTCGGCAAACTCAGTCCCCCTGCCGCGAATGATTCGTTTGCCGGTCGCATCCTGTCCGGGCCAATAACGGCGCGCCGCTGCTTCATTGATGATGACCACGCGCGGCGCGTCCACAGTGTCCTGCGCGGTGAATTCGCGCCCGCCGACGAGCCGAGCGCCGAGGGTTTGAAAATAGTTCGGGCTGATGGCGTTGAAATCGAAAGCGAGCCTTTCGCCGGGCTGCGGTTGATAGCCTTCGGGCGTCGCGCCGCTGATCCAGAACCTGCCGCTGAACGCCGTGATGGTCGCCAGGCTGACGGCCTCTACGCCGGGCAGGCGCCCGACTCGCTCGGAGAGTTCGGAGAGGAATTGCCGGCCGCGCGCCTCGTCGTAGCCGCTAAGACTCAGATCGAACGATGCGGTCATCACCTTCGCCGGCTCGAAGCCCGGATCAACCGCCTGCAACGCGCGCAGGCTCTTCACGCACAGACCGGCGCCGATCAGCACAACCAGCGATAAGGCCACCTGCGCAACGACCAGCAGGTTGCGCAGACCGAGTCGCCGCATCCTGCCGCCGCGCCCTGGCGTGTCTTCTTTGAGAGCCGCGACGAAATCAGGTTTGGAAGTGACGAGCGCGGGCGCCAGGCCGAAAACGATCCCGGTCAGCAGCGACACACCGAGCGTAAACGTGAGCGCGCGTCCATCCAGGCTGCCATCGAAGGCGCGCGGGACGAAGTTGGTTTGTTGTTGGAACCCCAGCAGCAAACGAGTGAACCAGTATGCGACCAGCAAACCTGCACCGCCGCCCAGCGCCGCCAGGATCGCGCTTTCCGTCAACAATTGCCGCACGATTCGCCAGCGGCTCGCGCCGACGGCCAGCCGGACTGCGATCTCCTTGCGTCGCGCCGATGCGCGCGCCAGCAGCAGGTTGGCCACGTTCGCGCAGGCAATCAGCAAGACGAACCCGACCACACCCATCAATAGTTTCAACGGCAGCGCGAGGTCGCTGACACGATCCGTGTGCCCGCGGCTTCCGTCCATCAGAAAAATTCTGTTCGCAAATTTGCCCGAATCCTTTCCGCCGGAGGCGCTGGGAGAAGCTCGCCCCGGTTCCTCAGTCAAGAGCGATAGCGCCGCTTGCGCCTGCTGGCGACTGACATTCGGTTTGAGCCTGCCGATCAACCGCAGCCAGCCGGCGTTGCGATTGCCCAGAAAGCCGGTCCTGCCAGGACCCGTCTGCGCCTGCATCATCATCGGCACGTAAACATCATTCACTGTGCCGCGCGTCGTCCCCGTGAACTCTGAGGGCGCGACGCCCACCACTGTGTAACGGTAATTGTTCAAGCTGACTGCCTTGCCAATCACCGCCGGATCAGCGGCGAAGCGCCGCCGCCACAAACCGTGACTGGTGACGACGACCGGATGTGACCCGGGCGTGCGGTCTTCCTCCGGCAGAAAGAAACGCCCAATCGCAGGCCGCACGCCGAGCACGGCGAAATAATTGCCGGAGACGATTTGCCCCGTCACACGCTCGCTCTGGCTGCCATCGCTCAGGCTGAAGGGCCGTTGAAAGTAAGCCACTAAGCCTGACAACACCTCATTGCGGTCGCGCAGATCGGCATACAACGGGTAAGAGTAAATCCCCGGGTCTCCGCTCGCGTCTCTGACAAAAGTGACAAGCTCGTGCGGCTGCTCGACGGGCAGCGGACGAATCAACACCTTGTCCAACAGCGTGAAGATCGCCGTGTTCGCGCCGATGCCCAGCGCCAGCGTGAGCGCGGCAATCAACGTGAAGCCGGGTTGCTTCATCAACATCCGCACGCCGAAGCGCAGGTCTTGGATGAACGATTCCATTCGCATTCCTCCTTTTCGCTCGATCAGCTCAATCGCGACGATGGGCGGGCGCCAGGGGATTTCGACGCGACTCAATTCGCATTCCAGCAACCGCCAGTCGTAACTCTGTGCAGCGCGCGCTTCGGCCTCCGCCTCCGATAAACCATCGGCGAGCGCGTCTTCGTAAGCGCCTTCCAAATGCAGCGCGATTTCCTCGACGATTTCGATCTCGCGTTCCGGCGGCAGGCGCAACACAGCGAGATGTTCGCCCACGATGTGGTTCCAATTCGGCTTCATGGTGTGACTCACGCCGGCCTCAAGCTGGATTGATCTTGGCCACGCGGTCCAGCGCGGCGAAAAAGTCCGCCCAGGTTTGCCGTTGCTCGTTCAGGACTTTTTTGCCTTCCGGCATGAGCTTGTAAAACCGCCGCCGCCGCTGCCCGGCCTTTTCGATCCACGTGCCTTTGATCAGGCCGCGTTTTTCCAGCCGGTAGAGCAATGGATAGAGCGACGCCGGGTGAAATTGCAGCACCCCGTCCGACCGCTCTTCGATCAGCTTGGCGATTTCATAGCCGTGGCGCGGGCGATCTTCGACCAGCGCCAAAATCAACATTTCCGTACTGCCTCGTTTGACTTCTTTGTCCAGCATAGCGGGTTCCTCCATATATTGTGTCTCCACATATAGTCGCGCAACTGTGGATTGTCAACGGCGGGGGTAGGGTTTGGCAGGAATTATTGCTTGAATTCCGAGAGGAGGCGCGCCGGTACGGTACAGGGAGCGGTAGCGACCTGGCGCTCACGGAGCCAACTCCTGACGAGGCGCCAGGTCGCTACCGCTCTCTGTACCGTACCTACGCTCAGTCGTGTCGTAACGCCACCAGCGGATCAACCTTCGTCGCCCGCCATGCCGGAACGAAGCAGGCCGCAAGCGCCACTGTTGTCAGCAACAGCGCAATGGCGGTGAACGTCGCCGGATCGGTCGCGCTCACGCCGTACAACATTTGCGCGAGCAGCCGGGTTAAGCCAAGCGCAGCCAACAGGCCAAGCGCCACGCCGCTCAACGCCATCTTCATCCCGTGACCCAAGACGAGCCGCAGCACGTCATTGCGTTGCGCGCCCAGCGCGAGGCGAATGCCGAGTTCGTGTGTCCGCTGTCCGACCAGATACGAGATGACGCCGTAAAGGCCGATGCTCGCCAGCAGCAGCGCCACCACCGCAAAGGCGTTGAGCAGGATCATCGAGAATCGCTGGCGGCTGAGCGAATCGGCGATCACCTCATTCAGCGTCTGCGCGCCGAAGACGACATTTTCTTTGTTCTGGCTTTGCGCGACGCGGCGGATCGAGTCGAAAAGCGCAGTCCCAATTGTTCCATCGGCGCGCGCCACCACACTTACGCCGGAAGGATTGCCCATCACTTGTCTGAACGGTTCGTAGAGTTGCGCCTGTAGCGATTCCCGGTCGTTCGCATCGAGGCTCCACTGCTTCACGTGTCCGACCACCCCGACGATCTGCAACGGGTCGCGGCTGCCTCCCAGATTGATGCGCTTGCCGATGGGGTCCGCATTCGAGAAATACTGGCGGGCGAAGACCTCGTCAATCACGACGACGGATTGGGATCGTTCGTCATCTTGATTGGTGAAAAAGCGGCCTTGCTTGAGCGGGATGCCCATCGCCGCCAGATAGCCGGGTTCGACTCGATAGACCAGCGCCATATGCATCTCGCTCGTGCTCGCCGGCTTGGGCTGGCCGTCGAGCCAGAAGAACAGGTCGTCTTCGCTCTGCAAAGGCGCCGCGCCCATAGAGAATGAAGCCGCCTTGACGCCCGGCATTGAATTGAGGCGGTCACTCAGATCACGCAGATTCGCGCGAGCCGCCTCCGGGCTGGCCGTCCTCATTGAGGGCGGTAAGCGCAGCCCGAAGGTCAACACATTGTCCGGACGAAAGCCCGGATCAACCTGCCAGAGCGCGCTCAGGCTTCGGATCATCAGGCCCGCGCCGATGAGCAAGACCAGCGCCAGCGCCATCTCCACCGCGACCAGGACGCCCTGAGCGCGATGGCGTCCGCCGCCCATCACCCGCCCGCCTTCCTTGAGCGTTTCCGCCACGCGCCACTGCGAACTCTTCAGCGCCGGAGCCAGCCCCGCCAGCACGCCTGTGAGCAGCGAAATGGCTGCGGTGAAGAGCAGCGCCCGGGCATCCAGTCCGATCTCATCCGCGCGTGGCAACGCGGTCGGCAGCGCGCCGAGCGCAGCCTGCGTGCCCCAGCTTGCGAACAGCAACCCCAGCCCGCCGCTGATCATCGCCAGCAGCATGCTCTCGGTCAGCAGTTGGCGCAGCAACCGCCACTGGCCCGCGCCCAGCGCGGCGCGGATGGCGAATTCGCGCGTCCGGCCGGTCGAGCGCGCGAGCAGCAGGTTGCTGACGTTCACGCACGCGATCAGCAACACGAACCCGACTGCGCCCAGCAGCGTCCACAGGATCGGCCCGACATCGCCGACCAACCTCTCCTTGAGCGGGATGAGCGCCGCGCCATTGCCCCGGTTGGCTTCCGGGTAAGCGTCGGCCAGGCGGCGCATCACGCCGTCCATATCGGCGCGCGCTTGCGCGAGCGTCACGCCGGGTTTCAGCCGGCCAATGCCGTGCAGTCCCAAGGCGGCGAAACGGCTTTGCAATGCGGGCGTGTTCCACTGCCCGATGGGCGCGTAGACATCTATGCCGCGATAGAGCTTGAAGCTCGCCGGAAGCACGCCGATGATCGTGTAGCTCTTGTCATCCAGCGTCAGGCTTTTACCCAGCGCGTCCGGCGCTGCGTTGAACTTGCGCTGCCAAAGGTCTGCGCTGATCAGCGCCACCGGAGCGACGCCGCGCTCATCTTCGCCCGGCGCAAAGTTGCGCCCAAGCTGAGGCTCCACGCCCAGCGCCTTGAAGAAGTCCGCCGAGACCCAGCGCCCGTCAATCTGCTCGGCTTCGCCCACGCCGAGCAGGCTGAAACTCGCCCTGCGCGAGATGGCCATCGCGGAGAAAGTCTGATTCTCCCTTTGCCAGTCCCGAAAGTTCGGGTAGGGAATGGCGCCAGTGGCGAAATTCGGTTTGCTCTGGTGGAGCGAGATGAGCTGCTCGGGCTGCGGGTAGGGCAGCGGATTGAGCAGCACGCCATTGACCACCGAAAAGAGCGCCGCGTTGGCGCCGATGCCCAGCGCCAGCGTCAACACGACCACGGCAGTGAAGCCGGGATTTTTCAGCAACATTCGTGCGCCGAAGCGCAAGTCTTGAAACATTTCGTCCTCCACTTATCATCTTCGTTTCTGTTAAACTCCGGGTGTCTCTTCAGAGCAGGAGTTAGCTTATGAACATAAACGACAACCCCGATTCGACCGCCCCGCTTCCCGATTCGCAGGTCGGCGACTTTGAAGCTTTTATGCGCAATACCATGAGTTTGGTACTCACCCGGCTTGACCGGCTTGAGAGTCAGAACAACGACCTGAAGATAAGCGTTGATCAGCTAAGCCGCGATCAGCACGACCGCTACGTGGATTTGCGTCTGCGCCTATCCACCCTGGACGAGAAGATCGACGCTCATCTCCGCGAGGTCGTCATCCTCAAACGCGATCTGCGCAAGTTGCAGGAGAAAGTAGACCCCACCTGGTCGGGGTGACGGACGGTAACGTCGACTCTTCTGTTAATCCGCAATCCGCAATCCACAATCCGCAATCGAATTACTCGTGCCGCAGCGCCGTCATCGGATCAACCTTCGTTGCCCGCCGCGCCGGCAGGTAACAGGCCGCGAGCGCCACCGCAATCAAAATGACGGTGATGCCGCCCATCGCCACCGGGTCGCGCGTGGGCAACGTGGGGATCGCCCACGCCAGGAAGCGCGCCACGGCGTAAGCGCCACCAAATCCGAGCAAGGCGCCGAACAGGATCAGGAATGCGCCCTTTCTCAATACCAGCCAGAGCACGTCACGCGCTTGCGCGCCGAGGGCCAGACGAATTCCGAATTCGCCCGTGCGTTGCGCGACGGAGTAGGAGATCACGCCGTAAATCCCAATGGCCGCCAGCAGGAGTCCCAGCGTGGCGAATGAGCCGAGCAGCGCGCCGAGCAGTGAGATGTTCCCCAGCCCTTGCTCCACCAAACTGCGCACGGTGCGGATGCGATGCACTGGCTGAGTTGGATCGAGTTCGGCGACGACTCGGCGCAGGTCGTTCGCGAAGGATTCCGGCGCGATGGCGCCGCGCAAGCTGATGACCCCGCCTCCCCCAGTGGCCTGAGCCAGCGGACGGAAAGCCTGGAAGCGCGTGTACGGCTCGCCCAAGCCGCCTGGGAAACCGATATCGTTGACCACGCCGACGACCTCGTGCCAGTTCGGGTTCTGCCCCGGTCTGCCGATGCGTTTGCCGACCGCGCTCTCGTTCGGCCAGAAGCGGCGCGCCGTCGTCTCGTTGATGATAATAACTGGCGGTTTGTCGGCTATGTCAGCGGAGTTGAAGACGCGGCCTTTGAGCAATCGCGCGCCGATCGTCTCGAAGTAACCCGTGCTGACCGGCTCGAAGTAGATTTCGGGCCACTGACCGGGTTGCGGCTCAGGCTGCCCTTCGATTTTGAAGCTTCCACTGCTGTTGAATCCCCAAACCGGTTGCGAGTTGGAGAGCGCGACCCGCTCGACGCCGGGCAGCGAGCGAAGCCGCTCTTCAAGCCGCTGGTAGAAGGTCAGGCGTTGCGCAGGCGTGGCGTAATTGGCGCCTCGCAGCCCGATCTGCGCCGTCAGCAATCCGTCCACGCGCCAGCCGGGGTCGAGATTGATGAAGCGTTGCAATCCTCGCAGAAACAGACCCGCCCCCACGAGCAAAACCAGCGCGAACGCGACTTCGCCGATGATCAGCGCGTGGCGCAACCGGTGTTGCGAACGGCCCGCTGTCGAACCGCGCGGGCTTTCCTTCAACGCGTGGTTCACGTCCGCGCGCGAAGCCAGCCAGGCTGGGACCATCCCAAAGATCAAACCTGTCAGCACGGAACAGAGCAGCGCGAAACCGAAGACTTTGAAATCGAGCGACACTTTCGCGCCGGGCAATTCGCTGAAGAGACGGCGGCTGATGAATTCGACGCCCCCAATCGCGAACAAGAAGCTCAGCGCGCCACCGAGGATCGAGATGAGAAGGCTTTCGGTGAGCGATTGCCGCAGCAGACGCAGCCGCCCCGCGCCGAGCGCGGCTCGCACAGCGTGTTCGCGGGCGCGCGCCGCCGTGCGGACAAGTTGCAGATTGGCCAGGTTGGCGCAAGCGATCAGCAACACGAAGCCGGCCAGTCCGAACGTGAACCACATGACCTTCCGCCCAATCTCGTCCGACATCGAACGGTGCAACGGTTCAAGGCGGATACTTTCGTTCTGGTTCGACGAATTCGCCTGCACCATGTTGGCGAAGAGCGTGGCCATCGCCGCCTGCGCCTGCTCAATCGTCACGCCGGGCTTCAGGCGAGCGAAGGATCGCAGGAAGTTGTTGCCGCGGTTCTGGCGCTGGTCAGGGGCGAAGGCTATGGGCCGCCACACGTCAACCGTGCCCCACAGCAGCGGATGATCGAAACCTGGCGGCATCACGCCGACGACCTTCACGCTTTCGCCGTCGAGCCGCAACGTGCGCTCCAAGATGTTCGGATCGCCGCCAAAACGCCGCTGCCAGAACCGGTCACTGAGCACGACGACCAGGTTCGCCCCCGGCTGATCTTCTTCGGCGGTGAACGCGCGACCCAGAGCCGGTTGCACGCCCAGCGCCGGGAAAAAGTCAGCCGAAACGGTCATGCCTTGCAGACGCTCGGCGGATGCTCCCTCTTCGACTAGGTTCGGGCTGATTCCGTTCCAGGTGACCATCCGCTCGAAGACGATGTTCTTCTCGCGCATCTCCATGAAGTTCGCGGGCGAATGCGGCCAGCTTTGCGAATGCGGCGAAGTGCGGAAAACCCGCACCAACCGTTCCGAATCGGGGTAGGGAAGCGCGCGGAACAAATAGGTGTTGAGCACACTGAACATCGCCGTGTTCGCGCCGATGCCGAGCGCGAGCGTAAGCACGGCGATGACGGTAAAACCGGGATTCTTCAACAACATCCGCAAGCCGTAACGCAGGTCTTGAAACATTTCTCCTCCAATTTCTGTGGCAATTTTTGTGGTTGCAATGGGCGCCGGTCGCCATTGGGTTTTTGACTGCGTTTACATAGACACGGAATACGTAATTTGGTTGGCGCGAAAGCAGAAAAGGAAAATGCCTTCGAGTCGCCAGCCTTCGATACACTTCGAGGTATGGATTACTTGGGGTAAGTGATCGTGAGTCGCTGTAGGTTTCAATTAAAGCCGATCAAAAGAGCGGTCTCGTCAAATCCCGGTTTTCGTCATTGCCCCGTCTCTCGCGCCGGAGTTACAATCGGCTCGTCCAATTCAATCATCGGTCACAGCTTATGATTACCGTAACCTCAAATATCTACGATGTCGTTTCGCAAATGTCTGATGGCGCCGTCGAGACTTTTCACAATGTCACCTGGGACGAGTATGAAGAATTGCTTGAACAGGTCGGTGAAGCTCGCGGTTTGCGCATCAGCTTCAACAATAGAACCTTGAAGGTTATGTCCCTCTCCCTCGAGCACGAAACATACGCCGACTTTATCAAACGCCTGGTTAGCGTTCTTAGTCTCAGACTCCGCATCAATATCCGCTTCAGCGGCTCGGCCACGATGCGGAAGAAGAAAAAGAGCAAGGGCAACGAGCCGGACGCAGGTTTCTATGTCCAGACCGCTTCGGTGATCGGCAATAGACTCGACCTGGACTTCGCCGTTGATCCGCCCCCTGATGTCGTGGTCGAGATAGACATTCATCACGACTCGACGGACAACTATCCGATCTACGCCGCGCTCGGCGTGCCCGAAATCTGGCGTTACGACGGATGGCAAGCGGCCATCTATCACTTGAAAGGGAACGAGTACGTCGAAGTGGAAGCCAGTCTGGCTTTGCCGATGATCACTCCCGCCATCCTGAGCGAATACCTGACGCGCATGCGACAGGAAGGCGAATTCGCGGCCATCATCGCTTTCGACGAATGGCTGCAATCGCTCCCGCAATAATCCACACTGCTACCGGCCCACTACTCGTGCCGCAGCGCCACCATCGGATCAACCCTTGCTGCCCGTCGCGCCGGCAGAAAACACGCCAACAGCGAGACAAACACCAACAGCAAAGCAATCACGGCAAATGTCAGCGTGTCGGTTGCGCTCACCTCGAAGAGCAGCGTCTTGAGCCAGCGCGTCAACACCAACGCCGCCAACCAGCCCAGCGCGATGCCCGTGCCAGTGAGCGTCAGTCCCTGCCCGACGATCAGCCTTAACACATCGCCGCGCCGCGCACCCAACGCCATTCGCACGCCGATCTCGTGTGTGCGCTGCGCCACGCCGTAAGAGATCACGCCGTAAATTCCGATGGCCGCCAACAGCAACGCGCACACGGCGAACGCTCCGAAGAGCCATAAATTGAAGCGGCGCGCGGCGACCGAAGCGGCGACCACTTCGTCCATCGTCGCAATCCGGGCAATCGGCTGCTCGCGGTCTACCGCCCAGATTTGCGCTTTGACGGCGGCCACCAGTTGCAGCGGGTCTTGTTCGGCCTTGACCATCAGCGTGTTGAAGAGCGAAGGGAATTGCGGATAGGGCCAGTAGATTTCCGGCAGCGGCGCGGCGTCCAGGCGGTTCTCTCTGACATCGCCGACGACGCCGACGATCTCGCCCGTCAGCGGCGGCCCCCAATCTTTCATCGTGATGCGGCGACCGAGCGGATTTTCGTCGGGGAAGAAGCGGCGCGCCAGCGTTTCGTTGACGATCATCACGCGCGGCGCCGTCGCCGTATCGCTCGCGGCGAAGAAGCGGCCCGCGCGCAACGGAATGCTCATCGCGCGGAAATACTGCGGATCAACGATGCGGATGTCGGCGCTCGGTTCTTGCCCAGCGGCGAACGGCGGACGGCCTACGATGTCGAAATCGGTCGCAGGGCCGCCGGTCAGTGGCACGGTCGAAGTCATACCGGCGGCGCGCACGCCCGGCACAGTGTTGACGCGCTCCAGGACCTGTTGCAGAAAATTCGTTTGCTGCGCTCCTTCGGCGTAGCGTGTGGGCGAAAGGAAGAGGTTGAAGGTAATGACGTTCTGTGGATCGAAGCCATGCTCGACGCGCAACAAGCGCCAGAAGCTGTTGAAGAGCAACCCCGCGCCCACCAGCACGATCAACGCCAGCGCCACTTCCGCCACCACCAACGCGTGGCGCAATCGTCGTCGCTGCGCGCCCGTCGTACTGCGCCCGCCTTCTTTGAGCGCGCTGTGCAGCGTGCGTTGCGGCAATTGCAAGGCTGGCGCAATGCCAAACAGCAAGCCAGTCACGAGCGTCGCCAGCAACGCGAATCCCAACACCCGCCCATCCACCGTGACTTCGTTGATGCGTGGCAAAGCGAACGGATCGAGCGTGGCGATCAGCTTCGCGCCCCAATGCGCGATCAACCAGCCCACCGCGCCGCCCAGCGCGGCCAGCAACATACTCTCGGTCAACAACTGCCGCAGCAAGCGCAAGCGGCCCGCGCCCAACGCCGCGCGCAGCGCCATCTCTTTCTCACGCGCCGCCGCCCGCGCCAGCAACAGGTTGGCGACGTTGGCGCAAGCGATCAGCAACAGACAGCCCACCGCCGCCAGCAGCGCCCACAAAGCCTGGCGCATGCCGCTGACCATCCGCTCCTGCAACGGCAGCGCGCCCAGACCCAGATGCGGATCAACGCCTGGATACGCGTGTTCGATGCGGGCGGCGGCGACGGCCAGATCGGCGCGCGCCTGTTCGAGCGTCGCGCCGCGCTTCAACCGCGCGATAACCGCAAGCAGATGCGAGCGGCGGTTATCACGCAGCGGGCCATCAGCGACGAGCGGCGTCCACAACTCTGTGTTGGTCGGGAATTGAAAACTCGGCGGCATCACGCCAATGACAGTGCGTTCGACATCGCTGACGCGGATGGTTTTGCCGATGATCTGCGGGTCGCCGCCGTAGCGCCGCTGCCAGAGCCGGTGGCTCAGCACCACAACAGGCGCGCCGTTCGGTTGATCCTCTTCGCGCAAAAACGTGCGGCCCGCGAGCGGCGCGACGCCGAGCGCGTGAAAGAAGCTGGCCGAGACCAGCGCGCTGTTGACCCGCTCCGGTTCCCCATCCCCAGTCAGATTGGCCGTCCAAAAACGCGACGCGGCGATCTGCTCGAGCGCGACGGTCTGCTCACCCAAATCGCGGAAGTTCGCGTAGCTGACGTTGGAGGGCGTACCGTGTTGATGGCGCTCTTCGATGCGGACCAGCCGGTCGCCGTCGTGATAAGGCAACGGGCGCAGCAAGACGGCGTTCACGACGCTGAAGATCAAGGTCGTCGCGCCGATGCCCAAAGCCAGCGCGCAAATCGCCGCCAGCGAAAACGCGGGTTGCGAGCGCAACATCCGCCAACCAAAACGCAGGTCTTGAAACATTTCGTCCTCCAATCGTTGGGGCTGCAACAGCAGCGCATCCCGAAATGCGCCCAGGCTGCGTCGCAGCAAATCGAGTTTGTGACGCCAATCGAGCTTGTCCCAATTGGCCAGCAACATCTCGCGGTAACGCAACTCCGCTTCCCACTCCTGCCGCCAATCGGCGCGCAGGCGGCGCGGCACGATCAAGCCAATGAATTTGATCAACCAGAGATGCGGTTTCACCTGACGCCTCGTTAATCGTGTCGTAACGCAATCATCGGATCGGCCTTCGCCGCTCGCCGCGCGGGCAGGCAACAAGCCGTCAGCGTCACCCCAGTCACTAGCAGCGCAACCGCGGCAAAGGTCAACGGATCAAGCGCGCTGACGCCGAACAGCAACCCACGCATCAACCGCGTCAACGCGAGGGCGCCAATCAGGCCGATGGCCAGGCCGATCAACGCAGGCTTGAATCCTCCGGCGATCACCAGCCGCCGCACATCACGCGCCTGCGCGCCCAACGCCATGCGGACGGCGATTTCGCGCATGCGCCGGTTGGCCAGATGCGACACCACGCCGTAAATGCCCACAGCCGCCAGCAGCGCCGCCAGCAGCGCGAAACCGCCCAGCATCAAGGCCTGAAACCGCGTCTGCGCTCCCTGTTTGGCGAATCGTTCGGCGACGCTCGAAACGGCCAGCACCGGCAGATCGCGGTCCAACGCGCGCAGCTCGTTGCGAATCGCCGCGATCATCGGCGCCGGGTCCGCGCCAGTGCGCGCGGCGATTGTCAGGTACTGCGCGGTCGTCTGGGTCAGCGACAGATAAAGATCGAGTTCCGCGCCGCGATCCGAACGGAAGCCACCGTATTTCACATCGCCCACAACGCCGATGACCGTGATTCCATCGAGATATGCTGGCGAGTTCGCGCGGAGGCGTTTGCCCACCGCGTTCTCGCCCGGCCACAAACGCTGGGCCAGCGATTGGCTGATGAGCGCGCCGAGCGGCGTGTTGTCTGTGTCGGTTTCGGCAAACGCGCGACCAGCCAGGAGCGGAACGCCGAGCATGTTGAAGAAGTTCGGCAAGACGCGATGCAACTCCACGCGCAATGTTCCATCGGGCGTATCGAGTGGGCGGCCTTCGGGAGCGACGCCCAGCGTGATGAAGGTGCGCGGCGGCAGGTTGGGCGCGGCCAGAGTCATCGCTTCTCCGCCGGGAAGCGCGCGCAATCGCTGAGCCAGTTCATTGACGAACTGGCGTTGCGCGCTTCGTTCCTTGTATTTCGGCGAATTGGGATTGATCTCCATCACTGTCAGATTTTCCGCGCGGAATCCGGGATCGGCTTGCGACAGGCGCTGAAAACTGCGGAGCATCAACGCCGCATTGACCAGCAACGTGAAGACCAGCGCAACTTCGGCGATCAGCAATCCGCCGCCGAATTTGCCGTATCGCGCGGCGCGCTGCGAACCGCCGCCTTTCAACGCCTCAATCGGATTTGCAGCGGGAACCATTGCCGCTGGAGCCAGACCGAACCCGATGCCGGCCAGCGCTGTCACCGCCACGGCGAAGCCCAGTACGCGGCCATCCATTTTGATCGTGACGAAGCCAGGCAGATTCGCGGCTGCGGCGCCGGCGATTGCCTCCGCCAGCCAACTTGCCAGCAAGACGCCGAACGCGCCGCCGAAAGCGGCGAGCAACACGCTCTCGGTCAGCAGTTGCCGCGCGATTCTGAAGCGGCTGGCGCCGAGCGCCAATCGTATCGCCAATTCCTGTCGCCGCCCTTCGCCGCGCGCCAGCAACAGATTGGCGATGTTTGCGCAGGCGATTAGCAGCACAAAGATTGCGCCCGCCTGCAGCGCCAGCAAGGCGCCACGCAAGTCTCCTCGCCAGTTCTCTTCCAACGGGATGACGCGCGCGCTGACGCCACGATTGCTGTCCGGGTAACTCTGTTCCAGGCGCGCGGCGATGGCGTTCAATTCAGCCTGCGCCGCCGCTTGCGATACGCCGGGTTTGAGCCGCCCGACCACGCTATGCCAACGCCGCTTGCGATCCTGCGTCCAGCCGGGGTACATCAACGAAGAGGCCGAAGCCGGCAGCCAGAACGCCACGTCGTCGCAAATCAGACAGACCATATCGTTCAGGCCGCCGAACGACGCGGGCATCACTCCGACGACGACAAACTGCCCATCCGTCGTCGTGACAGTCCGACCGATGATCTGCGGGTCGCCGCCGAAGCGCCGCTGCCAGTATCCTTCGCTCAGCACGATGACCGCGTGAACGCCTGTGTTCGTCGCAGTCTCTTCCGGCAGGAACGTGCGCCCCAACAATGGCGCGACGCCGAACAACCCGAAATAATCCGGCGACACATATTCGCCGACCAGCGACTCTGCCCCTGCATCTGGCCCCGTGAACACCAGCCGCACCCCACCCTTTGCCGCCAGACTCTCAAACGAACGGGCCTGCGCGCGCCAATCCTCAAAGTCGGGATACGAAACACTGCGGTTTCCATTCACGCGCGGCTCGTGGTTGGCAATCTGTACAAGTTGCTCCGGCGCGTTGAACGGAAGGCTTGTCAACAACGTGGAATTGATCAAGGTGAAGATCGCGGTCGTCGCGCCGATGCCCAGCGCCAGCGTGAGCGCAGCTACAAAAGTAAAGCCCGGATGCTTGAGTAACATCCGTACGCCATAACGCAGGTCTTGAATCATTTCGTCCTCCCATCTTCGTGGTTGCAGCAGCAGCGCATCCCGGAACGCGCCCAGGCTGCGTCGCAGCAAATCAAGTTTGGTTTTCCAATTGAGGTTGTCCCATCGGGTGAGCAACATCTCGCGGTAACGCAGCTCCGCCTCCCACTCCTGCCGCCAATCGGTGCGCAAGCGGCGCGGCACGATCACGCCAATCAGCGCGATCAGCCAGAGCCAGAAGCGAAAGCGAGATGTTTGGGTCGAACTTGCCATCGGCTTCATTCATTGGCATCTACACAAATCTTATTCTGGAATACCCCCGATGGAAATCGGGGGATTGTTCAAGTCCAACCTACAAACGGCGCGCCTGATTCTTGAATCCCCCCAACGGCAGTTGGGGGGATTTCAACGCCCAACTTGTGTAGATACCAATGAGCTTTATTCGTGACGTAAGGCGATAAGCGGATCAACTTTCGTTGCCCGCCGCGCCGGTAGATAACAGGCCAGCAGCGCGACGCCCGACAGCAGCAAAGCCGCGCCCGCAAAGGTCAGCGGGTCATTGGCGCTCACACCGTAAAGCAGGTTCGCCATCAGGCGCGTGAGCGCAAAGGCTCCGGCCAAGCCCAAAGTTACGCCGAATATAACCTGCGTCATGCCTTGCCGAATAAAGAGGCGCAACACGTCAGCTCGCTGCGCTCCCAGGGCCATGCGGATGCCGATTTCGCGCGTGCGCTGCGTGACGACGTAAGCGATCACGCCGTAAACGCCCACGCCGGCGAGCAGCAGCGCGGCGGCAGCCAGCGCGCCCAACAGCGACAAATTGAAGCGGCGCGCGGCGGCGGATTGCGACAGCCGCGCGTCCATCGTCATCACGTCGTAAACCGGCAAGGCCGGATCGCCCGCCCGCGCCGCGTTGCGCAAGACCGGCGCAAGGCGCGCAGGCTCAACTCCGCCACGAACGACCAGCGACATCTGCGGAGGCGGCGCTTGCCAGTAAGTGAGATAGACCATCGGTTCGAGCGCTCGATCTATTCCTTTATGACGAACGTCACCGACCACGCCAATGACAGTTGTCCATTCCGCGCCCGCGCCGGGCACAGCCAGCCGTTTGCCGAGAGGGTTTTCGTTGGGAAAAAGTTTGCGCGCCAGCGATTCGGTGAGAATGCCCACGCTGGGAGCGCCCTGGCGATCTCCTTCGTCGAAAGCGCGTCCGGCGCGCAGGCCAATTCCCATCACGCCGAAGTAAGCGGGATTGACGGAGCAGATAAACACAGGCGATTCGTTCTGTCCGTCTTCGACCGGTCGTCCTTCCACCCGCAACCAGCCCACCAGATTGCGCGTCGTCAACGGCAATACGCTGGCGGCTCCGACGGCTTCGACGCCGGGCGACGCGGCGAGGTTCGAGAGGATGCGGTCGTAAAGCTGAACGCGGTCAGCCGCCTTGTCATAGCGCCCCGGCAAAGTGAGCCGCGCCGTCAGCAGGTTTTCCGCCCGGTAGCCCTGATCCGTGTTCAGCAATTTGACGAAGCTGCGAATGAGCAGGCCCGCGCCAATCAGCAGCATGAGGGCCAGCGCGACTTCGCTCACCATCAACGCGCCGCGCAAACGCCGCCCACGCGCGCCCGCGCCCCGGTCGCCGTCTTTCAGCGCCGCGCTCAAATCGGGCCGGGAAAGATGCAGCGCCGGAGCCAGGCCGGAGATTAAGCCGGTCAGCAATGAGATGAGCAGCGTAAAGCTGAGCGCCCGTGCGTCAATCGTGATGACGGCGAGCCGCGCCAGATCGCCCACGGTCTCGGTCGAGATGAGCGAGCCGATCAGTTTGGTAAGCCAATACGCCAGCAACAATCCGAATACTCCGCCGATGACGGAAAGCAACAGGCATTCGGTCAGCATCTGGCGCACAAGGCGAAACCGTCCCGCGCCGAGCGCCGCGCGAATCGCCAGTTCCCGGCGCCGCACGATCACACGCGCCAGCAGCAGGTTGGCCACGTTGGCGCAGGCGATCAGCAGAATCATTCCTACCGCGCCCGACAGCGCCAGCAGCGCCCGTCGCGTATCGCCGAGCAATTTCTCCTGCAAAAAAGTTACACGCGTTTGTCCAACCGCGTATTGCGAGGCTTGTGGTCTGGTTTCCTCATACCGCCGGCGAATCATCTCCAGCTCGGCGCGCGCCTGTTCGAGTGTCGCCCCCGGCTTCAACCGCGCCACGACTTCCATCATGCGCCGCCGTTCGCTGTTGCGTTCGGCTTGCGCGTCGAGCGCCAGCGGAACCCACAATTCGTAAGGCCGAAAGTAACGGAAGTCTTCGGGCAGCACGCCGACGACCGTATGACTGGTTTCATTCAGCGTGATTGTTTTGCCGGCGATGTCGGGATCGCCGCCGTAGCGCCGCTGCCACAAGCCGTGACTGAGAATGGCGACGCGTCCGGCGCCGGGCTGGTCTTCCGCTGCGGTGAAGTTGCGGCCTGTGGCAAACGGCCCCACGCCCAGCAGCGGAAACAAGTTGGCCGTAGCTTCGCCGCATGCGACGCGCTCCGGGTTGCCCCAGTCGGTCAGCGCCTGCTCTCCGGCGTCATGCGCGGCAATGGCTTCCAGCGTTTGGGACTGTTCCCGCCAGTCCGGAAAATGCGCGCCCCACACGCGGGTGATCGGGAGCGTCTCCGACACTTCTTCCACCCACACCAATTGCTCCGCGCGCGCGAAGGGAAGCTGCCGCAACATCAGCGCATTGACAGCACTGAAAATGGCCGTATTCGCGCCAATACCCAACGCCAGCGTCAGCGCCGCCGCCAACGTGAAGCCTTTTTGGTTCAGCAACATTCGCCAGCCGAATTGCAAGTCCTGCCACATTTCGTCCTCCCATCTTCGCGGTTACAGCGACTGAAATCGGATCACTCGCGCCGCAGCGCGCTGAGCGGGTCAATTTTCGTGGCCTTACGGGCGGGGAAGTAACAAGCCACTAGCGCCACCCCCGTCAGCAACAAGGCGATCACCGCAAACGTCAGCGGGTCGGTCGCGCTCACGCCAAACAACAGGTTCTTCATCAGCCGCGTCAAGGCCAGCGAGGCCAACAAACCAATCGCCACTCCCAGCCCTGCCAGCTTCATCCCTTGCCCCAACGCCAGCTTCAACACCGCGCCGGTCTGCGCGCCGAGCGCCAGTCGGATGCCGATCTCGCGCGTGCGCTGCGAGACGGCGTAAGCCATCACGCCGTAAATGCCCACGACGGAGAGGATCAAGGCCACTGCCGAAAATATGCCGAGCAGCAAAGTGCGGAAGCGCGGTTGCGCGACCGACTCCGACACCCATCGCTCCATCGTCTTGATGTTGGCGACGGGCTGATTTGGGTCAATGGCCGCGACTTCTCGACGCACGGCGGCGGCCAGGCTCACGGGATCGTTTGTCGTGCGGATCACCAGGTTTGCATAGCCGAGACGCAGAGAGGGGAAATAGATCGTCTGTCTCAGTCCGCTGTCCAGCCCGCGATGCCGGACATCGCCGACAACGCCGATGATTTCATAAGACTCCCTGCCGAGTTGGCCCGCGACGAGGCGTTGGCCGAGCGGTTCTTCGCCGGCGAAGTAGAGCCGCGCAAGTTCGCCGCTGATCAGGACGACTTTCGCATTGTCGCGCACATCCGCCTCGGTGAAGCTGCGGCCTTTTCGCAGCGGGACAATCACAGCACACTACCCCCTCTTTCCAATCAACTTCGGGATTCGTAGTCACCATTACGCATCCCGCTCATCCGTTACGAGGCCAACGAGTCGAGGTCATTTACGTCCGCCGC
>Ga0187892_10001677_pt1 | contig 48976 bp, 37 predicted proteins | sample MA1701073metaG_FD_139345 | JGI IMG/M metagenome (GOLD analysis project Ga0187892, IMG submission 139345) | Bio-ooze microbial communities from a basaltic lava cave in the Kipuka Kanohina Cave System on the Island of Hawaii, USA - MA170107-3 metaG ...
CACTAGTCGTTGCGCACGGTACCCCTGGACGAGATGTCCGGCCGGGGCGCATCAGCCGGCTGGTGAAGCTTCGGGGGCTGGAGCAGCTCCGGCGGCAACGCCTCCGCACCGACGCCCTGCGCCTTCAGCCACTCCGGAACGGTGCCCTGTGGCAACGGCTTCGAGGCGATCGTGCCGGTCGGCCCGTAGCCGAACGGAGCCTCGACGGCCGCTGCCACCGATGGCGCCGCGCTGCCTGGCGTCGTCGTGTCGAGTGCGCGAATGAGCGGCGCGAGCTCTGCGGGAGACGGCAACCGGCCATTGACGTGCCTGAAGTGCTCCACCATGACCTGGTACATCGCGCGGGCCGTGTCCGAGTCCATCACCAGCCTCGGTATCCGCCCGGCATAGACCAGGTCGATCTTGGCGAGCAGCTCGGCCCGGGTGTACGGCGGCGCCTTGGCGATGAGCGCCTCGATCTCGGCGGCCGTCATCCGGGCCGCGTGCGTTCCATGCGGGATGAAGTCTTCGAACCTCGACAGGCCCACGAAGTCGTCGCCGACGATGACACGCTCGCCTTCCCTGGTCAGGTAGACGAATCCGTCGCCCGGGCAGTCGAACAGGCCTTGCGGCGCCTGGCCGAGCTGGAGCGCGCCATCCGCCTCGGTGAATGCCGCCCGTTCCGCCTTGTTCAGCTGCCCCAGCAGACCGCTGCGCACCGGCTCGCTCTGGCCCGCCAGCGCACGCGCCTGCTCTGCCGGGCTCAGCCTCCGGAACGTCTCGATGTCGAGCCTGTTCGCGACGCGCGCCGCGGTTCCCGGCGCCGCGGCCGCGGCCTCGGCAACGCCCTTGGCGACGGGCAAGCTGCCCTTCGGCACGGCCTTCACCGGCACCGCCATCGAACCGAAATTGAACAGGTCCCCGCCGAAAGCGCGGGCGTCCCCTTCCATCAGGTGCGTGCCGACGCCCTTGACCATCTCGACGCAGCCTTTCCAGATCGTGCCGGCGAACTCGCCGACGGACTTGCTGTCCTCGAACAGCTTGCCGATCGTGCTGCGATTCGGGCCGGGATTGCCGATGTCCGCAGCACGCATGCCGGTGCTGACGCCGTCGAGGCCCATCTGCACGATCTCGACGGCAGCCTTGCCGCCGGCGATCCCGAAACCGGCCGCCATGTTGCTGCCCCGCGTCAGGACATTTCGGTTCTGCTGCTCCAGGTCGCGCTTGCGGTCGATGGCAGCCTGGCGCGCATCGGCAGCCGCCTGCGTCTCCGCGGCCGCGCGCCGCGCGGCCAGATCCGCCATGCGCCTCGTGTCCGCCGAGGAGATCGCAGCGCGTTCCTGCGCATCCGGCATTCCCTCCGCCATCATGTATTCCGAGATGGCGTCGAGCCGGGCTTCGATGTCGCGCTGGCGCACCTGGTCGCCGGTCGCGATGGCCGAGCGCAGCTCCTGGTTCAGCGCACGGGCCTCGGCGTCGAGCGCATCGCGTCTTTCCAGCGCCTGCTCGCGCTGCTCCTCTGCTTTGCGCCGCGCCGCGGCCGCGGCTTCCGCCTTCCGCATCTCGGCCTGCTCGGCTTCGACGCGGGCATTGAAGGCCGCCTGCCGTGCCGCGCGGGCGGCCTCGCGTTCGCGGTCTGCTTCCGCGTTCGCGCGATTGCGCCAGTCCGTCAGCGAGCGGTCGTCCTGGTTATTCAACAGCCTTTCCTCGGCATCCGCCCACTGCTGCTTCTCGCGCTCCGGCAGCGAGTGCCAGTCGCGCTGGCCGTCGATGTAGTCCTCGTAGTAGCTCTGGCCCGGCTGGCGCAGGCCCAGGCCGGTGCGGGTGCGCACGTTGGCCGCGAACTCATCGATTGCGCGCAGCGCGCTCCGGGTATCGGGGTTGCTCGGCAGGTCGTCGGGCAGGTGGAGCGCGGCGCGCGCCGCTTCGTTCCAGGCGCGCGTCGTCTCGCGGTCGCAGGGATCGAGAAAGGCGTCCTTCCAGCGCAGCTGCTCTTCGATCTTCTGGATGTCGCGCTCGAGCCGGGCGAGTTCGGGGCTGCGCGTGTCCTGGGCCGCGATCGCGCGCGCCTTGCCGAGCAGATCCTGGCGCTGCTCGTCCAGATGCAAGAACTCGGGATTCGGGAGGATCGGCGGCGGCGGATTGCAGGGATCGAAGACCGAAGCGCCGCTGTCGCCGTCCGCCACGGCTTCCGCCTGTACTGCCGCGCCCGCCGGGCGCACCGGCGGCTTCTGCAGTGCGCGATTGCCGTACTTGAGTTCCCACAGGGCCCAGTTGCGGACCGACAGCCCCTGGACCGGTTGGCCGCCCCGCATGCGCGCGATGGCCGCGTTCTGTGCCGCGAGTTCATCGGCGCCCGAGCGAGTCACGGCGTAGGTGTTGACGCGGCTGCGCGCCGGCTGGCCGAGCAGGCGCGAGGCCTGGTGCTCGGCGTCCTGTTGCACGGCGAGCGCGCGATCGGTGTCCGAGACCGCCTCGCCCGCGTGCCCCGCGCAGTGCGGGCAGTCGCGTCCTGCCACGTGACCCTGCAACTGCGGAACGCCGCCGGTGCCTGACCCGGTCTGCACGTAGCCGGTTCCCGCTGCGGGCTGCTGGCTGCCGGCGGCTGCCGTCGAGCCGGCCATGCCGGCGGAGGCAGTTGCGTCGCCCGAGTCCGCGGGGATGGCGAGCTTGAGACGCAAGTCGTTGCGATCGGGCGCGTCCAGCTGGATCGGGCCGACCTGCAGGTCGGTCTTGCCGTTGCCCACGGCGACCGTCCTGGTGTTCCCCAGCGTCGGGGCCGCGACCGTGGTCCTGATGACCGGTGCCTGTTTGCCCGGCGCGGTCACGGGGATGGCCTGCTTCACCGGCACCGCCTGGGTCGCCGGTGTCGCCTGCTGCCCCTGCCGCGCCGGCAGCGCCAGCGGGGTGCCGGCCGGGATCGCGGTGTTGGCCGGTCCCGGACGCTGCGCGGCGGCAGCGCCGGTGAGTTCGTCGGCGGCAATCGCGCTGCCGGGCAGCGCGCTCAGGTTGAGGCAGGCGAGCGCAAGCGCGGCCACGCCGGGCAGCGCGCGAATACGAATGTTCATGCCGGTCTCCAGAATGGGTGGTCCTGACCCCCCATGCGCCGAAATCGCTCCCCGTGCGCCACGCTAGAATGCGCGGCAGCGGATCCGACCTGGCCGGGTGATGTCCGACACGCGCTGGACGAGGCTCTGGGAGATCTTCCACGCCGCAGCGGAGCTGCCGCCCGCGGAACGCCCGTCGTTCGTCGCCCGCCAATGCGACGGCGACGACGCGTTGGCGCTCGAGGTCTGCGAGCTGCTCGCCGCCGGCGGCGACCCGTCCTCGGCATGGTCCACGGGCCCGCGGCTCGAATGGGAGCCCGCGGACGCCGGCGCCCCGGAACTTGACGAATCGCTGGCCGGAACCCGGATCGGTCCCTATCTGATCGTCCGCCTGATCGGGGAAGGCGGCATGGGCTCGGTCTACGAGGCGGAGCAGGAAGCACCCGTGCGCCGCCGGGTGGCCGTCAAGGTCGTCAAGCGTGGAATGGACACCCGCGAGGTCGTGCACCGCTTCGAGAACGAACGCCAGGCCCTCGCGCTGATGAACCACTCCGGCATCGCGCGGGTATTCGATGCCGGCTCGACGCCCGACGGGCGGCCTTACTTCGTCATGGAACTGGTCGAGGGCCAGTCGCTCAAGGACCTGTGCGACATCGGCCGTCTGAGCCTGCGCGACCGGCTGGCGCTCTTTGCGACGGTGTGCGATGCGATCCAGCACGCGCACCAGAAGGGCGTGATCCATCGCGACCTGAAGCCTTCGAACGTGCTGGTGACGCGCGAGGGCGACACGCTCCTGCCGAAGGTGATCGACTTCGGCATCGCCAAGGCGATCGGCGCCGGGCTCGATTCCGCGACGCTGCACACGTCGGCCGGCACCGTCATGGGCACGCTCGCCTACATGAGCCCGGAGCAGGCCACGATCGGCGCGGTGGACGTCGACACGCGCGCCGACATCTACGCGCTGTGCGCGATCCTCTACGAAATGCTGTGCGGCGTGCCGCCGCTGCCGCCGGGACTGGACCTGATCAGCGCGCTGCGCCAGATCCGTGAGGATGATCCGCCGCCGCCGAGTTCGCGCCTCGCCGCGCTGACCGAGCAGGACCGCGAGTCGTTCGCGGCGGGCATGTCGCTGCGCGACAGCGCGTTGCGCCACGAGCTGCGCGAACTGGACTGGATCGCGATGAAAGGCCTGGCCAAGGATCGCGCGCAGCGCTATGCGACACCCGCGGATCTCGCGGCGGACATCCGCCGCTTCCTGGGCGGGCTGCCGGTCGCCGCGAGGCCGCCGAGCCGCAGCTACGTGCTGCGCAAGTACCTGCGCCGGCACCGGGCCGCTGCGGCGACCGCAGCGGTGTTCCTGCTGTTCGTCATCGGCTTTGCCGTCAGCGTGACGATCCAGTCGGTGAGGCTGGAGCGCGCGCTCGACCTCGCGGAACGCCAGCGCGCCCGCGCGGCGCAGGTGTCGCGGTTCCTGGTCGACATGCTGGCGCTGCCCGATCCCGTGATCGCCAATGGCGAATCGCTGACCGTGCGCGAAGTGCTCGATCGTGCCTACGCCAGGCTGCCGAGCGAGCTCTCCGACCAGCCGGACCTGCGCGCGACCATGCTTGAGACCATCGGCCAGGTGTACCGCGCGCTGGGCATCACCGAGCGCGCGGCGGCGCTCCTGACGGAAGCCGTGGCCTTGAGAAAGGAGCATCCGGAGAGCGCCGCGAGTCTGGCGCGCGCGCTGGTGCTGCGCGGCGAGGTCGCGCACGACGATGGCGACTATGCGGACGCCGAGCGCGATTATCGCGAAGCGGTTTCGGTCGCGGGTACCGCCACGCCCGGCGTCGAACGCATCAACGCGATGCAGAATCTCTCGGTGCTCGCCCTGGATCGCGGCGAGGCGGCGGAAGGCGAGCACCTGGCGCGCGAGACGCTGGCGCTGCGCGCCGGGCTCGGCGGGTCCCGCGACGACGAGTATGCGGCCAATCTGCTCAATATCGGGCGCAGCCTGCGCCAGCAGGGCGAGCTGGAGGCCAGCGCGAAGTTCACAGAGGAAGGGCTTGCGCTGCTGCGCGAGCTGCACGGCAACCGGCATTCGCTGGTGGCGACGGCGCTCGGGCATCATGGCGCGCAACTCGGCGCCCTCGGCCGCCAGCAGGAAGCGCTGGCGGAGTTCCAGGAGTCCCTGTCGATCTTTCGCAACGTGCTGGGCGCCGAACACTCCTACGTCGCGGCCATGCAGACCAATCTGGGCAATGCGTTGTTCGAACTCGGGCGCCTTCAGGAGTCGCTGGCCTCCTACCAGGCGGCGCGCGATCACTACACGCGGCTGGTCGGCGCCGACAACCCGCTGACCGGCAACGCGAAATTCGGCCTCGGGCGCACGCTGCTGGTGCTCGGCCGATATGACGAGGCGGAGCGCGAGCTTCGCGACGCGCTGGCCATCGACCGGCGAGCCTATGGCGATGAAAACCGCAACGTAGCCTTCGACCTGACTCTCATCGGCGCTACGCTGCTGGAACGCGGCGCATTCGATGAAGCGATCCGGTTGCTGGAGCGCGCCCAGCAGATCCGGCTCGCGGGCGGCGGCCCGAAGCGTCCCGACACCCTGTTGGGCCTGCGCGTCCTTGGCCTCGCTCACGCGCGCCGCGGCGACCCGGCGCTGGGCATCCGCTTGCTGCGCGATGCGCTCGCGGGTGAACGCGAAGTGCTGGGCCCGGCGCACGTGCGCACGGTGGCGACCACCATCGCGCTTGGCGAAGCGCTGAATCGGGCGGGCCAGGCGCGGGAAGCCTGCGAAGTCCTGGCGGCGGCACTCGAGATCGCCCGCGCGCAACTGGCCGACGGGCACTGGCAGACCGCGGCGCTGAAGCACGAGCTCGGATTGTGCGAACGCGCGCTCGGGCGTCCGCAGCAGGCGGCGCAGCATCTGCAGGAGGCGCTGGCGATGCGCCAGGCGGCATTTCCGGACGCGCATCCCGCGATCGCCGCAACCCGGGCGGCGCTGGCGGCGAACTAGGCGAGCGCGATCTCGACGCGCCGGTTCTTGCGGCCCTCGCTCTTGATCCTGAGCACGCGGATGCCGCCGATCTCGGCGATGTTCGCGACGTGGGTGCCGCCGCAGGGCTGCAGGTCGATACCGGGGATGTTGAGGAGCCGCACCCGGCCGGCGCCGCGCGGCGGCTGCACGCTCATGGTCTTCACCAGCTCCGGCCGCGCATCGAGCTCCTGGTCGGTGATCCAGACGGTCTCGGTCGCGATGCCGCGCGCAATCAGCTCATTGGTGCCCTGCTCGATGCGTTCCGCGTTCAAGAGGTTTATGTCGATGTCGAAGTCGAGCCGCGCCTTGTCGGGGGCGATGTTGCCGCCGGTGACGGGCGCGACGATGATGCAGGACATCACGTGCAGCGCGGTGTGCAGGCGCATGAGCCGGTAGCGGCGCTCCCAGTCGATCTCGAGCGCGAGCGTCTCGCCGGGCTCGGGCAACGAGGCACCGGGCGCCAGTACATGCGCGATGCTGCCGGGGGCCTCGCCTTTCCTCGTATCCGCGACCCCGATGCGCTCGCCGCTCGCGCGCGTGAGCGTGCCGGTGTCGCCCGGCTGGCCGCCGCCCAGCGGATAGAAAATGGTGCGGTCGAGCAGGACGATGCCGCTCTCGGCGGCGGCGACGCGCGCGGTGGCGGTCTTCAGGTAGGCGTCGTCGCGGAACAGCAGCTCGGTGCTCATAAATGGGGACAGGTACACTTTATCGGGCGCGCCCGAAAAGTGTACCTGTCCCCATTTATGAAGGTGGCTCAGGGATCCGGTACGAAACCGCCCGGGAATGCCTCGGGGAGGCGCCGCGCATAACGATGCCTCGGCTGCGGGATCACGCCGCGCGCGACCAGGTTGCGGTACGAGTCGTAGTAAATCGTGATCACCTGGTCGGGGCGTTCGCTGGCGCGCTGGAAATCCACATAGGTCGCGCCGGACTCGCGGCGTGCGCCATGGCCGGTGCCGAGGCGGTCGTCCATTTCGAGCCTGCCGAGCCTGCCGGTTGACTCGGGCGCCTCGGACTCCGGCGCCCTGGCTTTGCCTGCGGCGCCGGCATCCGGCCGGGACTGCGGATCGAGTGGCTCCGCATGCGGCGCGGGCACGGATTGCTGGTAGAGCGGTACCGGACGCAACTCGCGCTCGCGGAACAGCGCGACGCCGATGACGCCGACATTGTCCGGACGCCCGGTGCGGGCGGCGTAGGAATCGGGCAGGGCGGTGAAGTAGAAGGTCGCAACTTCTTCCATGCTCTTGCGCCAGCCGTCGATCTCGACGGCGCCCCAGGGATCGAGCACGTAGCCGGCTTGCTGCGTATGCGCGGTGTGCCCGGTGATGACGTTGACGCCGTCGACCGAGGTGACCGCGAGCACGCGTTGATGGCCCTGGTTGCGGATCCGGATCTCGTACTGGTGGCCGGGCTCACCCGCGACCTGCCGCCAGCCGCCACGCCAGTACACGGGCAGGGTGAGCCCCGTCGTGCGGTCGTAGACCTGCACGTCCACGGGCATTCCGGCCAAGGCGGCCAGGGGTAAGGCGAGGGCCAGGAAGGCAGCAGCCCGGGCGATGGTGCGGTTCATGGTCGGCTCCGTCAGTCAGGGGTACTTGCTGAATGGAACGTAGCTGGCGAGCGACAGGGGTTTGTATATACAATCGTCGATACAGCTGTTCTCAGGCGAAGAGCTGGAGCCGTCATGGCACAGGGGTTCTTTTCGCGTTTCCGGCGTCCGGGTCTGCCGCCGGCCTCGGACTCCCCTCCGGACCGGGCAGCCGCCCAGGCGGCGGCGCCGGTCGCCGATATCGCCCGGGAGATCGCGCGCCAAGGCCTGCCTCCTGCGCCCCGCAAGGCGGCCATTTCCCTGCGCCTCGATGCCGACGTCCTCGAGTGGTTCCGGGCTCAGGGACCGGGCTACCAGACCCGGATCAATGCCGTGCTCCGTGCTTACCGGGAGGCGGCCGGGTAGGGCCCCGGTCCAGGCAGAACTTTCCGCCGCCGCGCCCCGCGGTTCGCATCAGATCGGATGCTCATAGGCATCCTGCAGTAACCGCCCTGCGCCCGCGCCGAGGGCGGCGGGCAGGCGCCTGCGGCAGGTCGCCCGCGGTGTGCGCCCGGGCGCCGGGCAGCCGCCGTTCCCGCCCGTAGGATGCCGGCATGAAAATCCTCCTCGCCGTCTGCTTGCTGTCGCCTACGCCCGCGCTTGCCCAGGCCGCTATCGAGGCGGCCGCGGTCAAGCAGCTATCCGGGCTCGAGAACACCTACCCGGCCTGGTCGCCCGACGGCACGAAGATCGTCTTCGAGTCGACCCGCGACGGGCCGGATGCCGACATCTTCCTGATGAATGCGGATGGCACGGGCGTCATCCAGCTCACCCGCAACGAGGTCTCGGACTCGACACCCGCGTTCACGCCCGACGGCCGCTACATCGTCTGGGCATCGGAGCAGGACGGGAACCTCGACATCTTCCGGATGCGCGCGGACGGCTCCGAGCCGCTCAACCTGAGCCGCCATCCGGGTGCGGACGGCCACCCGAAAGTCAGCGCGGACGGGAGGAGAATCTGGTTCAACAGCAATCGCAGCAGCGACCCCGCCAGTTTCGCGCGCGGCGTGATGGACCGGGAGCACAACCACGAGATCTACTCGATGTCGCTCGACGGCGGCGATGTACGCCGCGTCACCGAGCTGCCGGACTGGGACACCTATGCCGCGATCTCGCCGGACGGCCGGCAGCTCCTCTGGCGACGCGTGACGCCGACCGGCGGCAGGAGCGAATCGGGCCGCAACTCGGAAGTGTTCTGGATGGATCTCGCGAGCGGCGAGATGCGAAACGTGACCTCGCACCAGGCCTTCGACGGCTGGCCCGCCTGGTCGCCTGACGGGAAACGCATCGCCTTCGCCTCGAACCGCGCGGGCGCGGATTTCGAGGCCTTCGACATCTACGTCGCCAATGCCGACGGATCGAACCCGGTACGCGTCAGCTTCGGCAGCGGCGAGTCGGGCAGCGGCTCCTGGACGAAGCCCATGTTCTCCGCGGACGGCAAACGGATCCTGTGCACGCGCTCGCTCGGGCGCAGCGTCGACATCTTCATCATCCAGCTGCGCTCAGGCGCTTGCGCTGCGCTATGATGGCTATAGGCATCCGGAATCCGGCCATCATGAAGCCGAAAAAGCCGAAGAAATCCGCACGCAAGGCGGCGCCGAAGCGCGCGAAGACGCGCGCCAGGCCGAAGGCACCGCCGAAGCCGCCGCCACGGCCGGTCCGGGCGCCGCCCAAACTGCGCATCGTTGCAAGCGCGCCGCTGCCCGCTGAAGCGGTCGCCGCGCCAGCGGTGGCGCCGGTCGTCGTGCGCGTCATGGAGCCGGTCGCTGCGGCTCCTGTGGAGCCGATCGGCGCGCCGCGCGGCCGCGGCCGCCAGCGCGAGGCGATCACCGCGGAGACGCGCGCCTTCCCGCGCATGAAGCCGGGCGCGAAGCCGCGCGCCGGCTGGATCCGCGCGATCCGCGATGCGCTCGGCCTGTCGCAGTCGCAGATCGCCGCGCGCGTCGGCGTCTCGCGCGCGACGGTGCAGCAATGGGAACGCGCCGAGGCGCGCCGGCGAATCACCGTGCACAGCCTCGACTTGGTCGCTCATGCGATGGGCTGCACGGTGGCGCTCGCGATCGTGCCGAAGGACGGCACGCTCGACGACGTGCGCCGCCGCCAGGCGCGTGCCAGGGCGATCGCGATCGTCAAGAAGGAGGACGCGCCCGCGGATCCCGATTCGGTGACTGACCTGGACCCCGCCCAGCAGCGCCGGGTGGACCGCATCGTCGCGCGCCTGCTGCGCGGCAGCCCGCGCCGCCTCTGGAAATGACGGTGCCGGGTCGTAGATTCGTAGTTTAGGCGGCTAAACTACGAATCTACGACCCGGCACCGTCAGGCGATCGCGCCGTCTGCGCGCAGGCGGGAGAGTTCCTCGGCGGTGACGCCGAGCTCGTCCTTGAGCACCCGGTCGGTATGCTCGCCGAGCAGCGGCGGCGGAGCGCGATACTTGAGCGTCGTACGCGAGTAGAGCACCGGGTTTCGTACCTGCGGCAGCGATGCGCCCGCGCCATGCGGCAGCTCGAAGCGCAGCTTGCGGTGCTTGACCTGCGGATCCTCGAAAAGCTGCCCAAGGTCGTTGAGCGGGCCGCAGGGCACGCCGGCCTTGGCAAGCGCCTGCAGCCAGGTGGTCGTGGTCCTGAGCCGGCACAGCCGCTCGAGCTGCGGGATCAGGGTCGCCCGGTTCTCTACGCGTGCGGCGTTGGTCGCAAATCGCGGGTCTTTCGCGAGCCCTTCCCGGCCCGCCTCCTGGCAGAAATCGGCGAACTGCCGGTCGTTGCCCACGGCTAGCATCAGGTAGCCGTCCTTGGTCGCAAATGCCTGATACGGGACGATGTTCGGGTGAGCCGTGCCGCGGCGCGCGGGCGGCTTGCCGCTGATCAGGTAGTTGAGCGTCTGGTTGGCGAGCGCCGAAACCTGGGTATCGAGCAGGGCCAGGTCGATGCATTGCCCGCGGCCGGACTGCTCGCGCTCGAGCAGGGCGGCCGTGATCGCCTGCACCGCGTAGAGCCCGGTGATGAGGTCCGAAACGGCGACCCCCACCTTTACCGGGCCGGCGCCGGGCTCGCCCTCGGGCACGCCAGTCACGCTCATGAGCCCGGACATCGCCTGGATCATGGCGTCGTAGCCAGGCTCGTCCGCGCGCGGGCCGTCCTGGCCGAAGGCGGAGATCGAGCAGTACACCAGCCGCGCGTTCAGCCGGTGCAGCGATTCCCAGCCGAGCCGGTGCTTCGCGAGCGTGCCGACCCGGAAATTCTCGACCAACACATCGGCGCGCATCGCCAGCGAGCGCAGGAGCTCCTGGCCCCGCGGCTTCGTGAAATCGATCGCCACCGACTGCTTGCCACGGTTCGTGCTCGCGAAATAGGCCGAGTCGGCGGTGTCGGCACCCTTCGCATCGCGCACCCAGGGCGGTCCCCATTGGCGCGTGTCATCGCCAGCGCCCGGCTTCTCGACTTTCCAGACGGTGGCGCCGAAATCCGCCAGGCACTGCGTGGCCCAGGGACCGGCAAGGATGCGGCTGAGGTCGAGAATCTTGACGCCGGAGAGCGGGCCCACGCGGCAAGCCTAGCCGTACGATCCGACTTGCGGCGTGCCTGTCGCCGTTCGTCGACGGCCGAGGATGGGCAACGGCCGGCCGTTCATGGACCATTCATGATGGCGGTGGTCCGATTGACCATCACGGCAGAATAGCCGATAAGCATCGCGGTACCCCGCATTTCCCGGAGAAACTTCCATGCGTTCGCACAACCTATTCATCTGCATCCCGGCACTGCTCGCCGCCGGCGCGCTCGCGGCCTGCGGCAGCAAGGCGCCGCCGACCTCCGAGGACCCGGCCGTGCAGGCCGAGATCGAGCAGGACGACGAGCTGAAGGCGAAGGAAGAGGAGCTGGCGCGGCGCGAGGCCGAGCTCGCGCTCAAGGAGAAGGAGCAGGAGCTCGCACGGCGCGAAGCCGAGCTCGCGAAGGCGACCAGCAAGCCCTCGTCGAAGCCGTCATCGAAGCCGGCGGCGTCGGCCCCGGCGCCGAGGCCGGTGGCGCAGGGCCCCAAGCAGTACACCGTGCCTGCGGGCACCTCGCTCTCGGTCGAACTGCCGGCCGCGATCTCGACCAAGACCGCGCGCGTCGGCGACCGCGTTTCGGCCTACCTGACCTCCGATCTGGTCGTGGACGGCAAGGTGATCGCCAAGGCAGGCGCGCTGCTGCAGGGCTCGGTGAGCTCGGTGGTCTCGGGCAGCAACAAGATCGGCGGCACGCCGGAACTTGGTTTCACCTTCGATAACCTCACGCTCGCCGATGGCAGCGACGCGAGCGTGATGGGCAGAGTCACCCAGGTGGCGGCGAAAAGCGACAAGGGGCGCGACGCCGCGAAGATCGCGGGCGGCGCGGTCGCCGGCGCGGTGATCGGCCATCAGGTGGACGACGACAAGGGCAAGATCATCGGCGGCCTGCTGGGCGCTGCGGCCGGCGCGGCCGCCGCCAAGAAGACCGGCAGCGAGGTCGATCTGCCCGCGGGCACCGTGCTCGGCTTCACGCTGGACCGGCCCGTCAGCGTGACGATGTGATCGCGAGGCCGCGGCGCAGCCAGGCAAAGCCCGCGGCCTCGATTTCCTCCATGAGCGACGCGCGCCGCGCCGCGAGATCGGCGCGGCCCGCGTCCTCGGCCCGGTCGGCGAGCCATTCCGCGCGCCGCACCACCAGCTCGCTCCACGCGAGCGGCTCCTCGCGGGTGTAATCCGTGAGCGCACGCGCGTGCCGGCGCGCCTCGCGCCAGTCCGCATGGCGCAGACAGAACTCCATCGCGAGACGCCGGAACTCCAGGTGGTTGTGGCTGACGCAGCCGCGCGCTAGCAGCGCCTCGCCGGAGGCGAGAAGCTCTCGGGCGCGCTCGGCGTTCGGCGTGAATAGCGCCTGCACGGCGAGGCACCAGGGGCCGCAGTAGCTCGGGGCGACTTCGAGCGCGAGTGCGCTCGCCTGGCGCAGGAGCACCTGTGCATCGGCTGTGCCGCCCTGCTCGGCAAGCGCGTGCCCGAGCTGCGACATCAGCTCGGCCTCGAAGCGCCGCGCCCCGAGCTGGCGCGCGAGCGCGAGCCCGCGCTCGCAGAAGCCGTGCACGCGCGCGTAGTCGGCGTCATGGATCGAGATGGCTGCCGCCGTATCCTGCGCGAGGAGCTCGGAACGGGGGTCGCCGTAGCGCCGTGACTCGGCGATCGACGCCGCGCAGTCCGCGAGCGCCTGGCGTCCCTCGCCGCAGTATGCGCGCGTGATCGCGACCATCGGCGCGTGCGAGAGTGCGAGGCCGACGGCGCCGTGCGCGCGCGCCTCCGCGACGCAGCGCGCGAAGTGATCGCGCGCCGAGCGCATGTGGCCGCGCTGGTAACGGGCGTCGCCGAGCCCTCCCCAGGCGCGCGCCTCGTCGACCGGCGACTTCGCGCGGCGCGCGCAGGCGAGCGCCTGCTCGTGGGCGGCGAGACACGCGTCGAGCTCGCTGCGCGGGAAGTGGATGTTGCCGCGCAGCGTCCACACCTGGGCAAGCAGGTCCGGCCGGTCGCGTCCCTCGAGCGCGGACTCGGCGCGCTCCAGCGCGGCCAGGGCCTCGTCGTAGCGGTCCAGAATCCTGAGCGCATTCGCGAGGCCGAGCCAGGCGCGCGCCAGGGTGAGCGCATCCGGGCGCAGGTCGAGGACCTCGCGGAAAGTGGCGATCGCATCGTGCGTGTGGCCGGTGCGCGTCTGCAGCTCGCCCTGCAGCGCGCGCGCGGCGCAGAAATCCGCGGGATCGCGCGACAGCGCCGCCGCCCGTGCCGCGTACTCGAGCGCACGGTCGACGCGGAATGACTCGGTCTCCAGGTTGGCCGCATCCAGGAAGGCGCGCGCCGCGCCCGGGTCACCCGCTTCCGCGAGATGGCCGGCACGCAGGCCGGGATCTCGGCCCGCGTACCAGGCGCCCGCGCGCGCATGCAGTTCGCGTCGCGCGGAGCGCAGCAGCGAGTCGTAGGCCGCCTCGCGCACCAGCGCGTGCGCGAAGGCGAGCTCGCCTTCCTCGGCCCAGAGGAGTCCGGCCGCGACTAGCGCCTCGGGCGCGGCGCCGTCCGCGAGCGCCGCCAGCGCGCCGCGCGGAAAGCGCAGCCCGAGCACCGAGGCCGCGAGCAGCGCCTGCCGGTCGGCCGGCGCGAGGCGCTCCATGCGCGCGAGTACGAGCGCCTGCACCGAGCCCGGCAGCGCGCGCTCGCCGGCGGCGGCGGCTGCCAGCAGCTGGTCGAGGAACAGCGGATGACCCTGCGCGCGGCGGATGCAGTCCACGATGATTTCCTCGGGCAGCCCCGGATGCGCTCCCGCGAGCTCGCGCGCTTCCTCGTCGGAGAGCGGCGCGAGGTCGAGCGTAGTGAGCGGGCAGCCGCGCGCCCGCGCCCGCCAGGCCGGATCGATCGGGTCCTCGTCGGAGCGCGTGGACATCACGAGCATCGCGCGCTGCGCGACGACCGACGCCGCGAGCTCGCCGAGCCGCGCGGCTTCCTCGCCGCCCGCGTAGTGCAGGTCCTCGATCACGAGCAGGAGCGGCGCCTCGGCGCAGGCCGCCTCGATCAGCGCGCGCACCGCATCGAGCCGCCCGCGTTCCAGCGCTTGCGCATCCACGTTGCGCTCGATCGAGGCCTGCTCCGGCGCAAGCGGCGCGCCCGCGAGCCCGCTCGCGTGCAGGATGCTCTCGGGAGGCAGCCGGCCGGCGGCGATTGCCTGCTGTACGGCGGCGCCGCGTTCCTCCGCATTCGCGTCGGAGCGCAGCCCGAGCAGGCTCGCGAACAGCGCGGCGAGCGGCCGGCGTGCCTTCACTTGGCCGAAGTCCAGAACCTGCACGCGATGGCAGCGCGCACCCTGCAGCATGGCGGCTTCCGCGAAAGCCTCGAGCAGCCGCGTCTTGCCGATGCCCGGGTCGCCCCGGATCACGACCGTGCGGCCGCGATTGGCCGCGATCGTGCGCTCGAGCAGGGAAATCATGAGTCCGAGCTCGGCGTGGCGGCCGACGAAGGGCGCCGACTTAGGCAGCAACGCGCGGCGCAATCCTTCGGCGAGCAGCGTCTTCCCGGGCTCCGCGCGCCCGGCGAGCGCCTCGGCTTCGGTCATCGCCTGGCCCGAGAGCGGGAAGGGGCCGGCGACACGCGTCGGCAGGAGCGGGCCCTGCGCGATGCCAATCGCTGCTGCGGCGTTTCCAGAGAATGCCTGCTGCAACGCCTGTGCCGCCTGCAAGGCGCGCTGCGGCTCATTGCCGGAGATCGCCTCGAGTCCGAAGACGGCATTCAGGCGGTCGCCCGAGAGCCGGTCCGCGACGCCGCCGTGCAGCGCGATGCAATCGTCGAATGCCTGCTGACAGCGCTGCACGAGTTCGCGCGCTTCCTCCGGATCGAGCGCGCGTCGCTCTTCCGCGAGACCGGGCAGCCGCAGCGCGAGCACGACACCGTTCCTCAGCGTCCGTTCGGTCGCGCTGGCGGACTCGGGCACGCGCGCAGTGGTGCGCGCCGGCGCCGCTTCGGGCGCGGCTTCCTCGACGCCGGGCAGCGGCTCGAGCTCCGTGCCCGCCGCGGCGCGCCGCTTCTTCATGAGTTCGCGGTACAGCGCCTCGGTTGCGGGCTCGGGCGCAAGGTCGAGCTCGCGGCGCAGGAGCGCGCGGCACTGCTGGTACTGGCGCAGCGCGTCCGTGTAACGGCCGGCGCGCGCGCAGGCTTCCATCAGCTCGCGGTGCGCCGATTCGTTGAGCGGCTCGAGCGCGAGCAGCCGGTTGAGCGCATCGATTTCGCCCGCGGCATCACCGGCCTCGCGGCAGAGATCTGCGAGCATCTGCATCGCGGCGCAGAGATCGCGGCGCAGCGCGCGGCGCTCGCCGCCCAGCCATTCGTCGAAGGCATCCGAGCGCGCGTCGAAGCCTTCGAGCAGCTCGCGCGCGGCCTGCGCCTGCACGGCCTTGAGTGCGGAAGAGGTGGACTCCGCGAGCAGCGCGCGCAGCTGTGCCAGGTCCACCTCGACCTGGTCGAGCGCGAGCGCGACCTGGAGCGTGTCGGCCTTCAGGATCGTGCGCGCCTTTTCCGGCAGCGCCCGGCGGATCGCGGACAGTGCCTGGCGCAGGCTGGTGCGGGCGGAATCGGCATCGGCCTCCTCCCAGAGGAGGGCCGCCAGCCGCTCGCGGCTCTGCGCGATGCCGCCCTGCATGGCCAGAAATGCCAGAAGCGCCCGGCACTTGCGCGCGGTAAGGGCCAGCGGCTGGCCGCCGCGACCGCGGAACTCCAGGCCGCCCAGCAACTGGATCTGCAGCAGCGACACCTGCCCTCCCTTCCGGAGAGGAGAGTTTTCACGCTTTTTTCACGCCTGTCGAGACGGCGCGCTCACGGCCGGTACCTATAAATGCGCCACCGACCCAGGAGTCATCCATGCAACTGAAGGACTCGCGCGGCCTGCCGGTTTCCACCGCCAGCGCCGCCGCACTCGAAATCTACCAGCGGGCCGTCGAACAGACGCACGGCTACCTCGGCAACCCGCTCGAGACGCTCGACGAGGCGCTGGTCGAGGACCCGGATTTCGCGATGGCGCATGCGCTCTGCGCCGACCTCGCGGTGATGTCCTCCGAGCAGAATGCGCTGCCGCGCGAGCGCGCGCATGTCGCCACAGCGCCGCCTGAGCGGTGCCTGAGCGGTGCCGGGCCGTAGATTCGTAGTTGACGCTACATTTGAACGGAGAGTGAAGATGTCCGGGAAATATCTGTCTCGCAGCCTGCCGTTCTCGCTGCTGCTCAACTCAGCCGCGGTCATGCAGGGCCTTGCCGTTCGCGTATTCGCGGACGAAGCCGTCAGGGCGGAAGTCGTCGCGGGGGTCGAGCCGGAACAGCTCGAATGCCGTCCGCTGGAGCGACTCGGCGGCAAGGTGAAGATCCGCAAGTCGGAGTGCCGCGGGCGCTCGTGATGGCTGCGCTTTCCACAACCGATCGGCCGCCGCGCCGCCGAACTCGCCTGCCACCGGAGCCCGGCGCCCTGCCTGGCGCCGCGGACACTGGTGCCCTCGCAGGGCTCGCCGCGGAGCCCCGATTCGGCGGCGGCCTGGCGCACCGGACATAAATCGGCTCCTGCCCGCCGACACCGGGCGCCACAACAGCGATTGGACTGTGATCGGCGACGCGGCCTGAGCGGCGCCCCTTGTGAATTCATCGTCGCCAGGAGGCCTCCAGATGTTCAGCGAATTCGCCGAGCAAGATGCGCCCACCGCCCTGCTGCTGGCGGCCGCCGCGATCGTGCAGGTGCTCGCGGTCAGCGTCTTCGCCTAGATAGCGGCCTATACTTGCCGCCGTTGCGGGCGCAGAGCGGCTAGTATTGAGACCGTGAAGCGATTCGCGCTGCTCCTGGCCGCCGGCGTGGCGGTTCTGCTCGGCTCTGCGCCGGCCTATCCTCAGGCAGCGCCGATCACGCGCTCAGCGCGATTCATCGGCAACATCAACTTCGTCGCGACCGGCGGCACGCTGCGCACGCAGCCGAACACCGTCGACGCCTGTGCGGTCGGCGCCACGAGCGCGGGCAACGTCACCGGCGTGCCGGCCGGCGCCACGATGCTTGCGGCGTACCTCTACTGGGGCGGCTCCGGGGCCACCGTCGACTCGAACGTGACGCTGAACGGCAACGCGATCGCGGCCGGCCGCACATTCACGACGATCTTTTCGACCGGCGGCACCGACTTCCCGTACTTCGGCGGCTTCGCCAACGTCACCACCCTGGTGACCGGCAACGGCGCCTTCACCTTCGGCGGGCTGACCGTCAACAGCGGCGCGCCGCACTGCGCGAGCGCCGCCGTCGTCGCGGGCTGGGGGCTCGTCGTGATCTACCAGCTCGCGAGCGAAAACCTGCGCGCCGTCAACGTCTTTGACGGGCTCCAGTTCTTCCGTGGTAGCTCGCTGACACTGACGCCGGACGGCTTCCGCGTGCCGGTGAGCCCGATCAACGGCCAGATGGCGATCATTGCCTGGGAGGGCGACCCGCAGAACTCGCTGCCGCTCAACGGCTTCAGCGAGGAGCTGCGCTACAACGGCATTCTGATCGACGACGGGATCATCGTCGTCGGCAGCGACCCGCTGGTGCAGCCCTACGACGGCACGATCAACACGCAGGGGATCAGCACCTCGTACGGCGTGGACGTGGACACCTTCAACGTCAGCGCCCTGATGCTGCCTGGCCAGACCAGCGCCACTACACTGTTCTCCGCCGGCGGGGACCTGGTGCTGCTGACGGCGCAGGTGGTGAGCACGACCACCGAGCCGGTCGTGGACCTGCGCATCACCAAGTCGCACGTCGGCAACTTCACGGTCGGCGGCGTCGGCGACTACACGATCCGTGTCACCAATGGCGCCGTGGCCGTCGACCCGGAACTGCAGACCGTCACGGTCACCGATACGCTGCCGACCGGTTTTAGCTTCGTGTCCGGCACCGGCATCGGCTGGAGCTGCTCGGTGGCCGGGCAGATCGTCACCTGCACCCATCCGCCGCCGGTCGCCCCGGGCGCCACGCTGCCGGACCTGACGCTGCGCGTCTCGATCGGCGCGGGCGCGCAGCCGCTGTCCGTGAACACGGCCTCGGTTTCGAGCAACAGCTTCGATCTCGACCCGAGCAACAATACGGCGACCGACCCCACGATCGTGAACCCACTGTTCCCGACCCTGGTGGTGCAGAAAACCTCGCAGGTGCTGACGGACCCGGTGAACCTTGGCGCCAACCCGAAGCGCATCCCGGGCAGCGTGGTGGAATACGCCGTCACCGTGACCAACACCGGCCCCGGCACGGTGGATGCGAGCACGCTCGCGATCTCGGACCCGCTGCCGGCGAACTCTCATCTCTACGTCTCGACGGTTTCCGGCAACCCGGTCACCTTCACCGATGGCACGCCGGCGAGCGGCCTGTCCTACAGCTATGCGTCGGACGTGAGCTTCTCGAACCAGCCGGCCGGCGGCGCGCCGTACAACTACACGCCGGTCCCCGACGCCGACGGCTTCGATCCTGCGGTGCGCGGGCTGCGCATCGCACCGACTGGCGTGATGAACGCCGCGGGCGCGGGCAATCCGAACTTCACCGTGCGCTTCCGCGTGCGCGTACCCTGATCAGGCGCACGCGCCGCCGCGAGCGGAACTCCGTCACGTTACGCGTGCTCGTGCACGGCCGGAGTCCCAGGCCTCGCGGCTGAACTGTGATCGGCGCCACTCTTCGCCGAGAACATAATCCCTAGCATTCGTCGCAGGGAAGGCGTGACTGACGCCTGGTAAGGAGACCGCACCCGGCTTGCATGCGACCCATCTCGCGGCGAGCGGCCTTGAGTCAGCGAGCTGGAGGCGCTCGACATGCGGCGATTTCGCAGTGCGGCGACGTGCGTCCTTTCTGCCCTGCTCGGCGGCGCTGCGCTGACCGCGCATGCCGCTGGCACCCCGGCCGGGACCGACATCCAGAACACCGCGACCGTCGATTATACGGTGGCCGGCTCGCCGGCCAGCGCGGTGTCGAACACCGACACGGTGCGGGTCGCCGAGATCCTTGACGTCGTCGTAACCCGTTCGAGCCCGGTGGTCACGGTGCTCGCGGGCGCGACCCAGGAAGAGCTGCTCTTCGTCGTCACCAACACCGGCAACGGCAACGAGCGATTCTCGCTCACGCCATTGAGCGCCGGCATCGCCGGGGACGATTTCGACCCGGTGCTCTCGACCCCGCCGATCTACTTCGACAGCGACGGCAGCGGCGATTTCTCGCCCGGCGACGTCGCCTACGTGGCGGGCACCAACGACCCGGTGCTGTCGGCCGACGCCTCGGTCGCCGTGCTGGTGCTCAACGACATTCCGGCCGGCGCGCCGAACGGCGGGCTCGGTCGCAGCCAGCTCACTGCAGCGTCGCTGACCGGCACCGGCGCGCCGGGCACCACATTCGCAGGCCAGGGCGACGGCGGTGTGGACGCTGTGGTCGGTACCACGGGTGCGGACGGCAGCGAGTATGGCGAGTACCAGGTCGAGACGCTGCGCATGTCGGTGGTCAAGTCGAGCGCGGTCGCGGACCAGTTCGGCGGCAGCCGGCCGGTGCCCGGCGCGCGCATTTCCTACCGCGTGATCGTGACCGTGACCGGCACCGACACCGCGGTGGCGGCGCTGTTCGACGACCCGGTGCCCGCGAACACCACCTACCTGCCCGGCTCGCTGGTGCTGAACGGCGGCGCCCTCACCGACGCCGCCGACGGCGACTCCGGCGAGTTCGTGGCGTTGCCGGCGCCGCGCCTGCGGGTGCGGCTCGGCGACCTGACGCAGGCGCAGGGCGCCCAGACCATCGACTTCGCCGTGACCATCGACTGACGTAAAGGGGATACCGATGCGCAACGACACATTCATCCTTTCCATGACCACCGCCGCGCTACTGTGCGCGACCTCTGCGCAGGCCGCCGCGCAGGACCAGGGCTGCATCGAACTGAAGACGACCGCCGCGGTCGAGCAGGAGGTCGCCGACGCCGAGGGCAGGAAGACGCGGCAGCTGATGCCGCCCTCGCGCGTCGTGCCCGGCGACGAGGTGATCTGGACCATCACGGCGCGCAACGTCTGCGACCGGCCGGTCGAGCGGGTCGTGATCGGCAACCCGGTGCCGGAGCACATGCAGTATCTCGCCGCCACGGCGATCGGCGACGGCAGCGCGATCACCTATTCGCTGGACGGGCGGGACTTCCGCGCCGCCGCCGACCTGCGCGTGCGCGAGGCCGACGGCACGGTGCGCGCGGCGCGCCCGGAAGAATACCGCCACATCCGCTGGAGCTTTGGCGCCGAACTGGCGCCCGGTGCGGTCGCGCTCGCGCGCTACCGCGCCACCGTGAACTGAACCGCAACGATCCGCAAACCCGAACCTTAGGAGAACTTCGATGCACTCCGCATGGACAAGGCAGATCGGCCGCGCGCTGCTGGCCCTGGCCGCGCTCGCCGCGATGCAAGGGGCCCATGCATTGGGCACCCCTTCGAACACCGCGATCAACAACCGCGCCACGGTCAACTACAACGTCAGCGGCGTCGCGCAGACGCCGATTGAGAGCTCGCCGACCGGCAACAGCACCGCGACGGGATCCGACACGAGCTTCGTGGTCGACAACCGCATCCTGCACACGGTCAGCGAGTTCTCGGGCAACGCCACCGCCTCCGCCCCGGGTGCGATCAACCAGGTGACCTCGTTCACGGTGACCAACACCGGCAACACGGCCCAGGGCTACCTGCTGACGGTCACCAACCAGGCCGGCACGGTGCTGTTCGGCCAGACCGACAACACCAACGTCAACAACCTGCGGGCCTTCGTGGACGCGAACGGCAACGGCAGCTACGACGCCGGCGTCGACATCGCGACCAACATCGCAACGCTGGCGGCGGACGCGAGCGTGCGCGTCTTCGTGCTCGCCGACGTGCCGCTGTCGGCCACCAACGGCCAGTTCGCCAACGTGCAGCTCGCCGCGCAGGCGACCAACGCGGGCACCACTACCGTCGTCGTGCAGACGGCGGGCGCCGACAACCCGGCCGCGGTGGACGTCGTGTTCGCCGACGCGGGCGCGGTGGCGCGCGACGGCATTCACGAGGCTGCGGACCAGTACGCGATCCAGTCGGCGGCGCTCTCGGTCGCCAAGACCTCTGCTGTGGTCAGCGACCCGTTCAACGGCACGACCAATCCCAAGGCCATCCCGGGCGCGGTGGTGCAGTACGTCGTGACCATGACCAACACCGGCACGGTGGCGGCGAGCCTGGTGCAGATCACCGATCCGCTGCCCGCGAACACCACCTTCCTGCGTGGCGCCTACCCGGGCGGCACCGACGTCGAGATCCAGGTAGGTGCGGCCGCCGCGACCTACTGCCTCGCGGAAGCCGGCGCGGACAGCAATGCTGACGGCTGCTTCGTCAACGGCTCGAACGCGCTGATCGTCGGCTCGCCTGCCGCGGTCAGCACAGTGAACCCTGGCGCGGGCAACGCCGTGTCGGTCCGGTTCCGCGTGACCATCAACTGAGCGGCGCCGGATGCGACCTTGACCTGAGTTCCGGCACAGGATGGGGAGCCAATGCGAGTGAACTCGCAACAGGCGGATCCGGCAGGCGCGGGCGGGACGGCGGATGGCCGTTCCGCCCTCGCCGTATCTGAGGGCGCACGAATCCGCCCGGACCGCGCGCGATTTTGCGCGCCGATCGCCGCCGTCGCCGTGCTCCTGTGCGCGGGCATCGCCACGGCGCAGACCGCGCCCGGCACTCAGATCGTCAACGTCGCGACCGTCGGCTACGGCGGCAACGACCCGGGCACCGAGTCCAGCAATCCGGTCGTGACGGTGGTCGCGCCGCTGCCGACCTCATCCGTGCTCGAGATCCAGCGCGCCGTACCTCCGGGCGGCGGTGCCACCAGCACGACCGGACCCACGCACTGCGAGGGCGCCGGCGGCTTCGCGCCGCTGCCGCCGCCGATGCTGCCCGACGGTGCGATCGTCAATCCGCTGGCGCAGACGCCGCTCGCCTCGACCGGGCTCCTGCAGGGCGGAGAACCGGCGTTCCTGCGCCTCGTGGACGGCGACCGCAACCTGGACGCCGCGGCAATCGACGTGGTCGAACTCGAGGTGACGACACCGGCGGGCGACCGCGAGCGCCTGCGCCTGTCCGAGAACGGCCCGGACACCGGCGTGTTCGTCGGCTACGTGCAGACGCGGATCGGGGTTCCCGCGCCCGGCAACTGCCAGCTCGAAGTCGAGCGCAACGGCAGCATCGACGCGCGCTACGTCGATCCGCTCGACCCGGCCGATGCCAGCAGCGACAGCGCGCTGATCGACGCCTGGGCCGTGGTATTCGATTCGCGCTCCGGCGCGCGGCTGAACGGCGTACGTGTGCGGCTGCTCGACGCCGCGACCGGCGCGCCGGCGACCGTGACCGGCGACGACGGCGTCAGCAGCTACCCGTCGGAGATGGTGACCGGCACGTCCGTGATCGACTCGGGCGGCACGGTCTACAACCTGCCGGACGGCGTGTACCGCTTCCCGGTGGTGACGCCGGGCGACTACCGGCTCGAGATCATGCCGCCGCCCGGCTACGCATTTCCGAGCGCGCTCAGTCTGCCGGAACTCGCGCTGACGCCCGGCGGACCATACCGGCTGAACGGCGGTTCCTTCGGGCTCGACTTCACGGTTAGCGCACCCGGCGGCGCCGCGACCGACGTGCCGCTGGACGTGATCTTCTCGGAGCTGTTCACGCAGAAGTCGACGACCGCGACCGTCGCCGCGGTCGGCGATTTCGTGCCCTACCAGCTGACCGTCGAGAACCTCTCGGCGACCGCGCCGGTGGCGGCGCTGCAGACCGTGGACATGCTGCCCGCAGGCCTGCGCTACCGGCCGGGCTCGACCCGCGTGGACGGCGCGGCGGCTCCGGACCCGCAACTCTCCGCCGACGGGCGCACGCTGACTTTCCTGACCGGCTCACTCGCGCCGGGCGCGCGCGTCACGATCCGCTACGTCGCCGAGGTGACAGCAGGGGCGCGCGGCCCGCAGCTGAGCAACGAGGCGCGCGCCTACGGGCCGGCCGGCGACGGCTCGAACGTCGCGCGCGCGACCATCCAGCTGCGCGAGGAGCTGTTCCGCGAGCGCGCGGTGCTGGCGGGTCGCGTTTACGAGGGCGGCTGCGAGGACGAGGGCGCGGGACGCACGGGCGTCGCCGGCGTGCGCGTGTACCTCGAGGACGGCCGCTACGCGACCACCGACGTGGAAGGCAAGTATCACTTCGACGACCTGCGCCCGGGCTCGCACGTGGTGCAGCTCGACACGCTGACGCTGCCGCCCTCGCACGAGGCACTCGACTGCCCGCTCCAGGTGCGGCACGCGGGGCGCGCCTGGTCGCAGTTCGTGGACCTGCGTGGCGGCGCGCTCTGGCGTGCGGACTTCCGGCTCACGCGCCGCCCGCTGCCCGCCGGCACTGTGAGCCTGCGCATGGAGACGGCGCAAACCGGCGAGCGCGAGTTCGCACACTGGCTGGCGGTGCGGGTCGAGGACCTCGGCATCCGCGACGCGCGCCTGCTGGTCATGCTGCCGGAGGGGCTCGAATATCGCCCCGGCAGTGCGGAGATCGAGGGCGTGGCGGTGCCGGAGCCGTCGCAGACCGCCGGCGTGCTCAGCCTCCGGCTCGGCGCGCTGCCCGCGGGCAGCGGCCGTGAGATCCGCTTCGGCACGCGCGCGGCGGAGGGCGCGAGCGGCGCGCTGCCGGTGCGGGCGGTCGTCAACTTCGCGACGCCTTCGGCGCCGACCCAGTCCACCGCGCCGATCGAGAACCTGATCCGCCGCGAGGCGGCGGTGCGCGAGCGCGGCAACTACCGCTTCACACCGCGCTTCGAAGTGCTCGGCACCGAGATCCAGCCGGCCGACCGCCGCGAGCTCGACCGCATCGTCGCCGAGTGGCGCGGCGCCGCAGAGCTGCGGCTGGAAGTCGTGGGTCACACCGACCGCACGCCGATCGCCCCGCGCAGCCGTGTGCGCTTCGCCGACAACTACACGCTCTCGCAGGCGCGCGCCGAGGCGGTCGCCGCCTACCTGCTGGCGCGGCTGCCGCTCGACCCGGCGCAGGTCACGACCTCGGGTCGCGGGCCGGACCAGCCGATCGCCGCGGGCCGCGATGCCGCCTCGCTCGCTGTCAACCGCCGGGTCGAGATCGCGATCGAGGGCTCGAAGCTGGTGGCCGACGCGCGGCTCGAGCTCGCCGAAGCCGAGGCGACCTCGCCCTCGCTCGCGACGCAGGGGAGTTTCGACCTTCCGGAGTCCGCGGCGGCGGTCGTCGCGGCGGCGCCAGGCCGCGGCCAGCCGCCGTACCCGGAACCCGGCACGCTGGTGCCGGGCATCGACTGGGTGCTGCCGGCCGACGGCGACGTGCCCGCGATCCCGAGCATCAAGGTCGCGGTGCGGCACGGGCCGGTGGATCGCGTCGAGCTGTCGGTCAACGGCCGGGTGCCGCACGAGCTCAATTTCGACGGCGTCGTCCACAACGAGGCGCGCACCCTCGGCATGAGCCGCTGGCGCGGCATCGACCTGCGCGACGGCGACAACCACCTGGTGGCGGTCATCCGCGACGTCGGCGGCAGCGAGCTGCAGCGCCTGGAGCGGCGCGTGCACTACGCGGGCGGCGCGGTGCGCGCCGAGCTGGTGCGCGAGGCCTCGCGGCTGGTGGCGGACGGGCGCACGCGCCCGGTGATCGCTCTGCGCATGTCCGACGCCCACGGCCGCGCCGCGCGGCCCGGCACCCAGGGCACGTTCCGGGTCGAGGCGCCGCACCGCTCCTGGTGGGAGGTGGCGGCGCTCAACGAGAACAAGCTGGTCGCGGTCGGCGAGCGCAAGCCGGTGTTCAGCGTCGGCGAGGACGGCATCGCGCGCCTCGAGCTGGAACCGACCTCGCTCGCCGGCGCCGCGGTGGTCCGCCTGCGCTTCAACGAGCGGCACGAGCAGGAAGTGCGCGCCTGGCTGGAGCCGGAGGCACGCGACTGGATCCTGGTGGGCCTCGCCGAGGGCACCGCGGCCTGGAACGAGGTCAGCGGCCGCATGGAACCGGCCGCGGCGGCGGGCATCGAGGACGGTTACGCGAGTGACGGCCGCATCGCCTTCTTCGCCAAGGGCGCGATACGCGGCGAGTACCTGCTGACGCTGGCCTTCGATTCAGAGCGCGACCGCGACCAGGAGAAGTCACGGCTGCTCGGCGTGGTGGAGCCGGACCGCTACTACACGCTGTACGGCGACGCGACCGAGCAGCGCCACGAGGCGGCGAGCGCGGGCAAGCTGTACCTGCGCCTGGAGCGGCGCCAGTTCGCCGCCCTGTTCGGCGACTACGAGACCGGGTTGACCGTCACCGAACTGTCGCGTTACCGCCGCACGCTGAACGGCCTGCGCGCCGAGTGGGCGGGCGAGCGCTACGGCTACACCGCGTTCGCGGCCGAGTCGGACCAGGGCTTCGTGCGCGACGAGCTTCCGGGCGACGGCACCTCCGGCCTGTACCGGCTCTCGCGCCAGCCGCTGATCGTCAACAGCGACCGCGTGCGCATCGAGGTGCGCGACCGCTTCCACAGCGAGCGCGTGTTCGACACCCAGTCGCTGGCGCGGCACCTCGACTACGACGTCGACTACCTGGCCGGCACGCTGTACTTCAAGCGCCCGGTGCCGGCGCGCGACGCGGAGTTCAATCCGGTGTGGATCGTCGCCGAGTACGAGGTGACGGACGGCGGCCGGCGTGAGATCACCGCCGGCGGGCGCGCCGCGCTGCGCCTCGACGGCGACCGGCTCGAGGCCGGCGCGAGCTTCATCAATGAGGGCGCCGCCACCGGCGACACGCGCATCGCCGGTCTCGACCTGCGCTGGCGGGCCGGCGAGGCGACCCGGGTCCGTGCCGAAGTCGCGCGCAGCGATTCCGACGACCCGGCGCGCCCGGCGGATGCGAGCGCTTATCTCGCGGTGGTCGAGCACGTGAGCGGCGCGATCGACCTACGCGCCTACCTGCGCGAGCAGGACTCCGGCTTCGGCACCGGCCAGCAATCCGCCGGCGAGTCCGGCACGCGCAAGTTCGGCGCCGACGGCCGTTACCGCGTCTCCGACCGGCTGCTGGTCGAGGCCGAGCTCTATCGCCAGACCGTGCTGCAAACCGGGGCCGAGCGCGACCATGCCAGCGCGGCGCTGCGCTACGAAGCGGCGGACCACGCCCTCGGCGCCGGGCTGCGCCACGTGTCGGACTCGGGCCTCGCGGGCGCCGCGACCGAGTCGACGCTCGGCTTCCTGAGCGGGCGTCTCGACCTGTTCGACGACCGGGTGAGCCTGCGCGCCTCGCAGGACGTCCCGCTCGGCAGCCGCGACGGCAGCCCGGACTTCCCGGTGCGCTCGCTGATCGGCATCGACTACCACCTGCGCGCGGATTCGACGCTGTTCGCCGAGTACGAGCACGCGGCGGGCGAGAACATCGACGCCGACATGACCCGCATCGGCATGCGCACCGCGCCCTGGGAGCGCGCGCAGCTGCAGTCGAGCGTGACGCACCAGGCGGGCGAGTACGGCCCGCGCGTGTTCGCGAACCTCGGGCTGACGCATCGCTGGCAGCTGGGCGAGCGCTGGGGCATCGACTCCGGCATCGACCAGAGCCGCACCATCGAGGGCGCGGCGCTCGAGCCGCTGAACCCGGCCGTGCCGCTGGCCTCGGGCTCGCTCGACGGCGACTACGTCGCCGGCTTCGTCGGCACGATGTATCGCGGCCCGCTGTGGACCTTCACCTCGCGCCTCGAGAGCCGGCAGGCCGATGCCGAGGACCGCGTCGGGCTGAGCGCGGGCTTCTACCGCGAGCCGGCTTCCGGCCGCGCGTTCACGGCCGGCATCCGGCTGCTGCACGGCGACTTCGCCGACGGGCGCCGCACGCGCGAGGCCGAGCTGCAGCTGTCCTGGGCGCGCCGGCCGGTGGAAAGCCGCTGGATCCTGCTCGACCGCCTGGAACTGAAGCGCGCCGCGCTGGACGAGACGGCGGGGCGCCAGGTGTCCTCACGCATCGTCAACAACCTGAATGCCAACTGGCAGATGGACGCAGCCACACAGCTCGGGCTGCAGCTCGGCACGCGCTACGTCGAGAGCACTTTCGACGGTCTGCGCTACGACGGCCTCTCGGTGCTGGCCGGCGGCGATCTGCGCCGCGACCTCGGCGCGCGCTTCGATCTTGGCTTCCAGGGCGCGACGCTGCGCTCGCTGGAATCCGGCGTCAGTGATCACAGCGCCGGCGTGGACCTCGGCGTGACTTTCATGCGCAACGTATGGGTGTCACTCGGCTACAACCTGGTGGGCTTCCGCGACCAGGACTTCAGCGCCGGCCGCTACACCGCGCGCGGGCCCTACCTGCGCTTCCGCATCAAGGCCGACCAGGACACCCTCCGCGACCTCGGAAAATAGGGACAGGTACACTATTTTCTGGAAAAGCGCACCTGTCCCCATTTCTTCAGGCTGGGCAGGGCGCGCCGCCGTCGGTCCAGGCGCGGAACTTATCCACGAACTCGGCATGCGGCACGGGAATCGCCGCGCGCGTGCCACCGGGATCCCAGCCCCAAAGCACGAGCTTGTCCTCGCTCACATGCTGGACGAGGTCGTCGAGGTCGCGGTCGCCGTTCCGGTCCTCGTCCTGAATGATTTCGCAGAGCGCCTTCCGGTCCAGCCCGAACCAGGCCATCTTCTGGTCCGGCGGCGGCAGCCCCCAATGCGGCGCGCCCGGCGGTGCGCTCGGGCCGTAGCTCTCCGGCGAATTCTCCTCCGCGTGACAGGTCGAGCAGGGCAGGCCCGGCGCGCCATGGCCTTCGGGTCCGCGTACCACGCCCATCGGATGTGTCCATCCGGCGCCCGGCGCATCGCCCGGCACGTGACAGTTCGCGCAGCGCGGATGCTGGAACACGATCTCCACCGTCTCGAATGCCGCGATGCCAGCGGCGCGCTCCTCCGGCGTCGGCGCGCAGGCCGCGAGCAGCGCGGAGCCCAGCAAGGCAGTGCTCAGGAATCTCACGGGCACCTCCTCAACCGGCGAGGCGCAGCGGCAGCTCGCGCAGCCGCTGGCCGCTCAGCTTGAACACGGCGTTGGAGACCGCCGGCGCGATCGGCGGGACGGCCGTCTCGCCGACGCCGCCGGGCCGCTCGCTGCTCGGGACGATGTGCGCCTCGACGCGCGGCATCTCGTTCAGGCGCAGCACCTGGTAGTCGTGGTAGTTCGACTGCTGCGGCCGGCCTTCGCGCAGCTCGATGCGGCTGTGGAGCGCCGCCCCCAGGCCGAACGCGATCCCGGATTCCATCTGCGCCTCGACGCCTGCGGGATTCACCGCGATCCCGCAGTCGATGGCGCAGACTACGCGGTGCACGCGGATCCTGCCTGCCTCGATTGAGACTTCCGCCACCTGGGCTACCCAGCTGCCGAAGGACTCGTGCACGGCGATGCCGCGCGCGCGGCCCGCAGCCAGGCTCGATCCCCAGCCCGCCTTCTCGGCGGCCAGATTCAGCACGCCGAGATGGCGCGGATGATGCGCGAGCAGCGTGCGCCGGTAATCGAGCGGATCGCGGCCGGCGGCCGCCGCCAGCTCGTCGATCAGGGACTCCATGACGAAGGCCGTATGGCTGTGGCCCACGGAGCGCCACCAGAGCACCGGTATCGGCTTGCGCGGCGAATGCAGGTCGACGCGATGGTCCCGGATCGCCTTGAGGTACGGGGAATCGGCAGTCCCCTCGACCGAAGTGGGGTCGATGCCGTTCCGGACCATCATCGACTCGAACGGCGTGCCGCCGAGGATCGACTGGCCGACGATCGCGTGCGACCAGGCGGCCGGCATGCCATCGGCGCCGACGCCGATCCGGGCGCGGTGCAGGTAGGCCGGGCGGTAATAGCCGCCGCGCGTGTCGTCCTCGCGCGTCCAGACGGTTTTCACCGGCTTGCCCGCCGCCTTCGCGACGTGCACGGCCTCGGTGACGAAATCCGAACTCGGCGTCGCGCGCCGTCCGAATCCGCCGCCGAGGAAAGCCGTGTGAACCGCGACCTGTTCGGGCTTGAGCCCGGTAATCTTCGCGGCGACCTGCTGGTCGATGCTCTGGAACTGCGTGCCGGTCCAGATCTCGCATTGGCCGCTGCCGATCCGCACCGCGCAATTGAGCGGCTCCATCTGCGCGTGCGCGAGATACGGAAACCAGTACTCGGCCTCGATGACCTTGGCGGCGCGCTTCAGGCCGGCGGCCGCACTGCCGCCGCGCGCCGCGACCGTGCCCGGCTTTTGCGCGAGCGCCCGGAACTCCTCGCGTATCCGGTCGGAATCGAGTGACGCACCCGGCCCGGCATCCCATTCGACCGCGAGCGCATCGCGGCCGAGTTTCGCCGCCCAGAAGTGATCCGCGATCACGGCGACGCCGGATGGAACCTGCACCACGTCGCGCACGCCGGCCACCGCCTTGGCGCGCGAGGCATCGAAGGACTTGACCTTGCCGCCGAACACCGGCGAGCGCGCGACGACCGCGGTCAGGAGCCCGTCGAAATGCACGTCGAGGCCGAACTGCGCGCGGCCCGTGATCTTCTCCGGCGTGTCGAGCCGGCGCGTCGGCTTGCCGATCAGCTTCCAGTCCTTCGGGTCCTTCAGCTTGACGTTGGCCGGCGCCGGCAGCTTGGCCGCGGCCTCCGCGAGTTCCCCGTAACGCGCGCGCTGGCCGCCGCAGATCACGACGCCGTTCTCGGCGCGGCAGTCGGATGCCGCGGCGCCGAAGCGCTCGGCGGCCGCGGCGATCAGGAGCATGCGCGCCGTCGCGCCCGCCTGGCGGTAGCGGTCGAACTCGGACCAGGTGCTGGATGAGCCGCCCGTCATCTGCATGCCGTAGGCCGTGTGCGCATAGGCGGCCGCTGCCGGCGCATGCTCGACGCGGACCTTCGCCAGCTCTACTTCCAGCTCTTCGGCGATCAGCATCGGCAGCGCGGTCCAGATGCCCTGGCCCATTTCCGAATACGCGATCAGCACCGTGATGCGGTCGTCGGTGCCGATGCGCAGGAAGGCATTCGGCGCCGTCTGCCGTATCACGTCGGGCTGCGCGAATGCGAGGCGCCGGGCGGCCGGCACGAAGAAGGCGATGACGAGCCCGCCGGCGACCGCGCCGGCGGTGAGGAACTCACGGCGCGATAGTGCCAGCCCGCTCATGACGCACCTCCCGGAGCCGCGAGCTCGGCGGCGCGATGCACGGCGGCGCGGATGCGCTGATAGGTGCCGCAGCGGCAGATATTGCCCGCGAGCGCCGCGTCGATGTCGGCATCGGAGGGCTTCGGCTGCGCGGCGATGAGCGCCGCGGCCGACATGATCTGGCCCGACTGGCAGTAGCCGCATTGCACGACGTCGAGCTCGGCCCAGGCGCGCTGCACCGGGTGGTCGCCCTTGACGGACAGGCCCTCGATGGTCGTGATCTTGCGGCCCTCGACCGAGGCCACCGGTGTGACGCAGGCCCGCCGTGGCGAGCCGTCGATGTGCACGGTGCAGGCGCCGCATTGCGCGATGCCGCAGCCGTACTTGGTTCCCGTCAGGTGGAGCAGGTCCCTCAGGACCCAGAGCAGCGGCATGTCGGCGGGCGCGTCGATGTCCCGCATCACGCCATTCACGTCGAGCTTCATGATGCACCTCGCGCGCGGCCGGCTGGCGGCAGTCTACGCCCGCACGCGCGCCGGTCCAACCGCCGCCGCGGCTGCGCGGACCCCTTGCGCCCTGTGCAATACTCAGCGGAATTGCATGCGGCCCGGCCGCATCGGAGCGCCCATGGTCGCCGCGCTGCCCGTCCTTGCCCGCGTCCTCCTGGCCAGCCTATTCATCGGCATGGGCATCGCCGCCCTGGCCGGTGCCCTGACCGCGGACGCCGCCGTCACCGCCGGGACCTGGGCGCGCGTGATCGTCGAGCTCGCGCTGGGCGCGCTCGTGCTCACGGGCTGGCAGGCACGCTGGGTCGCGCTTCTGGTTGCAGCCCTGATGCTGGGGGAGGCTGCTACCGTGCACGCATTCTGGCGCTACGCCGAAGCGGAGCGCGCGCAACAGCTGCTCCACTGCCTGAAGAATCTCGCAATCGCCGGCGGCTTCCTGCTGCTGGCGGGTAACGACTTCGCGCGACGCGCTAAGGGTTGAGATTCTCGAGCGCGGCGCGGGCGGCCGCGTAGCGCCTTTTCAGCGAGGGTAGGAGATCGCGCGCGACGCCGAACTCGCCGCGCCGCGCGATGGATTCAAGCGAGGCGGCGACGGCCTCGAGACGCGCGGCGCCGAGGTTCGCGGCCGCGCCTGCGATCGTATGTGCGGAGCGGTAGAGCTGTTCCTCGTTGCCCGCCGCGACCGCCGCCTCCGCCTGCTGCAGGCACTGGCCGATGCTGGCGACGAAGGTTTCGACCAGCCCGCGCGCGAGCACCGGATCGCCCATCGTTACCTCGCGAAAGCGCGCGAGCATGAGCTCGGGTTTCTCCGCGACCGTGCGTTCGGCCGCCGGCCGCACCACATGGCGGCCGGTGCGCGTGCCGATCGGCGGCGCATACTTCTCGAGCACCGCCTCCAGCCGCTCGCGCTGCAGGGGCTTCGCGATCACCTCGTCCATGCCGGCCGAGCGGCATTCTTCCACCTGCGGCGCCATGGCGTTGGCGGTCAGCCCGACCACGGGCAGGCGCTTGCCGCCCGCGCGGATGCGGCGCGTGGCTGCGAGCCCGTCCATCACCGGCATCTGCACGTCCATCAGCACGAGGTCCACGCGTCCTTCCGCGAGCCGCGCGAGGGCCTCGGCGCCGTCCGAGGCCGTCACCACGTCGCAGCCGGCGCGCTCGAGGAAGAGCTGCGCCACGCGCTGGTTGACCGGGTTGTCCTCGACCAGGAGCACCGTGCGCCCGCGGCGCCGGTGCTCCTCGACGATCAGGTCGCGCGTGACGATGGCGCGCAGCCGCTGCGTGAACTCCTGTCCTTCATGCGCCAGCACGCGCTCGAGCGTCGCCAGGAGCTCGCGCCGGCGCATCGGCTTCGACAGGTGGCCGGCAAAGCCGAGCTCACGCAGCTCCTGGCGGCTCGAGCGGTCGTCGATCGAGCTGTACAGCACCAGCCGCAGCTCCGCGATCGCAGGCGTCGCGCGGATGCGCCGCGCGAGCTCGAGCCCGTCGATGCCTGGCATGCGGTGATCCATCAGCACGGCCTGGAAACCGGGGCCGGACTCCGCGGCGCGCTCCAGCACCGACAGCGCCTCGATCGCGGAGGAGGCGGATTCCACCTCGTAATCGGCCGCGCGCAGGATCTCGGCAATGACGCGCCGGTTGGTGTCGTTGTCGTCGACCACCAGCACGCGCCGCTCCCCGGCCGCCGCTGCAGCCGGCGCCGACGCCCGCTCCTCTTGCGCGGCCGCGGGCAGGCGCGCGGTGAACCAGAAGGTCGATCCACGGCCCGGCTCGCTGGTGGCGCCCGCCTCGCCGCCCATGAGGCCGGCGAGGCGCTTGACGATCGAGAGACCGAGGCCCGTGCCGCCGTACTGGCGCGCGGTCGAGGCGTCCGCCTGCGTGAACGGCCGGAACAGCTTGGACAGCACCTCGGGCGCAAGCCCGATGCCGGTATCGCGCACCTCGAAGCGCACGAACTCGCCCGCCTTGCGGCGCGCGCTGACGACCACTTCGCCAGCCTTCGTGAACTTGATCGCATTCGAGACCAGGTTCGAGAGCGCCTGCCGCAACCGGCCCGGGTCGCCCAGCACACGCTGCGCCAGGTCCGGATCGAGGTCGACGACCAGCTCGAGCGCCTTGGCCGCCGCGGCCGCGGCCTGCGCGGACGCGACCTCCTCGACATGCGCGGGCAGATCCATCTCGACGCGCTCCAGCTCGAGCTTTCCCGCCTCGATCTTGGCGTAGTCGAGCAGATCGTTGATGACGACCAGGAGCGCATCGGCGCTCGAGCGGATCACTTCCACGTACTCGCGCTGGCGGCGGTCGAGGTCGCTGTCTTCGAGCAGCTGGATCATGCCGATCACGCCGTTCATCGGCGTGCGAATCTCGTGGCTGACGTTGGAGAGGAACTCGCTGCGCGCCTTGCCCGCCGCGCCGGCTTCCCGGCGCGCCTTCGCGAGCGCATCGCGCAGGCCCGCGATTTCGCGCTCGAGTTCCGCGATGCGGGTCGCGCCGGAATCGCTCATTTTCGGTGTATTCTCCGCCCCGGAAGCGAAGGCATGGCCGCAGAGTCTAACGCACCGCAGAGATTGCTGATCGTCGAGGACGATCCGCACATGGCCTACCTGCTCGGCTACCTGGCCGAGAAGGAGCGCTTCGTCGTGGAGACGGTCAACGACGGACGCAAGGCCGTGGAGCGCATCGAAGCCGGCCCGCCCGCGGACCTGGTGCTGCTCGACGTGATGCTGCCCTACACCGACGGATTCGAGTTGCTCGGCAGGCTGCGCGCAGACTCGAAGTGGCAGCAGGTGCCCGTGATCATCCTCACCTCGCGCACGCGCGAGCACGATGCGGTGCGCGCCATGGGCATGGGCGCCGACGACTACCTGACCAAGCCCTTCAGCCCGGCCGAGCTCGTCGCGCGCATCCGCCGGCGGCTGCCGGTAAAAAAGGGCAAGCAATGAACCGGAAGCGCGACGTGCCGCGGGGCGCCGTCGCCGCGATTCTGGTCGCGGCCGCCGCGCCGGCCGCGGCGCAGACAGCATCGGCGCCCTGCGACGCGGCGCTCGCCGCGCGCGTCGCCGCTGAGCCCGCGCACACCGACCTGCGCTACGAGCTGGCGCGCGCCTGCGCGCGCGCGGGCCGGCCGGACGCCGCGCTGGCCGAATACGAGGTGCTCGTGGCCGCGGACCCGAAGAACGCCGACTGGCTGCTGGGCCAGGGCCAGGCGCTGGTCGCGCTCGGGCGTCCGCGCGAGGCGCTGCCGGCGCTCGAACAGGCGCGCGCGGTGGCGCCGCGCTACGAGGACGTCTGGCGCTCGAACATCGCTGCGCTCGAGGCCGCGGGTGAGCACGGACGCGCGCTCGCGCTCGCGCGCGAAGCCGCGGTCTCTTTTCCGGAATCCACCTGGCCGCAGGAGAAACAGGCCGCGATCGCGCGGGCGCAACTGCTCGAACGCGGCACGCGCGTGTCCTTCGCGCTCGCACGCGAGGAGCTTTCCGGCGATCGGCCGTCCTGGCAATCGGCTTCCATCCTGTTCGACCATCCGCTCGCGGGGACGCGGCGGCTCCTCGCCGGGGCGCATGTGGAGGAGCGCTTCGACGCACGGGACGAACAGTTCACGCTCGCGCTGGTGGACCGCATCGGGCGCAACTGGTCCTGGGGCGTGACGCTCGACGCCGCCGCGGACGCCATGATCCTGCCGGAGTGGAATCTGGTTGCCGAAGTCGGCCGGCTGCTGCCGGGGGATCGCAGTATCGGGCTGCGCGCGCGCCACGCGAGCTACGCTGCGGTGGACGTCGATTCGCTGGCAGCGACCTTCGAGCAGTACTTCGCGCGCTTCCGCGCGGCGTACACGCTGACCGCCGCGCGGCCGACCGGGATCTCGGCCCGGCTCGGCCACGGGCTGCGCCTCGCGCACGACTACGGCGAGGGCAGCCACGCGACGCTCTCGCTCGGCTACGGCGAGGAAGCGGAGACCATCGCGCCGGGCGTGGTGCAGGTGACGCGCAACAAGGGCGCCTCGCTCAACGGCGTGCACTGGCGAACGCCGGCCTGGGGCTTCTCCTGGGAGGCGGGCTGGTACCAGCAGGGCAATCTCTACAATCGCGTGCGGATCCGCCTTGGACTCGAGCACCGGTTCTGAGCTCCTCCTGACGCTGGCCTGGCGCAGCGCCGAGGTCGCGGCGCTCTCGTCCGCGGCGATGCTCGCCGTCGCGCTCGCCGTGCGGCGCTACCTGCGGCGCATCGAGCGCATCCAGGCGGGCGTGGTGGCCGCCTGGCGGCCGCTGCTGACGCGCGTCGCGATCGAGGAAAGCGCGCCGCCGGCGCTGCCGAAGCTGCCGGCACGGCAACTCCCCTACCTGATGGAGGAGTGGAATGCCCTGCGCGACGCGGTGCGCGGCGAAGCCGCGGAGCGCCTGAATGGCGCGGCGCTCGCGCTTGGCTTCGACGTCGCCGCGCGCCGGCTGCTGCATTCAAACCAGGTCGGGCGGCGGATCCTCGCGGTGCGAACGCTCGGCCACCTGCGCGATCCCTCGTCCTGGAAGCCGCTCCAGGAGCAGCTGGTCTCGACCAACTCACTGGTCGCGTTCTACGCAGCGGCCGCGCTGGTGCAGATCGATGCGCAGCGCGCGATGCCCGGCATCATGCTCCAGCTCACCGAGCGGGAAAGCTGGCCCGGCGAGGCGATGGCGCGGCTGCTGGTGGATGCAGGGGCCGACGTCGCGCGCGAGCCGATTCGCTCGATGATGCTGACGCTGCCGCCCGCGAAGGTGCCGCCGCTACTGCCGTGGCTGGTGCACGTGGATGCGGTGCTCGGCAGCGAAGTTGCCATCGAGCTCCTGCGCCGCCACCCCGGCCACGAGGAGATCGTTGCCGCCGCGCTGGTCGCGGTGCTCGAACCGGCCGTGCTGCCCGAGCTCGCGAAGTTCGCCGATTCGGCGAATGCGGACGTGCGCCAGAGCCTCGCGATCGCCTATGGCCATCTCGGGGGGCTCGACCAGATCCCGACCCTGGCGCGGCTCCTGTGCGACCGGGTGTGGTGGGTGCGTTACCGCGCCGGCCACGCCCTGCTGAAGCTCAAGGGCATGGAAGCCGCGCGCCTTGCGGAACTGCGCGCCGGTCTCACGGACCACTACGCTCTCGACATGTTGCGGCATGTCGAGGCCGAGGCCGGCTTGTGAGCGCGCGCCTCTTCATCGAGTCCGTGCAGTGGCTGTTCCTCGGCTACTTCGTGCTGCTGAATGCGATCTACCTCGGGCTCGCCTTCCTGGCGCTCGCGGGGCTGCGGCGCTACATGGGCGGCATCAGCGCGGCCGAGCGCGTGTACTCGCACTTGCAGATGCCGGTGTCGCTGGTGGTTCCGGCGTACAACGAGGAGGCGACCATCGCGACCTCGGTGCGCGCGCTCCTCCAGCTCCGTTACCAGCACTTCGAGGTCGTGATGGTGAACGACGGCTCGACCGACCGGACGCTCGAGGTGCTGAAGCGCGAGTTCGAGCTGACGCCTTTCCCCGAGGCCTATCGCGTGCAGATCAAGAGCAAGCCGGTGCGCGGCGTGTACCGCTCGCTCAAGTACCCGAACCTGCGCGTGGTGGACAAGGAGAATGGCGGCGGCAAGGCCGATGCGACCAATGCCGGCATCAACGCCGCGCGCTACCCGATCTTCTACTGCGGCGACGCCGACTCGATCCTCGACCCGCACAGCCTGGAACACGTGGTGCGGCCCTTCCTCGAGGACCCGCGCACGGTCGCCTGCGGCGGCACCGTGCGCATCATCAACGGCTGCAAGGTGCGCGGCGGCGTGCTGGAGGAGGTCGGCCTGCCGAAGAATCCGCTCGCGCTGGTACAGGTGGTCGAGTACCTGCGCGCCTTCCTGGGCGGGCGCCTCGGCTGGAGTGCGATCAACGGCATGTTGATCGTCTCCGGCGCCTTCGGCGTGTTCCACCGCGACACGGTCGTGGCGGCGGGCGGCTTCCGCGCCGATGTGATCGGCGAAGACATGGAGATGACGGTGCGCCTGCATCGCACGCTGTCGGCACGCGGGCAGCGCTATCGCGTCGCCTTCATCCCGGACCCGGTGTGCTGGACCGACGCGCCGGAGGATTTCGCCACGCTCGCCAAGCAGCGCAAGCGCTGGCAGCGCGGCCTGGCCGAGAGCCTCTGGACCAACCGCAAGCTCTGCTTCGCGCGCGGCAGCGGCGCGGCCGGCTGGTTCGCCTTCCCGTTCTTCGTGCTGTTCGAGCTCCTGAGCCCGCTGATCGAGGTCGGCGGGCTCCTGGTCATGGCCGCCGCCTTCGCGCTCGGCATGATGACCGGCACGGGCTTCCTCGCGTTCCTCGCGGCCGCGTTCGCGCTCGGGCTCATGCTCTCGACCACGGCGCTCCTGCTCGAGGAGCTCTCGTTCCACACCTACCCGAAGGCGCGGCATGTGTTCGTGCTGTTCCTGGTTTCCATCCTTGAGAATTTCGGCTACCGCCAGCTCATGGCGGTGTGGCGGCTTCAGGCGCTGTACGGCTGGCTGCGCGGCTCGAAGATCCAGTGGGGCGTCATGAAGCGCCGCGCCGACTGGCAACAGCATTAAATAGGGACAGGTACACATTTTTCTGCGGGATGTGCGCCGAGCCAGCCCTGGCTCCAAGATGCACGCGCCTCAGGCCACCTTCCGTGGCAGCGACGGCCGGCCACGCGGCGGCGCCTTCAGTGCCCGGCCGGAGCTCGCCTCCAGCGATTCGACGAACGCGGTCGAGCCGCAGGGCATGCACCGATTGGTGCGAGCCCGCAGCTCGTCGAGGCAGCCAGGCTCGTCGCCGGCAGCCAGCCAGGCCGACCAATTGCCGACACCCGCCAGCTGGCGCCGCCAATGATCGCTGGCGTTCAGCACGACATCCTTACCCGGCCTGCAGTGGGCCCGCGCGCTCGACCACTCGTAGTCCTCGGCGCACAGGACCATGCCCGCGCGCACCGGATTGCGCTCCACATAGCGGATCGCGGACCAGAAGTACGACTCATCGAGCACGGACGCGAAGTACCGACCCTGCCAGACGTGCCCTTGCCATGAGCGGTGGTGATTGAGGTTTTGCGCATAGCGCCGATGGAGCTGTCCGATGGCCTTCTGAAGGGAAGTCGGCCGCAGCGGCACCGCAATCAGGTGCACGTGATTGGGCATGAGGCAGTAGGCAAGGATCTCCACGGCATGGCGATCGGCGTACTCGCGCAGCCATTTCCGGTAGGTCCGATAGTCCACATCGCCAAAAAACACCTGGCCGCGCCGGTTGCCGCGCTGCGTCACGTGGTGCGGGACGCCCGGGCACACGAATCGCGCGGTGCGAGGCATCCGTGCAGTGTAAGGACGGCGATGACCACTGGCGGGTGACAATCCCGGCGGATCCGCGGGGATATGGCGAGGCCGGCGGTGTCCGGCCAGGCCCGACCGGGCGGCGAAATGTGTACCTGTCCCTATTTGGTGCTTGGTCAGGACCACGAGACGACGAAACGACACAGCAGAAGGGCGCAGACGCCGGTCGCGATGGCGGCGGCGAAGGCGAGTGCCACCGGCCGCCAGCCGGCCTCGCGGATGTGCCCGAACGTGATGCCCAGGCCGACCGCCGCCATTCCGATGAGTAACAGCCATTCCGAGGCCGACTGCGCGATGGCAAGTGTCTGCGCCCACCGCAAGGAATCGCCGGCAAGCGCATCGCCGGCGGTGCGTACGATCACCGCGGCGACAAACCCGACCACGAACGGCGGCAGGGCCATGCGGCGCATTTCTCTGGGCTGGTTTATGGCCGATTCCTCCTGCGCCCCGAGCCAGGCCGCGAGCGGCACCAGCAGAAGCAGGCCCAGCGTGCGCAGGAACTTGGTCAGGCCCGCGATCGCAACTGCATCTGGCGCGCTCTCCTGCTCGGCATAGATGAGCGCCGCGCCCACGACCTGCGAGGTGTCATGGATTGCCGCGCCAAAGAACAAGCCAGCCCCCAGGACATCGCCGCCGAAAACGGCCGCCGCCAGCCACGGATAGGCGATCATCGCCATCGAACCGAATAGCACGACGCAACTCAACGCGATGCCCACGTCCGTCTGCCTTGCGCGGAACAGCGGGGCGCTGGCGATGATCGCCGTGCATCCGCAGATGGCCGTGCCTGCCGCGAGCAGCCGGCGCATCACGAGCGGCACGCCAAGCGCACGGCCGGCAAGGATCGTCACACCGACTGCGAGTGCGACGCAGCCGAGTACGATGGGGATCGCGACCAGGCTCAGGTCCGCAAGCACCAGCAACGTCAGCCGCAAGCCGATCAGCGCGATGCCAAGCCGCAATAACGCGCGGCCCGCGAACTCGATGCCCGGCTCGGCCGAGGCGCGCAGGCCGATGAAGTTTCGCCACACGATGCCAATCGCGACCGCGCAGAGTGTGGCGCTGACGATTCCACCAGTCGCCTCGAAAACGATGCGCGCAAGTACCGCGAGGCCGACGGCGAAAGAGAGGCCAATCAGCAATGGGGACAGGTACACATTACGGTTCAATGTGTACCTGTCCCTATTAATCTCATCAGCACGTTGGGATCGTAGATGACGCCATCCTTGAGCACCCGGTGCACGCGCTGAAGATTGGCGATGTCCTCGAGCGGATTCGCGTCGAGCAGCACGAGATCCGCGCGCATGCCGGGCGCGACCGCGCCGGTGTCGCCGACCGTGCCGAGCGCACGGGCGGCGTCCCAGGTCGCCGAGCGCAGGATCTCCGCGGGCGTGAGTCCCGACTCCTTCATCAGCGCGAACTCGCGATGGATCGAAGGCCCGTGCAGCGTGCCGATGTTGCCGGCGTCGGTGCCCATCACGACCGTAATGCCGGCATCGATCAGCGTGCGCAGGTTCCGCATCGCGACGCGCGGCGGCTCCGGTGGCTTGGGATCCGCCATCAGGCGCGCCACGCGCTCGGGACGCTGGTCCGCGGGGATCTCCGCGAGGTCATCCATCATGGCGAGGATCTCGGGATCGGCCCGCGCAGCCTCGGCGGGCGTCGCGCGCCACTGTCCCGAGAGCGCGAGCGGGTAGCCCTGCACGACGAAAAGCGTCGGGCAGTAGAGAACCTGGCGCGCCTTCGCGAGCGCGATGAATTCCTCGTCCACCGGCGCGTCGAACACGAAATGCACGAGCAGATCCGCGCCCGCACGCAGCGCGGCTTTCGCAACGGCGAGCTCGGTCGCATGCACGGCGAAGCGGAGGCCCGCCTCGTGCGCGGCATCCCCAGCCGCCTTGACGATCGCCTCCTGCGCGGCGAGGTCATCGCCCTGCTGGTGGACGAACCAGACCTTGATGTAGTCGGGCCGGCGCGGCAGCAGCCGCGCAACGAGCGCGCGCGCCGCTTCGGGCGATTCGGTCCTGATGATCGGCGGGTCGCCGAGATCGAGCTTGACCCGATCCACCATCGAGATCAGCGGGCCGGCGACCGCCATGCGCGGCGCGGCGGCGGTGACTGCGCGCGATCGCGGACCTCGAAGTTCCAGAGCGGCCCGCCGATGTCCACCACGCCGGTGACGCCGCTCGCCAGCCAGACCTTGAAAGTGGCATCGAGCCGCGCCTTGTTGCGCGCGGTCTCCTCCGCGTAGGGCACGACCGCGTTGAAGTCCGCCGCATCCGGGCGCGTGTAGAGATTGCCGGACTGGAAGAAGTGCACGTGGGAATCGACCAGCCCGGGGATCAGATACTTGCCGGTGCCGTCGATCACGGTCGCGCCCTGCGGCAGCTCGAGCGTGACGTTCTGCAGCACGGCGCGGATGCGTCCGTCCTGGATGCTCACGGTCGAATGCGGGTCAACCGCGGCCGCGCCCGAGCGTTCCGGGTGGATCACCGTGACGTTCGTGATGTAGACGACCGGCGCCGCCGGGGCGACGGACGGCAGCGCAAGCAGGGCAGCGAGAATGAACAGCGATGGCAACAGCATGACGCGTACCCGGGGCTGAAACTTGAAGGCGGCGGTGACGGTCCAATCAGCGAGGGGTTAGCCTAAGCCAATTCGCGGAGTGACGGCCATGAAAAAGACCCTTTTCCTGCTCCTCGCGACGGCGCTCGTCGCCGGCTGCGCGGGCGGTTCGCCGGCGCGGCGCAGCGAGATCGCCCTCGACAAGTACGGGCCCTATCTCGGCGACCCGGTCCGGAGCATCACCGCGTTCCGGATCGATTCCTGGGAATCCGTGGACCGCGACAAGGTGATCCTGTGGACCGGCATCCATCAGGCCTATCTGATCACGATCAGCGGCAGCTGCCCGGACCTGATGTTCGCCCATCGCATCGGCGTAACCTCGACCGGCAGCCAGATCTCGACTTTCGACAAGATCATCGTGCGCCGCGATCAATGCCTGATCGAGACGATCCGGCCGATCGACGTGGGCCTGATGCGCAAGGATCGCGAAGCGCTCAGTAAGAGACCGTGACGACGACGGTGTCGGAGTAATCCCCGGGCCGCGGCGTCGCCTGCGGCGCGACGCGGCCGTATACGTTGTTCGCCTGCGGGCTGCCATTGCCCGTGCCGCCGACGGTCACCGTGCCGCCGGTGCCGTCGCCCCAGATCTGGGTTCGCGCCGTGTCCGTGTAGAGCTGGTAATTCACGTCTTCGGCGGGGAAGGAGGCGTGCACCATGCGCCGCGCGCCGAAGCTGCCGCCGCCGCCGGCGCCCATCGCGACGGCATAAGCCAGGCCGGTCGAGCAGCTGGCACGCACCTGGCTCGCGGCATCCACGTTGGCAGCGAGCTGGGTCTGGGTGCTGAAGGCGAGATCGTCCGCCTCGACCACGCAGGTCTCGGCGATCGAGGCCGTTACGACGAAGGTATCGCTCGTCTGGGTGCCGGCGATGCCGTTGCAGGCGAGGTTGTCGGTATACGAATAGCGTGCGCGCGCGCCCCCGGTGAATGTCGAGAGATATGCGCCGATCGGCCGGTCGGCGACCGCGGCCGGCACGCGGCCGTACACGGGCACCGTGATGGATCCGGTCGCCGGCAGTATCCCGGACAGCGTCACGACCACGCGCTGCGCGCCGGAGGAGGGAAACGCCGTATCCGAACCCCAGATGACGCTGCGCGCTGCGTCCTTGTAGAGGTTGTATGGCAGGGTGGTTGCGCCCTGCAGCATGAAGCGGAAGACGGACCCGTCGCTGCCGCCGCTGCCCGCGTCGAGGTAGATGCAGACGCCGACGGTCGTGTCGAGGATCGGCGGCACGAGCTCCGAGCAGTTCACCTGCACGGTCCCGCTGACGTCCACGACCGCACCCGCCAGCGGATCGATGCTGCCGAAGGCAACATCCGAGGCCGTGATCGAGCAGGTCAAGGCAATTGCCGGCGACGCTGCAGCCAGCCACAGGAGCGCGATCGCCGCGATGCCGAGGGCCGCGCGCTTCACCGGCAGCTCACCTGGCCAGGATTCGCCGGCGCAATCGTGGCGAGGTCATGGCTGAACTCGGCTTCGCAGCGGCCGGTGGCCGTCGTCACGCGCAGACGGTTCGTATCGGCGAGCCCTTCCAGATACACGATGCCGTCGTAGCCGACGACGAAAGTCGTGCCGCTGCCCAGCAGCTCGCCGCGGCTTCCGGCCGGCAGCGGCCTGCCGGAAGCATCCACCAGCACGAGCGTCGCCGCGCGCGGCATTTCGATCGGGAAGCGCACGACGGTACCCGCCGCGAGGCGCGGCGTGGCGATGCGGTTCGGCCGGTCGAGCCGGTAGCCGAATGGCACCGCGAGCGGGTCGATCGCGACACGGTTCGGCTGGTAGGCATTGACGTCCGAGAGCAGCAGGTAGCCGTGCGCGTTCGTATGCCCGACCGGCCGGTTCTCGTGCAGGACCGGCACATCCGGCAGTCCGGTCGAGACCAGCGCGAAGCCGTCGTGCACGTAGCGGCCCGGAATCAGCTCACCGCCCGCGAGCACGAGCGCGCCGCGTCCGCCGAGCTGCCAGCGCTCGAGGCTTTCGCTCTGCGTGTAGTCGAGGCTGACGGAGCCGCGCCCGCTTGTGTAGCGCGAAGCGGCATGCACCAGCGTGTCGTCCGCGCGGCTCGCGCGCAGGCTCCAGTCCCAGCCGCGGGCATAGGGGCTGCGGCTTGCGATGCTGATGCCAGTCCGCTCCTCGGCGCTCGCGTACTCCGAATGCAGCTGGCCGCTGGCTCCGACCGCCATGGACCAGCCCAGATAGATGCCATCCCCGTCGTCGCGCTCGAAGTCGCGGAAGGCCGAAAGGAACAGCGCTGCGCTCGCGCCGAATCCCTGCCGGAGTCCGAGCGTCAGCAGGCGCGAATCGCCCGAGCCATCCGCGGCCTCCGAGGCGACCAGGCCCGCGCTCAGGTGCGAGCGCGGCAGTAACTGCCAGCCCGTGAAGGCGCGCATGCGCTGGCGGGCCGGCAGATCGCCGAGGAGCGCCGGCAGGTCGCGGAATCCCGGTTCCGCGTGCTGCCAGTCGAGCGTCAGGTTGAACCGCGAGGCGACGTACTGATAGCCGGCGCCGTAAGTTGCGCCGCTGCCCTCGGCATCGCTGTAGCCGTATGTCGCATTGAATCGACCCCAGTTGCCGGGCTGCCAGAGCAGGCCGACGCCGAGCTGCCCGAAACCCCCGGCCGCCTCGGCGTGCGATTCCAGCGTCAGCTTCGCGTTGAGTCCGTAGCGCAGGCTCGCGCTGCCGGCGATGCCGCTGCGGTAGTCGGCGCTTTCGACGCCGAATCTCTCGCGCAGCCAGCCTGCTTCGAAGGAATAGTCGTAGAGCCCCTCCGCGAGCAGCTGCGGCACGACGTAGAGGTCGAGCGTCTGGACCGTCTCGCGCCCCAGCAGGTCGCGCACCACGAGCGTCGCCTGGCCGGCGCCGTTGATCGAGGGCGGCGTCTCGACCCGGAACGGCCCCGGCGGCAGGTCGCCGGTGAGCTGGCGCACCTGGTTCACGTACAGGTCGACCGTCGAAGGCAACGCGACTTCGCCGCTGAAATCCGCGACCGGGTAGGTGACGAGATCAGGCCGCAGGCCGAAGTTGCGCGCGACCTGGAAGCCGCCGAGGCGCACGGAGCGGCTCCAGGCGAGCGAACGGCTGACGAGATCGCCCGCGGTGATGCTGCGCAGCGATTCCGGGTCGGCAAGCGTCCAGAAGCTCTCCAGCCGCACATACTCCCGCCGGCCGGAATCCACGCTGAGCGTGCCGCGGTTGCTGAGGACGCCCCAATCGCCGAACGCGCGCTGCTCGGTGAAGGCGCGCAGCGTGCTCGTGCCGCGCTGCTCCTCGAGGATCGCGTCGTAGTTCAGGATCGCGCCCGTGGCGGAATCGCCCTCGCGCGATTGCGGCTCGTGCCGCAGAACGTTCAGGACGCGCCGCGAGGCGAGCACGGTGAGCTGGAGGCTCTGCGAGGTCGGCTCGTAGGCATGGGCGAGGCCGGTCACGGAATCGAGCGCGACCCAGCCGCCGGCATCCGCCAGGAGGTCGTCGGTGCGCAGGCCGAGCGCGTACAGGTGCTTGAGCGGCAGCCACCAGCCATTCGCGCGGCGCTGCAGGCTCACGATCAGGCCACTGGCCGCGCCGTTGACGAAGGCTTCGAGATAGTAGGCGTTGACGGCCGCTGTCGCGTCGGCCGCCGGGGCTTCGGCGATGCTGCGGCTCAGGCCGCGGCTGTCCGCATCCGCTGCGGCCGGATGGCCGGCCGCGAGCGCGGCCAGCGCGAAGAGCGCGAGCTCAACGCGCAACCTCGAGGTGGTACCGACTTGCCTTCCCATCGACCTGTGCCTGGATGCCTGTCGCCCGGTCCAGTGAACCGGGCGGGAGCGGGACCGGCCAGCGGCGGTGCTGTCCGGGGAGCACGTAACCGAGCAGTCCCGAGTTGACGCGGATCGGCGCGCCGTCCGCGGTCGTGAAATGCAGATCCGCGAGCTGTGCGCTCTGGCCGCCGCTGTTCGCCGCCACGAGCACGGCCTCGCCCTGCTCGCGCAGCAGGCGGAATCGCAAGTCCGAAGGCGCCAATCCCGCAGGGCGCACGATCACCGGCACCGAGTAGCGCAGCAGCAGTTGCACCTCGCGGTCCGCGACGCCGCCGCGCGGCAGCTCGTCGATCATCAGCCGGAAGGATTGCTCGCTGGTTGGTTCCAGCCCTTCGGCGAGCAGCACGCGCAGGTACTGCATGCCGCCCGGCGGAATGGCCTGGATCGGGGGGCTGACGCGCAATTCTTCGGTCGCGCGCAGCCGGTCTTCGCCCAGCTCCTGGTCCCAGCGATAGGCGCGCACCTGCACGTGGATCGGCTCGCTGCCGCTGTTCCTCAGCTGCATCACCGCCGAGCGCGTGCTCGGCGACAGCCGGATCGAAACCGGCTCCAGCTGCAGCGTCGAGGCAGCGGCCGGACCTGCAAACGCCGCCAGCAGCGCCAGCGAGAAGAGCTGCCGCAGCGCGCGCATCAGAATGCGATGGTCGCGGTGATCGTGTCGTTATAGGTCGCGGGCGCCGGGGTCGCCTGCACGGGTACCCGGCCGTAGACGGTCAGGTCCTGGTTGGCGCCATTGCCCGTGCCGCTGACCGTGTCCACGCCGACGTTTTCGCCCCAGGCGAGCACGCGCAGCGCCGAGGTGTAGAGCTCGTAATCGACCGTGGCGGATCCGTCGCTCATGAGGCGCGCACCGTTCACGCCCTGGTTGAGGCTCACCGTGTAGATCGTGCCGACGCTGCAGTTCACGGTGATGATCGAGTTGACGTCGAAATTGGCGTTGAGCACCGTGCGCGTGCCGAAATCGAGGTCCTGCGCCGCAATGGTGCAATTGTCCGCGATCGTGATGGTGACCAGGAAATTGTCGGTGGCGGTCTGCGTCTGGCCCGGCAGGCAGGCGACGGAGAGCAGCGTGCCGAGGGCGGCCGCGACCAGTCGATTCCGGTTCATGATCTCCTCCCGAGGCGCGCAGCAGGCGGCGCGCAGCTTCTGACCCAGGGGGATCATAGGAAGGACGCGCCGTTTGACTATTGACGCGCCTCTCGATTATGTGCACTCCGTGACCGACAAATTGACGGGGTTCACATTCCAGGATCGCCGCGGCCGGGCCGCGATGGCCGCGCTCGCGCTGGCATCCCTGCTGGCTGCGGCTGCCGCGGCTGCCGGGCCGCCGCTCGCCGGCGTCGAGGCGCGCTTCCTCGAGTACCTCGATGCCGTCGGCGCGCGCGATTACGTGGAGTCCGGCGCGGTCGCCGAATACGAGGGTCGCGACGCCGAGGCCTGGAGCGCGCACGCGGCCGAGGCGCATCGCCGTGTCACCGCCGCGATCGACGCACTCGATGCCTCGAAGCTGCCGGAGACCGAGCAGGCCGCGCTCGCCGCCATGGAGCGGACGCTCGCGGATTACGGTGACGCCGCGGACGGGCACGAAGAGCGGGGCTGCAAGGACGCCGGCGACACCGCCTTGTCGTATGAGGATCTGAGCGAGGCGCTCACGGCCTGCTACCGCGAGCACGGCAATCGCATCGCCTTCGGAGAGGGCACCATCGATCGCGCCGCGGCGCTCGGTCTCCTCGGCGACCTCGGGAGCGCCGCGGACCGCAAGGCGCTCTTCGATGCCTTCCGCCCGCTCTGGCAGTCGATCAACGGGCAAAACGAGCCCGGCAGTCCTTACCGCCGCCTGATCCGCCAGGCCGCGCAGGATGCCGCGGTGAACGGCTCGGAAATCGCGCGCGCCGCAAGCGCGATCGGGGTGACGACCGATGAAATCGAGCGCTGGCTGGTGCGGATCCTCGAAGCCTGGCGCGACGCGAACCCGGGCGGGCTCATCGAGCCCTGGGACTACCGCTACGCGATCGGCGCGGCGCAGCGCCGGCTCGCGCCGCGCATTCCGCCTGCCGCGATCATGCTGAGCAGCGACCTTTATTACCGCGAGCTCGGCGCCGAGCTCAAGGCGCTCGGCGTCGTCTACGACATCGGCGAACGTCCCGACAAGTCGCCGTTTGCCTATTGCGATTTCCTGCGGCGCGGCCGCGGCGTGGATGGCCACTGGCAGCCGACCATCGCCCGCGTCGTCGGCCGCTACAGCCAGAGCGGCGGGCTCGGCGCGATCAACGAGCTGGTGCACGAGAACGGCCACGCCGTGCACATCAGTGCGATCCGCAATCGCCCCGCCTACACCGACTGGCCCGACACGCTCTTCACCGAGGCCTTCGCCGATGTCCCGAGCTGGAGCGTGTACGAGCCCGCCTGGCAGCGGAAATTCCTCGGCGCCGAAGTCCCCGTGCGCCTCGGCCTGCGCGCGCTCTTTGGCAGCGTGATGCTGGATGTCGCCTGGTCACTCTTCGAGCTGCGCCTGCTACGCGAGCCGGAAACGGACCCGAATGCGCTCTGGACCGCGATCACGCAGGAATACCTGCGCATCCGGCCGCATCCGGAGCTGGCCTGGTGGGCGGTGCGGGTCCAGCTCGTGAGCGGACCGGGCTACATGGTGAACTACGGCCTGGGCGCGGTGCTCACCGCGGAGATCCGCGCGCAGACGGTCAGGACGATCGGCCCCTTCGATGCCGGCAATGCGCGCTGGTATGCCTGGAGCAGTGAGCGCCTGCTGCGGTTCGGATCGGAGCGCAGCACCACGCTGCTGCTGCGCGACCTTCTCGGCCGGCCGGTCTCGCCGGACGCGCTGCTAAAAGAGATCCGCCGAATCCGCTAGCGCCCACAGGACGAGCACGAGCAGCGCGACCGTCAGCCACCAGCCGACGGTGAACGCGCGGCGCCGGTGCGCCACAACGTTTGCGCCGATGTGGAAGTACGCGTGCACGAGCCGGCTCGCGACGAAGAGCGAGGCGACGGCGAGCGCGGGCATGCTCACCGCATCCAGCGCCCAGAGCGCGAAGCAGAGGACGTAGAACAGCACCGGCAATTCGAACTGGTTGCGCAGGTTGTTGTTGATCTTGAGCACGTACTCGGGGAAGGCGTCGTCGTAGAGCGGCCGGCGCGCCTGGTCGCATTCGCCGGCGCGGATGGCGCGCTTCTTGCTCTGGATCAGGACCACGTACACCGCGAGCGTCAGCGCCACCTGCGCCAGCACCGGCAGGAATATCAGCTCGCGGCTCATAAATAGGGACAGGTACACTTTATTCGTTAATGTGTACCTGTCCCCATTTATTTGCCGGTGGTGGGGAAGCCGCGCACGCGCAAGAGCGCGTTGATGTCCGGGTCGCGGCCGCGGAAGCGCCGGTAGGCTTCGGCGCGATCCGTGGAATTGCCTTCCGCCAGGATGATGTTGCGCATGCCGGCGGCGACCTTCGGGTCGAACACATTGCCGGAAGCTTCGAACAGCTCCCAGGTGTCGGCGTCCATGACCTCGGACCAGAGGTAGGAGTAGTAGCCGGCGGAGTAGGCGTCGCTCGAGAAGAGATGCGAGAACTGCGGCAGCCGGTGACGCATCGCCATCGTCCGTGGCATGCCGAGCTTCGCGAGCGTCTCCCGCTCGAAGGCGTCCGGGTCGATGTTGCCGTCGGCGCGGTTGTGCAGCGCCATGTCCACCAGCGCGGACGACAGCAGGGCCACCGTCTCATAGCCCTGGTTGAAGGTCTCGGCCTTCTCGACCTTGTCCACGAGCGTTTGCGGCAAGGGCTTCCCGGTCTCCATGTGCAGCGCAAAGCGGTCGAGGATCGGCCGCGTCAGCACCCAATGCTCGTGCACCTGGCTCGGGTATTCGACGTAATCGCGCGGCGTGAAGGAAAGCCCCGGGTAGCGCACGTCCGAAAGCAGGCCGTGCAGCGCATGGCCGAATTCGTGGAACAGCGTGCGCGCATCGTCGAGCGAGATCAGGACCGGCTTGCCCGCCGAGGGCTTCACGAAGTTGTTGTTGTTCGAGGTCAGCGGGCGGATGCGTAGGCCGGTGAAGGTCTCGTGGCCGCGATAACCGAGCGCCCAGGCGCCCGAGCGCTTGCCGGGCCGCGCGAAATTGTCGAGATAGAACAGCCCCCGGTGCGATCCGTCGCGGTCCTTCACCTCGAACACGCGCACGTCCGGGTGGAACACCGGCACCGCGCCCGTGATCTCGTGGAAGGAGAGGCCGTACAGCTGGCCCGCCATGTAGAAGGCGCCCGCCGCGATGTTATCGAGCTGGAAGTACTGGCGCACCTCGTCGAGATCGAGCGCGTAGCGCTCCTTGCGCACCTTCTCGGCGTAATAGAGGTAGTCCCAGGGCTCGATCGTCAGCTTCGCGCCCTCGCGATCCGCC